>Ga0114996_10005359_pt1 | contig 15108 bp, 26 predicted proteins | sample ArcticOcean_MG_C_4_FD_87039 | JGI IMG/M metagenome (GOLD analysis project Ga0114996, IMG submission 87039) | Marine microbial communities from western Arctic Ocean - ArcticOcean_MG_CB4_134 | ecosystem: Environmental > Aquatic > Marine > Oceanic | place: Arctic Ocean: Canada Basin | collected...
CACACAGCTGGGACTCCGTCGCGACGCCCGAGGGGCGCGCGGGGCGGGGGCAGGAAGATGGGCTGTAGCAGGCTGCTGAGAGCAAGCGGGGCCCAGCGCCCCACAGGGAGAGGAAGATAATGGCGGACAGAATTCGGATCAGACTGAAGGCCTTCGATCATTGGATCATCGACCAGACTGCGGGCGACATTGTGCGGACGGCACAAAAGACGGGCGCCACGGTTCGTGGTCCGATTCCTCTGCCGACGCGGCGACAGTTATGGACGGTTCTCCGCTCCCCCCACGTTGACAAGAAAAGCCGTGAGCAGTTCGAACTCAGGACGCACAAGCGCCTCATCGACATCGTGGATAGCCGCCCGCAGACCGTTGATGCGCTTACCAAGCTCGATCTACCGGCTGGTGTGGATGTCGAGATCAAGGTCGATTAGTGAAACAGGGCTGAGTGATGGCTGGAATAATTGGAAAAAAGATCGGCATGACCCGCATCTTCGATGACGGAGGTGCCGCGGTGCCCGTGACGGTCGTGGAGGCGGGGCCATGCCCCGTGCTTCAGGTCAAGAGCGAGGAGACCGACGGATATACCGCCGTCCAGTTGGGTTTTGGTGCACAGAAGGACAAGCGGGCGAACAAGGCTGAAAAGGGGCATGCGGCCAAGGCGGGCATCGAAATCGCACCTCGTCTCGTCCGGGAGTTCGACGTTTCAGAAGATGATGAGTATGAAGTGGGGCAGGCGATCACCGTCGAGGTCTTCGATGTCGGCGACAGTGTGAGAGTGACGGGAACCACGAAGGGGAAGGGCTTCCAGGGTGTGGTGAAGCGTTATGGCTTCGCGGGCCGTCCGGCTTCGCACGGGCATCCGATGTCCCGAATCCCCGGGTCGATCGGGCCCGGCACCGATCCGTCCCGCGTGATCAAGGGCAAAAAACTTCCGGGCCGGATGGGTGGGGTTCGTGCCACCATCGGCAATTTGAAGGTCGTGAGAGTGGACCTGGAACGGAATCTCCTCTTCATCAAGGGTGGGGTGCCGGGGTCCAGAAACAGCTATCTGTTGATCCAGAAGTGACACATGCTTAAAGCGCGCTACTACCAGAATGACGGCTCGGAGGGGAAGGCTCAGGCCCTCCCCGAATGGCTTTTCGACGGCGTCGTCCACGAGGACGTCCTGCACCAGGTGATCAAGGCCTACCTGTCGAATCAGCGGCAGGGTACCGCTGCAGCCAAGTCCCGGGGTCAGGTTAAGGGTGGGGGCCGCAAGCCGTGGAGGCAGAAAGGGACTGGGCGGGCCCGAGCAGGAACGATTCGCGCCGCGCAATTTACGGGCGGCGGCGTCGCGTTTCCGCCCATTCCGCATTCGTGGAGGGAGCGCATCCCTCGAAAGGTACGTGCCCTGGCTCGGCGATCCGCGTTCAATTCCAGGGCGCAGGGAGACCGGGTGGTCTTGGTGGATTCGTTCGAGTTTGACACGCCCAAGACCAAGAAGCTCGTGGAGATGCTTGGGACTCTCGGGGCCGAGGGAAAGGCACTTGTCCTCACGGATGGCGCGAAGGAAAACGTCTACCTTTCGTCACGGAACCTTTCGAGCGTCATCGTACGGCCCTTTGGCGAGGAGTCCGCATATGACATTTTGTGGGCCAACTTTCTCGTCATCGAAAGAGCCGCGCTCGAGAGTGCCGAGCCGTCCGGTATGGACAAGGCCGCGATGCAATCGCGGTCCCGAGGTGAGCCCGCGGTGAGGGCTAGGGAGAGGGCCGCCGAGCAGGAGCAGGCAGAGCGAAGGAACGCTGGTCGGCCGGGCCACGGGGGTAAGAAGGTTGGCGGGGTGAAGGCCGGGGCCGAAGTCCAGCCCGAGAGGAAGGCCGCCTCCGAATCCAAACCGAAGCCCAAAGCCAAATCCAAACCGAAGCCCAAAGCCAAGGTTGAGTCCGAAGCGCCACCGGAGACCAAAGCGGTCGAGGCGGTGTCCGGGACCGAACTGGATCTTTCGACCATCAAGTTGCCCAAAGTGGGTGACATGCCAGAATTCCTGGCTCAGTTCGACAACGAGTCTGATATCAATGCACTGAAGGCGCGTGATTCACGTAAGACGGCCCAGCCACACTACGAAGCCCGCTTGGTCGAGCTTTCGGGTCCGGCTAAGGGCAAGAAGGGCTGAGGGGGAGACGATGAGCGACGTCTATGATGTGATCTATGCGCCGGTTGTAACGGAAAAATCAGCAGAGGCGATCGAAAAAGACAACGTTTACACGTTTATCGTGGACCGGAAAGCCAACAAGATCGAAATATTGAGGGCCGTCGAGAGCATCTGGGACGTGACGGTGAGCGACGTACGGACGATGCGGTATAGCGGCAAGCTGAAGCGGGCGTTGATGGGAAGGCTGTCCAAGAGCCAGAAGGTTGGGCGACGCCCGGCGTTCAAGAAGGCCATCGTCCAGTTGGCTGAGGGTGACCATATCGAGTTCTACGAGGTCGGATAACACCGATGGCTATAAAAAAATTCAAACCGATGACGCCCGGGACACGCTTCCGCTCTATCGTCGACAACTCGGACATTCTCACGAAGAAGGCCCCGGAGAGGTCGCTTCTTGAAGGGTCTTCGAAGTCCGGTGGTCGCAACCATCACGGTCGCGTGACCTCTCGTAGGCGCGGGGGTGGACACAAGCGGCGTTATCGCCGCATCGACTTTCGCCGAGACAAGTTTGGGATTCCGGGGAAGATCGCCGCGATTGAGTACGATCCAAATCGTAGCTCGAACATCGCCTTGGTCCATTATGCGGACGGCGAGAAGCGTTACATTCTTCACCCGCGGGGACTGGAAGTCGGCACCTCGATTATGTCAGGCCCCGATGCCGACATTCGGGTGGGCAACGCGCTTCCACTGGACAGGGTTCCTCTCGGTACGATGGTGCACAACATAGAGCTCAAGCCGGGCAAGGGGGGGCAGATGGCGCGCTCGGCCGGGGCGGGTGTGCAGGTGGTCGCGAAGGAAGGGAAGTATGTGGCTCTCCGCCTACCTTCGACAGAGGTGCGGCAGGTGCTCAAGCGCTGTTTGGCTACGATCGGACAGGTCGGCAACATCGAGCACAACCTCCAGAATCTCGGCAAGGCGGGAGCCAACCGCTGGCGCGGCCGGCGGCCGAAGGTCCGCGGAGTGGCGATGAACCCGGTAGACCATCCGCTCGGTGGTGGTGAAGGGCGGGCTTCGGGTGGCCGGCCCCCGGTAACACCGTGGGGTAAACGTGAGGGAAAGAAGACGAGGAATAAAAAGAAACAGTCCAACAAGTACATCATCCGCGGTCGCAAGCGGGGCAAGGCGACGCGATGATGCCACGAGTCCCAATGGTTGAACGAGAAGGCTGTACTCCTTCCACAGCCTCCAGAGGTTGATTTATGCCGCGTAGCGTCAAGAAAGGTCCGTACATCGACGACAAGCTGCTTCTGAAGGTCGAGGTAATGAACACCCGCAATGAAAAGAAGGTCATCAAGACCTGGGCGAGGGCGAGTACGATCTCGCCCGACTTCGTCGGGCATACGATCGCGGTGCACAACGGCAACAAGTTCATTCCCGTGTACATCACGGAAAACATGGTAGGCCACAAGCTCGGAGAGTTCTCTCCCACGCGCCTGTTCAGGGGCCACGGTGGAAAACTTTCGGACAAGCGGTCCGCGATAGGTTAGTGGAGAGAATGGACATGCAGGCCAAAGCGATTGCCCGGCAGGTGCGGATGAGTCCCCGGAAGGTCCGCTTGGTAGTGGACCAGATCCGTGGAAAGTCGGTGAACGAGGCCTATGCGATTCTTCAGTTTTCGAAGAAAGTCGCCGCGGATCCGGTCGGGAAAACGCTCCGATCGGCAGTGGCGAATGCCCAGAATAGGGCGCAGGACTCGGGGGATGTTCTCGATGTCGACGATTTGAGGGTAACGACCGCCTTCGTCGATGAGGGACCGACGCAGAAGCGATGGAGAGCGGCGGCCATGGGCCGGGCGGCTCCCCTTCGGAAGCGGACGAGCCATATCACAGTTGTCGTGGATACCAAGGAATAGAATGGGACAGAAAACTCACCCGTTGGGATTTCGACTCGGGATCGTCAAGGATTGGAGGTCTCGTTGGTATGCTGATCGCGATTTCCCCCGTATGCTCCAGGAGGACGAAAAGATCCGTACCTACCTCGAGCGGCGGCTGGCACACGCAGCCTTGTCCAAGGTGGAGATCGAGCAGAAGCCATCGAAGATTGTGGTGACTCTTTTCACCGCCCGCCCCGGTGTCGTCATCGGCAAGCGTGGTGCCGAGGTAGACAAACTGAGGGACGAGCTAGCCTTGGTCATTAAGGCCGACATCTCGGTGAACGTGGAGGAGATTCGGCGTCCGGAGGTCGATGCTCGGCTGGTGGCGGAGAACGTGGCCCACCAGTTACGGCAGCGTATCTCCTTCCGGCGAGCGATGAAACGAGCGGTTCAGTCCGCAATTCGGGGTGGAGCGGAAGGCATCAAGATTCAATGTGCCGGACGGCTGGGAGGTGCGGAGATCGCGCGAACCGAGGGATACAACGAGGGGCGTGTGCCCCTGCATACCCTCCGCGCGGACATTGACTACGCACAAATTCACGCGATGACGACGTACGGGATCGTGGGCGTGAAGTGCTGGATCTTCACCGGCGAGGTGGTCGAGGAACGCCGCGGCCGCACGTACTCCACCGGTGCGTGACGGAGAGGGATAGAGAATGTTAGCGCCCAAGAGAGTGAAACACCGCAAGACCCATAAGGGCAAGATGCGTGGTAAGGCCTATCGTGGTAACAAGGTCTCGTTTGGTGAATACGGTCTCCAGGCTACGGAGTGCGGCTGGATCTCCAACCGGCAGATCGAAGCCGCCCGTGTGGCGATGACCCGTCACATCAAGCGAGGTGGGAAAGTTTGGATCCGGATTTTTCCGGACAAGCCGATCACCTCCAAGCCCGCCGAAACCCGTATGGGGAAAGGAAAGGGGAACCCCGAGGGGTGGGTAGCCGTCGTCAAACCCGGCCGGATGATGTTCGAGCTCGAGGGCGTGCCCGAGGAGACGGCACGGCGGTCCATGGAGTTGGCGGCTGCTAAGCTGCCCCTGGCCACACGGTTCGTCATTCGTGAGCAGCAACTCGGTTAGTGAGGAAAGGATGAAGGCGGAAGAGATTCGCGATTGGGACAACGTCGAGATCCGGGCACGGCTCGGAGAGCTGAAGGAGGAAAAATTTCGCCTTCGTTTTCGGTTGGGGACGATGCAACTCGAGAACCCCAAGATGCTTCAGCACATTCGGCGTGACGTTGCGCGCCTGACAACCATTCTTCGGGAGCGAGAGCTTACCGGGACTCCCGAGGCTGCGTCGGAGACGCCGACGCCTGAGGCGGCTGTGCCGCCCGCCGAGGCTGCGTCGGAGACGCCTGAGACTACGGAATAGAGCGGAATAACCATGACAGAAGAAACATCCGAGAAAATCGAGGAGGCTGAGGTGCTGGAGGTGCCTGAGGGGCCTGAGGTGCCTGTGGCGGGTGCAGCGCGGTTGCGGAGAAAGATCCGGACTGGGGTGGTGGTGTCCGCCCAGAACGACAAGACGGTGACCGTCCTCGTAGAGCGCCAGTTTGCCCATCGGCTCTATACGAAGCAGGTGAGGAAGACCAAGAAATACCGGGCCCATGATGAGACCAACGAGTACCGGACGGGTGATGTGGTTCGGATTGTCGAAACACGGCCGCTGTCGAAGACGAAGCGGTGGCGGGTCATAGAGCTGCTCGAGCGCTCCGAGTAGCAGGACTATAACGAGATGATTCAGCAGGAATCGATGCTCAAGATTGCCGATAACTCGGGAGCCAAGAGCGCATTGTGTATCCGCGTCTTGGGCGGCTCGAAACGCCGATACGCGAGTGTCGGCGATGTGGTGGTCGTTACCGTCAAGGATGCCATTCCAAACTCGCCCGTACAAAAGGGTGAGGTCGTACAAGCCGTGATCGTGCGGACTGCCAAGGAGGTACGCCGCCGCGATGGGACCTATATCCGTTTCGACGACAACGCCGCGGTTCTGCTCACGCCCCAAGGAGAGCCGCGTGGAACGCGCATCTTTGGCCCGGTGGGCCGTGAGCTTCGTGAAAAGCGCTATATGAAGATCGTTTCGTTGGCTCCGGAGGTGCTCTAATGGCCGGGAAGAAGCCGTCGAGCATCGTTAAGGGGGATCGCGTCCGGGTCATCCGTGGCAACTTCCGTGACATGGAGGGGCCGGTTCTTAGTGTAATTCCGGCCAAGGAGCGCGTAGTTGTGGAAGGCGTGAACATGCGGAAACGTCATGAGAGACCCAGCGAAGCGAACCCCGAGGGCGGGATTATTACGTTCGAAGCGCCGATCCATGTATCCAACGTCATGCTGGTGGATCCAGCCGGGGGTCAAGCGAGTCGGATTCGGGTTCGGGTAGAGGCTGATGGTGCCAAGGAGAGGATTGCCGTGAAGACCGGTAATCCGCTCCCGAAACCACAGGCGGGAGTGTAGAGCGATGGAGCCCAGACTACTCAGACACTACAAGACATACGCGCGGCCCCACTTGGCCGAACAGTTCCAGTGGAGCAACCCGAACCAGATTCCCAAAATCGAGAAGGTGGTCATGAACGTGGGGGTAGGCGAGGCGACCAAGAACGCCAAGCTCCTGACGGCCGTTGTCGAGGAATTGGGTGTGATCACGGGACAGAAGGCCTTGGTGACGCGGGCGCGGAGGTCTGTCGCGAATTTCCATCTGCGTGAGGGGATGCCTATCGGAGCGTCGGTGACGCTCCGGAAAAGCCGAATGTACGAGTTCCTGGATCGCCTTGTGAGCGTGGCCATCCCCCGTGTTCGAGACTTCCGCGGATTACGCACCCGCTCCTTCGACGGTCGTGGAAACTTCAGCATGGGAGTTCGGGAGCAGATCATTTTTCCGGAGATCGACTTCGATAAGGTCGGTCAGATTCACGGCATGGACATCACCGTGGTCACGAGTACGAATAAAGACGATGTAGCGCTGGCTCTTCTCAGGGCGATGGGCTTCCCGTTCCAGGGGGAAATTCCGGTCGTGATCGAGCAGAAGGCCAACTAACACGGATAAGGGAAGTCGATGGCAAGGAAGGCTCTGATCGAAAGGAACAATCGCAAGCCCAAGTTTCCGGGCCGGCACCGCAATCGTTGTAACCGGTGCGGACGGCCACGTGGGTTCATCCGAAAATTTGGACTCTGCCGGATTTGTTTCCGTCAGAAGGCGCTTCAGGGTGAAATTCCGGGTGTCCGGAAAGCAAGCTGGTAAAGGATCGAATCGAACAATGATGACTGACCCCATCGCGGATATGCTCACTCGGATCCGGAATGCCGGATCCGCAGGGCACAAGTGGGCGGACATGCCGGTCTCGAAGCTGAAGACCAAGGTCGCCGACATATTGAAGGACAACCACTTTATCTATGACTTTAAGGTCTTGGACGACGGTCGATTCGGGGTGCTTCGTGTGTATCTGAAGTATCACGAGGAGGGGCCTGTCATCCGGCATCTGGAACGGGTTTCCCGTCCGGGCCGGAGACGTTATGTGGCCGTCGACGAGATTCCAAGAGTTCGGAACGGACTGGGGATGGCCATCCTCTCCACGTCGCAAGGCCTGATGTCCGATCGGGTGGCTCGTAAGCAGGGCGTTGGCGGAGAACTCATGGCCCTTGTCTGGTAAACTGGAATCGAGATAGCAGATGTCGCGGATTGGTAAACAGCCGATTGAAGTCCCCCAGGGGGCCGACGTGACCCTGAACGGGCAAACAGTGCGCGTGAAGGGTCCGAAGGGTGAGCTCACCTTCGACGTCCACCCGGACATCACCGTGACGTTGGACGACCGAGTGGCCCGGGTGACGAGGCAGTCGGACGCTCCCCAGCACCGCGCTTTACATGGTTTGACCCGAATGTTGGTCGCCAACATGGTCGAGGGAGTCATGACGGGCTTCAGCAAGACACTCGAGATTCAAGGCGTGGGGTATCGTGCTTTGAAAAAGGGCTCAGGTATCGAGTTACAGCTTGGCTTCTCGCACACGATCGAGTATTCGGCTCCGGACGGTGTGAGCTTGGACCTGCCGGACCAGACCACGATTGTCGTTACAGGGGCCGACAAACAGAAGGTGGGCCAGGCGGCTGCGGAGATCCGCTCCTTCCGTCCACCCGAGCCGTACAAGGGCAAGGGGATTCGGTACCGGGGCGAATATGTACGGCGCAAGGCCGGCAAGACCGCCGGCTCTTAAAGCAGGAGCTTAGAGGTAGGACGATGAGCCACAAGACATCCGCTAAGACGCGCGAGAATCAGCGCAAAAGAAGGCATTCCCGCGTTCGCAAGAAGATCTGGGGCACAGCGGGGCGACCGAGGCTCGTGGTCTTCCGATCATTGAAAAATTTCGAGGGTCAGGTCGTCGATGACGATGCGGGGCGGACGCTGGTGGGTCTGTCTACGCTTTGTGCCGATCTCTCCAACTTCAAGGCCGAGGGTCAAAACGTAGGGGTCGAGCGGGCTAGAGCCGCCGGCAAGCTCCTCGCCGATCGGGCCAAAGCCATTGGGGTGGATTTGGTCGTGTTCGATCGAGCGGGATACCAGTATCATGGCCGGGTGAAAGCCTTCGCAGAGGGCGCCCGGGAGGGAGGATTGAAGTTCTGATGGCTAGGGACCAGAAACGCAAACAGGGTCGAGCGCGGGAATCCGAATTCTCCGAGAACGTGATCCATATCAACCGGGTGGCCAAGGTGGTGAAGGGTGGCCGAAGGTTCTCCTTTACGGCGCTGGTGTCCGTCGGAGATCAGAAGGGCCGTGTCGGTATCGGGTTCGCCAAGGCAAATGAGGTCGCGGAGGCCATACGAAAGGCGTTCGAGCGGGCCAAGAGGGAGTTCGTTACGATTCCCGTGCAGAACGGGACCATTCCGCACGAGATCGTGGGCCGGTGGGGTGCCGGCCGTGTGATGCTTCGTCCGGCGGCGCCCGGAACGGGCGTGATCGCGGGTGGACCGGTCCGGTCGGTGCTCGATGCGGTGGGGATCAAGGACATCCTTACCAAGAGCCTGGGTAGCAACAACCCGATCAATGTGGTCCGTGCTACGATGCAGGGTCTGACGAGCCTGGTCACCGCCGAGCAGGTTGCCCGGGAACGTGGCGTGTCTGTGGAGGTTATTCTGGGGATGGGCGACGATGCCTAAGAAGCTTGCCATCACACAGGTCCGCAGCGGCGTGGGGCGGAAGTTCAAGCATCGCCGTACATTGGCGGCGCTCGGGTTCAAAAAGCACCAGCAGACGGTGGTCCATGACGACAGCCCTGCGATTCGCGGTATGTTGCAGCAAGTCCACTACCTCGTTCAAGTTAATGAGATCAAGTAATGGCTGAGTTACACGAACTACGTCCGGCAGTCGGTTCCCACCAGAGCTCCAAGCGCAAGGGTCGAGGTCCAGGCTCCGGGAAAGGCAAGACCGCCGGACGCGGCGAGAATGGCCAGAAGTCCAGAAGTGGTGGTTCGGTACGGCCGGGTTTCGAAGGCGGCCAGATGCCCCTGCAGCGCCGCATTCCGAAGCGCGGGTTCACGCCTCGTAAGCGCAAGGTCTTCCAAGTCGTAAACGTGGGGGATCTGGCCCGTGTGGAGGGCACCACCGTCAACGCTCAAACGCTGAGGGACGCGGGCTTGATCCGCTCTAACCAGGGCATGATCAAGGTGCTCGCCATGGGGGATCTGAGCCAGGCGTACTCGGTGGAAGCGCACAAGTTCAGCGGAGGCGCGGTGTCCAAGATCGAGGCAGCGGGCGGGAGCGTCACAACGGTGGGTCCCGTGGTGAGGCCGGATCCGTCGCCAGCAGCGGCAGAAGCGGAGAACGATGGCTAACCCGATCCCGAATCTCTTCCGGGTTCCGGAGCTCAAAGAGAAGATTCTCTTTACTCTGTTCATTCTGCTCATCTATCGGGTCGGTGCGCACATCACCGTGCCCGGCGTGGATGTGGGGATCCTGCGCCAGCAGTTCGGAGCGCTCTCGGGCGGAATCCTGGGCATCTACGACATGTTCGTGGGCGGGGGCCTGAGCCGGGCTACCATCTTGGCCCTCGGGATCATGCCGTATATCTCGGCCAGCATCATGTTTCAGCTGCTGGCAGCCGTCTTCCCCACAGTGGAAAAGCTACAGAAGGAGGGTGAAGACGGTCGGCAGAAGCTGACTCAGTGGACCCGCTACACGACGGTAATCCTGAGTGTGGTCCAAGGCTTCAGCTACGCCGCCTTCCTCAACAGCACTGGGGCCGTTCGGGATCCTGGGTTCATCTTCAACCTGACGACGACCGTGACACTCACGGTGGGCGCGATCTTCGTGATGTGGCTCGGTGAGCAGATCACCGAGCATGGGATCGGCAACGGGATGTCGCTCCTGATTTTCTTCTCCATCATCGAGGGTTTTCCGGCGGCGGTGGGGCGGACGTGGGAGTCGTTCACCGCAGGACAGATTACGATCTTCGCCCTGGTCGGTTTGGTGGTCGTTCTTGTGGCAATTACCGCGGCTGTGGTGGCGATGACGATGGGGGCCCGGAAGATTCCCGTCCAGATTCCACGGAAGGTGGTCGGGCGCGGGCGGATCCGCGAAGGACAGAAGAGCTTCGTTCCCCTTCGGGTCAACTCCGCGGGTGTCATGCCGATCATTTTCGCTCAGTCCTTCATCGTGGTACCGGGGACGATCGCACAACTTGCCGGGCAGACCGGGGGATTCCTCGATGTGATCGCGCAAATTTTTCAACCCGGCCCGGTTTACTACGTCACGTACGGTTTACTGATCGTATTTTTCACGTACTTCTACACGGCCATCATTTTCAACCCGGTCGATCTGGCCGAGAACCTCAAGAAGCAAGGTGCTTTCATCCCGGGTGTGAAGCCCGGGGCACGGACGGCTGAATACATCGATCGGGTCTTGACGCGCGTCACGCTTCCGGGATCGGTCTATCTGGCGCTCGTGGCTTTGGTTCCTTTCTGGATTTTCAGCCTCTTCAACATCCAGACCTTCTTTTTCGGAGGTACCGGCCTGCTGATCGTTGTGGGGGTAGGACTCGATACGGTCCAACAGGCCCAGCAACACCTCTTGCTGCGCCACTATGACGGGTTCATGAAGAAGGGCCGCGTGAAAATGCGTGGTCGGTCCCGCTACGTATAGTCGGTTCTAGTGCTACGAGAGGATTCGACCATGTACCTCATCCTATTGGGGCCTCCCGGCGTCGGTAAGGGCACGCAGGGAGTACTGCTTGCGGATGCGACGGGATGGGAGAGGGTGGTTACGGGTGATCTTCTGCGTACCGCGAAGGATGCCGGCACGCCCTTGGGGCAACAGGCGCAACAGTACATGACCGCTGGTGATCTCGTACCCGATCACCTCATCATCAAGATGGTAGAGGAAAAATTGACCACCCTACCCGTCGGGACTGGCGTGATCTTCGACGGCTTTCCGAGGACTCGGGAACAGGCCTCGGCGTTTAAAATGATGCTCCAGCCTCTGGGTCGCAGCATCGACGGGGTCGTTGTTCTCGACGCAAGCGACGAAGTGCTCACCGAGAGAATCTCTGGTCGCCGTTCCTGCCTCTCGTGTGGGTCTGTCTACAATATGGTCCTCGCCCCGCCTCAGCGGGAGGGCGTGTGTGACAACGACGGGACTTCGCTCTTCCACCGTGCCGATGATCACCCCGACACGGTTCAGAATCGGCTGGATGTATACCGCAGAGAGACCGAGCCCCTGATTGCCTATTATGAGGGGAGCAAGTCTACCGTGTACCATGTCCCGAGCGACGGGGGGGTGGACGAGGTCCAGGGGGAGGTCCGCAGGGCTTTGGGTTTGGATGAATAGAGGCCTCTAGATGATCCACCTGAAGACTCCTGCAGAGATCGATCTGATTGCCCGGGGCGGTGCGATCATCGCCGATTTTCTGGTTGAAGTCCGTCCGCGGATTCGACCCGGGGTCTCCACGCTGGAACTCGATGGGTTCGCTGACGAGTTCATCCGTGCCCATGCCGGCGCGGTGCCCGCGTTCAAAGGCTTGTATGGTTTTTCCGGGAGCGTCTGTACCTCACTGAATGAGGAGGTCGTTCACGGCATTCCGAAAGCCGACCGGATCTTGGCAGTTGGGGACATCATTTCGATCGACGTGGGGGTCAAGTTGGACGGTTGGTGCTCCGACTCTGCCTGGACCTTTCCGGTTGGTGAGATCGACGAGAGCACGCGCCACCTCATGGAAGTCACTGAAGAGGCGCTCGACCGAGCGGTGTCCGCCGCCGTTCTCGAGGGTTCCGTCGGTGACATCGGTGCGGCCGTCGTGACGAGGGTCGAGGGGACGGGCCTGGGTATCATCAGGGATCTGGTGGGGCACGGTGTGGGGCGCGAAGTGCATGAAGAGCCTCAGGTGCCGAACTTTGGCGTTTCTGGTACGGGACCGGCCCTCCGGGAGGGTATGGTATTGGCAATCGAGCCGATGTTGTCCTGCGGGGCGTCCGAGATTCAGACGCTCGACGATCGCTGGACGGTGGTTACGCGGGATAGGACTCGGGCGGCCCACTTCGAGCATACGGTGGCCGTAACCTCGGCTGGCCCCCGAATTCTCACGGCCGCTCCGGCAGAGGCCCCGGCGTGACAACCCCGGACCGGATCGGCCGGTAATGGGTTAACTGTCCTGGCCATGCCTTGAGAGTGATCAGTCCTTCCATTATCATTACTAGCTATGCAATAAACGTGCGTCAGGGTGCTGAAAAATGAAGGTACGGAGCAGCGTAAAACCGATTTGTGAACACTGCAAAATCGTCCGTCGGCGGGGAGTCGTGCGGGTTATCTGCAGTCGCAATCCCAAGCATAAACAACGCCAGGGTTAAGAAGGCCGGATGGCACGAATCGCGGGTGTGGATCTTCCAAAGGAAAAGCGGATCAAGATCGCTTTGACCTACCTATATGGCATCGGTCCGTCGCGTTCGCGGGTGATCCTCGAGCACACCGGAGTGGATCCGGATCGCCGTGCGATCGATCTCACCGATGACGACGTGAACAAGCTCCGTCAGGAGATCGAGGGCAACTACAAGGTCGAGGGGGCGCTGCGCACCGAAGTGTCCATGAATATCAAGCGTCTCATGGACATCGGTTGTTACCGGGGTCTCCGGCATCGACGTGGCCTTCCCGTGCGGGGGCAGCGCACCCACACGAATGCTCGTACCCACAAGGGTCAACGACGCGCGATTGCCGGGAGGAAAGCACCTCCGAAGAAGTAGGCCGGCGAAGATTCAAGGTCGAGGGAAGGTTCAGGGTTTGAAGGTTCAAGGTCCGCAGGAAGATTCCAACAGGAAATGAGGACGGTACCGAGTGGCCGATGAGACAACTGAGACAACTGAGACATCACCGCGCAAGCGGAGTAAAAAAGTCGTCGAGGCGGAAGGGGTCGCCCACGTCAAGGCGACGTTCAACAATACGCTGATCACGATCACCGATAAAGCTGGAAATACGGTTGTTTGGGGCAGCTCCGGAAAGGCCGGTTTTAAGGGCTCCAAGAAATCGACACCTTTCGCCGCGACAGTAGCGGCGGAGCAATGTGGCCGTGAGGCTGTTGCCCTAGGTGTCAGGCGGGTCAATGTACGTGTTCAGGGGCCTGGCTCCGGACGGGAGTCGGCCATTTCAGCCCTGGCGGCCGCAGGAATCCAGATCAAGTCGATCCAGGACGTAACGCCGCTTCCTCACAATGGATGCCGCCCCCCCAAGAAGCGCAGGGTCTAAAAGGGAACAGCCCGGGTCAACAAGGAACAGCCCGGGTCAACAAGGAACAGCCGGGTCCAACAGAGAACCGTATGGCACGACACACAGGAGCAGTTTGCCGACTCTGCCGCCGCGAGGGGCAGAAGCTCTTCTTGAAGGGACAGAAGTGCTACACGGAGAAGTGCGGCATCGAACGTCGTGCCTACCCACCGGGTCAGCATGGTCCCGCGCACGCGCGGAGGCGCAAACAATCCGACTACGCCGTCCAGCTTCGCGAGAAGCAAAAGGTGAAGAGGATTTACGGACTCCATGAAAAGCAGTTCCGAACTCTTTTCGAGCGGGCATCCGCTCGGGATGGAATCACGGGCGAGAACATGCTGATTTCCCTGGAGATCCGGCTGGACAACGTGATTTTCCGGATGGGTTTCGCACCGAGCCGCAGCGCCGCCCGGCAACTCGTTCGGCACCGCCACGTCGAAATCAACGGGCGTGTCGTGGATGTACCGTCTTTCCAGGTGGGCCCTGGGGACGAGGTGGCCATCAAAGCCAAGTCCAAGGACCTGGCCACGGTGCAGGGGAGCCTCGAGGCTCGCACTCGTCCATCTTTGGTGGAGTGGCTCGCCCTGGATGAGAAGAACCGTGTCGGCCGGGTGACCCGACAGCCTACGCGCCAGGATATCCCACTGGCCGTCCAAGAACAGCTCATCGTGGAGCTCTACTCGAAGTAATGGAGACTTCAGTGCAGATCGATTTAGCCGGTTTGGTACTACCCGAGCGCATTGAGGTCTCACAGGCCTCAGAAGATGGGAGCCGTGCCGAGTTTTTGATCGAGCCTCTCGAGCGTGGTTTTGGCCATACGCTCGGAAACTCGGTGAGGCGGGTCCTTCTCTCGTCCCTTCGCGGAGCCGCGGTTTGGGCGTTTCGGGTCGACGGTGTTGTGCATGAGCACCAGACGATCGAGGGCGTGGTCGAGGACGTCCATCAGATTATTCAGAATCTCAAGACTCTCGTTGTTACTTTGGACGACGATGTACCCGAGGCGACGCTCTCGATCCGGGAGAATAAAGCGGGCCCGATCACGGCCGGCGATATCGTGCCGGTGAGCGGCGTGACGATACACGATCCGGACCATCCCGTGATGACGGTTCAGGGTAAGCGCAAGCTCAACGTCGAATTGTACGTTCAGAAGGGACGCGGTTTCGTACTTGCCGATCAGCATGAGTTGCCGCGGGGAGCTCCTGTGGACATGGTGAGGATCGACGCGATCTACAATCCCGTCCGGCGTGCCAACTTCTCGGTCGAAGAAACACGGGTTGGGCAACGTACCGACTTCGATCGGCTCACGCTGCTGGTCGAGAC
>Ga0114996_10005364_pt1 | contig 15098 bp, 17 predicted proteins | sample ArcticOcean_MG_C_4_FD_87039 | JGI IMG/M metagenome (GOLD analysis project Ga0114996, IMG submission 87039) | Marine microbial communities from western Arctic Ocean - ArcticOcean_MG_CB4_134 | ecosystem: Environmental > Aquatic > Marine > Oceanic | place: Arctic Ocean: Canada Basin | collected...
CGCAATGATTTCTACAACTCGACGTGCACGACCCTGGGCAGGCCAGCGAGGTCTAGCAGATGGGTAACCCCGCTGTCGGGAAATAAGCCTTGCGCCAGCAACACAACCGATTCTAGCTGGCTCGGCCCTATCTCGATCGCGAGCAGCCTCGGCTTTTGCACAAGACCAGCGACCTGCCGCATCAACTCCGAAATCGCGGCGAGGCCGTCGCGACCACCATTGAGGGCAGTCTCGGGTTCGTGCCTGACCTCAATGGCCAGACCGGAAAGTTCGCCGGTGGTTAGGTACGGCGGGTTGGAGACGATTATGTCGACCGGCCCCGGCAGTGGCTCAAGCAAATCGCCCTGTAGGAGGTGCACCGCGTCCTGCACGTCAAGGGCCAGCGCATTGGCCTCGGCGATCTTCAAGGCATCGCGTGAGATATCAGTGGCGAAAACGGTCGCGTCCGGCAGCGCCTTCGCTACGGCAATCGCGATCGCACCGCTACCTGTACCCACGTCCGCGATAAGGGGCCGTCTCAAGCTGCTGGTGCTGACAAACTCAAGTACGGCGTCTACCAGTAGCTCCGTCTCCTGACGTGGAACAAGTACTCCCGGCCCTACGCCAAGCTTATGGCCGTAGAACTCACGGTGCCCGAGGATATAGGCGAGGGGTTCTCCGGCTATACGTCTCTCGGCCAGCGTGTCCGCCAGGACCTGCTCAGGCAGTGCCAGAGGCCGTTCCAAAGACGCGAAGTATTCGGCCCTATCGATCCCCAGTACGTGACGAAGCAGTACCTCTGCCTCCAAACCTGCATCGACAACATTCGCGGCTTCAAGCCGGTTGCTGGTCTGTAGCCACGACTCCCGGACGGTCACACACCCGCCTCTTCGAGCCTCTGCGCCTGCTCCATCTCCACGAGGGCGTCGATAAACCCTTCTATGTCCCCCTCCATCACGAGGTCCAGGTTATGGGATGTGTAGCCGACGCGATGGTCCGTGACCCGGCTCTGTGGGAAGTTGTAGGTACGCACTCGCTCCGAACGGTCACCGGAACCGACCTGGGAACGGCGCGCGTCGGTGCGCTCTTTATTCTGTTTCTCGATCTCCGCCGCCAAAACCCGCGAGCGTAGAACAGCCATGGCTTTGTTCTTGTTTTTGAGTTGGGATCGCTCGTCCTGGCAGATAGCCATTAGACCCGTGGGTATGTGAGTAATGCGGATCGCGGTAGCAACCTTCTGGACATTCTGGCCGCCGTGGCCGCCGGCGTGGAAGACGTCGATCTGTACGTCTTCGGCGTCCATCTGAACGTCGACCTCCTCGGCCTCTGGCAGCACCGCAACCGTGGCCGCCGAAGTGTGGATTCGTCCGCTCGACTCGGTGGCGGGAATCCGCTGTACGCGATGAACACCGCTCTCGTGTTTAAGACGGCTGTAAGCGCCTTCGCCTTTGATCTGGAAGACGATCTCCTTGATGCTGCCGACTCCCGATTCGTTGCTGTGCACGATCTCCAAGCCCCATTTTTTGTTCTGGGCGTACTTCATATACATTCGGTAGAGGTCCCCGGCGAACAATCCGGCCTCATCACCACCGGTGCCTGCGCGGATCTCCATGACGATATTCTTGTCGTCGAGGGGATCCTTCTGGACCAGCTCCGCCTTCAGCTCTTCTTCAATGCGGATCTTCTCTTCCTCAAGTTCCGCAAGTTCCTCACGAGCTAAGGAGGCCATCTCCCGATCGGTCTCGTCGTGGGAGATGGCGCGGGTGTCTTTGATATCCGCTGCCACCTGTCTGGCCCTCGCTGTCAGAACGGCCAGGTTCTTGAGGGATGCGTGCTCCTTTGCGAGGGCCTGAACACGGCTATAGTCTGCCGCAATCTCCGGGTCGGCCATCTGGTCTTCGAGTTCTTTGTAGCGTTCCTCTATGTCTTTTAGCTTTTCTTGCATTTATCTATTTCCCGACCATGCTGGAAGGCTACGTACAATCCCACTTGGTCAAATCGTCTGTCCCTTATCACTGGTGAAAAGGGGAGATCATGCTATGTGCTTGTGAGACCCGTAATTCGTGATCGATGCCTTGGCAGCATATCCAGCGCCACCTACCACGCGGGCAGCACCACTTATTGGGTACTCAGCGCCGCCACCAAATCGTCCCTCGGAACTTCACGTTGCTCTCTATCGACCAGATCACGAAGCAAGAACGAGCCGCTTTCCAATTCACGATCGCCGATTATGACAGCGTGAGTGGCGTGGATGGACGATGCGTATCGAAGTTGGCTCTTCAGGCTTCTGCCGGGAGGCGCAAGAACGGCGGCAATCCCTGCCCGACGAAGCTCCGAGCAGAGCTTCACGCCCGCAGACTTGGGCTCGTCGCCCATGTGGGCAACGATGACCTTGTTATCGGCAACCTTCGTGATGGTCTCGTCGTCTCTGGGAATCGCCGCGAGGACGCGCTCTATTCCCAGTGCAAACCCGATCCCGGGAGTGGGTCGCCCACCCAGAAGTTCTATCAGACCATCATAACGTCCACCAGCCACCAGAGTGCTCTGCTGCCCGTCGGAAGGAGGCACAATTTCGAACACCGTCCGCGAATAGTAGTCGAGTCCCCTGACCAGTCGCTTGTCGATCTTGTACGACCGTCCCATGGCATTGAGGTCGCCCAGCAGGGCATCCCAGTGTTTTGAGCAGTCGTCGCACAGATAGTCGACACTACCAGGTGCGGCGTCGATCAGGGGCTGGCACGCTCCGTTTTTGCAGTCCAAGAGCCTCAGAGGGTTCGTTTCAAGGCGACGTTTGCAGTCATCATGCACCAGTTCGCTTGCCCGCGAGCGGTAATAAGAACGCAATTCCTCAATATACCCAGGTCTACACGTGGCGTCGCCGATGGAGTTCAACAAGAGCGTTACATCTTTGACTCCCACCGACTCCAACACGGACCATGCCAGGTCGATGACCTCGGAGTCTACTGACGCGTCAGACTCCCCTATGACCTCGATGCCAAACTGGTGAAACTGCCTATAGCGGCCAGCCTGAGGCCGATCGTATCGAAAGAAATCGCCCACGTAGAAAAGGCGAACCGGCTGTGGCAAGTTGTGCATGCCATGCTGGAGGTACGCGCGACACACGGGAGCCGTTCCTTCGGGGCGCAGGGAGACCAGGTCTCCTCCCCTGTCTTCGAACGTATATGTCTCTTTTTCGACAATGTCCGTGGCCTCGCCAACGCTCCGTACAAACAGGTTGGCGTTCTCGAACGCGGGGGTATTAATGCGTTCGTATCCGAACCGAGTGGCAACATCTTCAGCCCTGGATTCGAGGAAGCGCCAGTAGACCTGCTCCTCCGGGAGTATGTCGCTAGTCCCTCTTGGCGCCTGGAACTGTTTCTGGCTCACTTTTCGGGTATGCCTTTGTGGAAGAAATTACATACGTGGAGGGCTTCACGAGCCCTTCAAAAAGAGTACCACATGTATCAGAGCCAGTGACTGTCGTACACCTGCTCCAGATTGCGATTCCCTCGCTACTTTGGCTATAATTGGCTGGGCGGCCCAGCCGCCCTAGGAGGCGACGTGACCCTAGTAGAAGACCTCATGTTGAAGGCGTCCGAATACCTTCCCCCGGATAAGATGAGCTCCATCGAGGAAGCCTACCGCTTCGCGGAAGCTGCCCACGAAGGGCAGGTCCGCAAATCCGGGGAGCCCTTCATCGAGCACCCGCTAAACACCGCGTTGTATCTGGCCGACCTTAAGCTGGACTCGACTGCGCTGACTGCCGCCCTCCTTCACGACGTGATGGAAGACTGTGATGTCCCCTTCGATGAACTAAGCGAGCGGTTCGGCAACGATGTCGCTAAACTCGTGGACGGCGTCACAAAGTTGACCAAGACGGAACTCCAAATGGACGGGACCGGCCCGAAGGCGGTCACGAGCACGGACAGTGGCGCGCAGGCAGCAAGCATCCGGAAGATGCTGATGTCCATGGCCGAAGATATCCGTGTGGTCCTGATAAAGCTGGCAGACCGCCTCCACAACATGAGGACGCTGAAAGCGCTCCCCGCTGATCGCCGCATAGCCATTGCGCAGGAAACGCTGGACATCTACGCACCGCTCGCCCACCGCCTCGGGATGTGGGAGATCAAATGGCTGCTTGAGGACCTGGCATTCCAACATTTGAATCCCCAAAAGTACCGAGAGCTGTCCAGGCTGCTCAGCACCAAGCGACGTGAACGCGAGGAGTACGTTGAGCGGGTAATCGAGTTGCTGCAGTCCGAGCTGGATGCCGCTGGAATTGTGGCCGAGGTCACGGGCCGCCCCAAGCACTTCTACAGCATCTACAAGAAGATGCTGGCCTATCAGACTCAGAACAAGGAGGTTGGCGAGATATACGACCTCTTCGCACTCCGCGTGCTGGTACCCGAGGTCAAGGACTGCTACGCGGCCCTGGGCACCGTCCACAACAGGTGGAGGCCCTTGCCCGGGCAGTTCGACGACTATATCGCCAACCCGAAGGACAACCTCTACCAGTCGCTCCACACAGCCATCCTTTGCGAGGACGCGTCCCCGGTGGAGGTCCAGATTCGGACCCACGAGATGCACCGGCTGGCGGAGTACGGCGTCGCCGCCCATTGGCTATACAAAGAAGGCCAGCCCGAGGATCAGCGCTTCGAGGAGAAGATGACCTGGCTGCGCCAGATCCTGGAGTGGCAGCGAGATGTCAGCGGCGCAGAGGAGTTCGTCGAGTCTTTCAAGACCGATATATTCCAAAACCAGGTATTTGTGTACACGCCAAAAGGTGAACTCAAAGAGTTGCCGGCAGGCTCCACGCCGCTCGACTTCGCTTTTCGCATCCACACCGACATCGGTTACCGCTGTATCGGCGGCAAGGTGAACGGTCGACTGGTCCCTCTCAACTACAGGCTTCAAAACGGCGACACCGTAGAGATCATGACGAGCAGGACGGTCCGGGGCCCCAGTCTGGACTGGCTCAACGCGAACCTGGGATACGTCAGAACCGCGTCGGCCCGCGCAAAAGTTCGCCAGTGGTTCAACAAGCAGGCGCGGCGAGTCAATATCCAGCGCGGACACGATATTTTCGTCAAACAACTACGCCGCCTAAATACCGACCTGGACGACTTGGATGTCGCCAAGTCGATGAACATGGACTCGACAGACGAATTCCTGGCCGCCCTCGGAAGTGGCGTGATCACCACGCCACAGGTCGTTAACAAGCTGGCATCCCAGGAGGTCAAGCCTCAGGAAGAGCGTCTCGTGGCGCTGCCGAGCATCGGCCCTGGCTCTGGGGTCACAGTCCTCGGCGTCGGAGACCTGCTCACACGCATGGGCCAGTGTTGCAACCCGATCAGAGGCGACAAAATCGCGGGGTACATCACACGAAGTCGCGGAGTCACGGTCCATCGCAGCACATGTCCAAATGTGGCGAACGAGAAAGAGACCGAGCGGCTCATCGACGTCGGATGGGGCCAGACTCAGACACTGTATCCCGTGCGAATCAGGATCGAGGCCTGGGACCGAGTCGGCCTTCTTCGAGATATCACATCGTTGGTCTCCGACGAAAAGGTGAACATCGCATCGTGCGTCTCCGAAGAGTTCGAGGATAATAGCGTCATTTCACTGACCGTCTACGCCGACGGGATAAACCAGCTCGGTCGCCTGTTTTCCAAGCTGGAAGGGGTCGAGGGCGTGGCCCACGTGTCGAGAGCGACCTCCTGATGGCCAACGTTCCGGTTGTGTTCCATACGCACATAGCTGGTATAATGATTTGTCAGACATTTTGGGAGGACCAAGAGATTGCCGAGTAAAAAGACAGCGAGGGTGCAGGAGAGAAGGCGCGTGCGAATGGCGCCCCTACGCACCAGAGCAAAGTCGTCCGTTTCGTCAGCGCGAAAGCTAATTGAGTCCAGCGAGGTCGAGGCCGCCGAAAAGGCAGTCACCGACGCGGTGGTTGCGCTGGACAAGGCAGCCCAGAAGGGCGCCATCCACAAGAAGAACGCATCAAGGCGCAAGTCGCGTCTGATGAAGCAACTTGCTTCGACGAAAAGCGACTAGGCTTCTACAGCCGAGTCCCGTCCCGCAACACTGAGACGCCCCTGCTGGGGCGTCTTTCGCTTTGTTATTTTCTCCCTGCTGCCTTAGATCCTTAAAGAGCGCTGCCTGTGCAACTTGCTACAATGCCAAGCTGCGAGTCCCGCACGCTCGTACACAATTCGTGTGACTCACCAACCGCCAGTCCGTCCCGTCGTCGAGTGTCTCCCACTGCAATTTTGCCATAGCTTGCCTTGACACTTAGGTCATTGTCTGGTACATTTGTTCCGCACATGCGTACTCATACAGAGTGAGGGACTGATGAAAAAGAAGCTATCGCAGCGGCAGGAGCGGATGCTCTCGTTCATAAGCGAATTCATGGGAGAGCACCAGTACCCGCCCACGGTGCGAGATATCCAGGGGGGCTGCGAGATCAGCTCCACATCCGTGGTGGACTACAATTTGCGTATCCTACAGCGCGAGGGCTATCTGAAGCGTGAGGCCGATGTCTCGCGAGGCATCGAGCTACTGGGGAGCGGTGGCAAGCCCTCCCGATTCGGCATGGTATCCGTACCAATTGTGGGCAGCATCGCCGCCGGCGACCCACTACCCACCCCAGCTTCAGGTTCCTGGCATACCGAGGCGGTCGACAACATTGAGTTGCCGTCATTCCTCACCAAAGGTAAGGAAGATGTGTTTGCTGTGAGGGTGAAGGGCGAATCGATGATCGATGCGCTCGTAGCCGACGGCGACCTCGTCCTGCTGGAGCCAGTCAATCAGCCCGAACAGGGCGATATGGTAGCGGCATGGATCCAAGACCGTGAGGCTGTCACACTGAAGCATTTCTCCATCTCAAACGGTATGGTCACGCTCCACCCTGCCAATGCGACCATGGAACCCATTACCGTTCCGGCGAGCAACGTTGCTGTCCAAGGGCGCGTCGTCGGAGTTATCCGCACGATGTAGTTTCGACGACGAGTAGCATTCCGAGAAACAGGAAAAGGCCGGGCCAGGTGCCCGGCCTTTTCTATTGGCCAGCGTGATAGAGTGCAATCGCAGACAGTATGACCAGGAGCGGACATGAGAATCCCAATCACCATGTGTCACGGAATCCGGCCTGAGGGCGATAAGCCGATGACGGTTGAGCACCTGGACGCGCTTGTCGGCATTGCGGCGGAGTTGGGCTTCGAGTCCATCGGGTACGACGAACTGGCCGCATGGCGCGACGGCTACGGCATGTTGCCAGAGCGGCCAATCATGTTCGATTTCGACCACCCGGTGCGGTCGATGGGCTACGAGGTTCGTGAGGTACTGGAAAAATACGGCTACTCTGGCAACCTGTTTATCTACACTGGGCCTCTGGACCCGACCTGGACAGGGCCACAACCCGGAACGTCAGACACCGACGATCTCCTTACATGGGAAGAATTGGGGACACTCAGGGAAGCAGGGTGGGGCATTGGATCTCACACCTCATCCCACCCCGACCTATCGGCGCTGAGTATCAAGGATCCGTCGGGCGAAATGTTGCGGGAGGAGTTGGACAGGTGCAACGACGCGATCGAGCGGCACCTTGGCTTCTTCCCCAAAGACTTCGCCTTTACCTCGACTACGTGGAGTAGCGCGGCTGAGGCCGAGGTCATGAAACGCTACCGTTTCGGACGCCTGTGGATAATCGGAGCGGAGTACAAGGCCGACGGCGAGCCGATCAGGTACGCTGACCTTGTGGGCATTCCAGGGCCAGACGAGTCTGACGGCGGTCCACCTTCTGCGGCCAGGTACATCACCATGGAATCGCATCCGTACAGACTGCCATCGATGGAGCTACAGCAACTGGTCCACGAGCCGGCTGCATTCCGAAGGTACCTGGAAGGCGCGTTGGTCTAGTAGCGCACGACCAGCAAGACCCTACTTCGCATTGACGCCCGTCACCCCACGGCGGTATTATTAAGCAAGTAAGCACTGGGGACATGGAGGGCGGAAAATGCCGTTCCGAGTCGGACCTACCGAGCTAATAATCATCCTCGTTGTCGTCATGATCATCTTCGGTGTTGGCCGCTTGCCTGAAATAGGCGGCGCGATGGGCAAGGCGATACGCGAGTTCCGGTCCACCGTGTCAGGCAAAGACGATGACTCGGAGGACCAAGAGGCCGTTGAAGCGGGCACCGAGGGCGGGAAGAAGACTTAGGCCCGTCCGCGTAGTAACATCCAAGTGAGCTTTCAAGGCCTCGGCATCCACCGGGGCCTTTTTGTTTGTGGAATTTCCAGAGGACCCGGTGCCGTAGAACAGGTCATACGGCCAGAGGGAACTCAAAAGCGCGACAGACCTGCCGTCTCACCCTGAGCGGATGCAAAGGGTCTGGGGACGCGGGGTCCCCGTTTCGGCGGCATCATGGCTGCGTGGCCCTCGCTCCAGATACCTCATCGGGGCATCCTCACCATGGCATTTGGGTCGGAGCCCATTTCCAACCCCGAGACCCAACACCTAAGGCCCGCCCTATTGTTTCGTGTCCAACTCCAAGCCCTTTTCGATGGCACGTCGACGCTGACGACCGCCGAGCTTGGCCAACCACACGCCCGCCTCGTAGAGGACGATTATGGGCAGCGCCACGAAAGTCTGGTTGACGGGGTCGAACGTGGGCGTAATGATGGCGCCCAGGACGAACGCGACGACGACCGCGTACCGTCGCTGGCTCTTCAGAAACTCGTGGCTGACGACGCCGATACGCGACAAGAAAAAGAGCACAACCGGCGTCTCAAACACGACCCCCATCCAGAACAGCAGTGAGATCATCAGGTTGGCATAGTTGCCGATCCGGATGTAGGGCGTGGCTATCTCGCTCCCAAAGCTGAGCAGGAAGCTGACCGCGGGTGGGAAGAGAATTCGGTACCCGAAGCCCGCACCGAGTGCGAAGGAGAGCATGCTCACAGGCAGCAGCGTATACAGATAGCGCCTCTCGCCGGGGCTGAGGCCTGGGGCTACGAACATCACTAGCTGAAACAGGATGAACGGCGTCGAGATGGCCAGCCCTGACAGCAGTGACACCTTCATCGCTATTCCGAGAAATTCGGTCAGCTCGGTGTATATGGGCTGGCCCTCGGGTACACCGGCAAACCCCTGAGCTGGAACCATGAGAAACTTGAGAATCTGCTGATGGAACACAAAGGACACGCCCGTGGCAACGGCCACGAAGATGGCCGACGTGGTCATTCTGCGGCGGAGTTCGAGCAGGTGCTGGCTAATCGAAAGCGCCGTGTCGCTCATTTCGTGTTTCGCTCTGTTGAGGCTGTGGGCTCGGATCCGTCACTGTCAGGCTGCTCATTGAGACCGACCGGTCGTTCCGACTCAGCACCGCTATTGAACGCAACAGGTCCGTCGGCGGGCTTATCTTGTTCCTGCTGCGCCTCTGGGCCAGACCCGTCAGCACCACTCCCTTCGTCGGGTCCTGCCGGTAACTTCGGCTCCGCGCCACTCCTGAATGCAACGGGCTCGTCGACGGGCGCTTTGGCCGCGTCTGGATCTGTCTTTATCGAAGAGGGGCCTGCCACGGTTCGACGCCATTCCGGAATCTGCGACGTGTCCTCCTCGTCGAGCATCATCTCGGGCAGGCTCTCGGCCATGCGCCGAACCTCCCTGGTCGCCTTGCCGAGCATCCGGGCGGCCTCGGTCATACGTTTGGGGCCAAGGACGATGAACGCCACCAGCAGCACCACGACGATCTCAATGGAGCCCATTCCCAGGAAGTTCACGGGGTATGCGCCTCCAATCGTTGTGACAGGACGCAGTCGACACACTCAGGTGAAGGTCGCCAGCCGCTCCTAAGCTGCGAGCGAGCGGGAAAACCATCTAGCAGTGTCATGACCTCGCACAGTGGAAGGCCAACGACGTTGAGATAGCAGCCCTCAACCGACTCCGCCAGGCCAGCGCTCTTGTCCTGCACTGCGTAGGCTCCAGCCTTGTCCATGGGGTTCTCAAGAGCGATGTAATCAAGCAGTTCTGCATCTGAGATCGGGCGAATGGTGACGCGGCTCTGATAGGCAACCGCGGCTGATTGTCCGGTTTGGGTGTCCAGCACCGCCACACCGGTAAAGACGCTATGGGCGCGGCCCCTGAGCAGCCTAAGCATGCGGATCGCGTCGTCGACATCCACCGGCTTGCCCAGAATCTCGCCATCGACAGCGACCACCGTGTCCGCGCCCAGGACTGTGGCAGTATCGACACCATCCGCGACACTTCGCGCCTTGTCCAGCGACAGTCTCAGCACGTATTCCTCCGGCAATTCACCGGGCCGAGGTGGGGACTCGTCGCCCACGGGTGCAACACACTCTGGCGTCGGGTCCAGAGCCTCAACAATCTCGCGTCTTCGAGGCGAGGTCGATGCAAGAACCAGACGCATTTATCCAACATCCTCCAGGTTCATTTTAGCCTAAATGGCCCACCCTAGCCACGATGCCGCCTTTATTCGGCGCGCGATAGCGTCGCTATGCATTCGATGTGGTGGGTTTGCGGAAACATGTCCACAGGCTCCACACGATCCACAGTGAACCCGCCATTGACCAATACCTGCAGGTCTCTTGCGAGTGACTCCGGGTCACACGAGACGTAGCAGACGCGACGGGGGGCCCAGCGAACGACCGCATCCAAAACGGGAGGCAAGCACCCGGCACGAGGGGGATCGAGGACAACGACGTCTGCGGAGCCCCCAAGTTCGCCCAGGATATCCTCAGCCTTGCCTTCACGAAACTCCAGATTGTCTATGCCGAGGGTATTGATTGCGGAGTCCTTGACCGCCGCGGCGGACTCCTCGACTGCTATGACATTGCGGACACTGCCGGCCAGTAGGACGGCGAAGGTTCCGACGCCTGCGTAGGCATCTACCAGCGTCTCGTCCCCGCGCAACTCTAGCCGATCACGGACCATTGTTATTAGTCGCTCGGCCTGTAGGGTGTTGACCTGGAAAAACGAAGGCGACGCCACACGGAAAGTCCGGTCCAACAGCCGCTCGCGGTAGTGGGTCTGGCCCGATTCGACGGGAACCTCATTGGGAGCGAAGGTCGGCTGGAGTAGCCATTCGTCCGTATTTATGCCATATCGTATGGATAGCTGGCTCGTGGCCGCCGAGCGACCCTGTAACTTGTCGACGATCTCATTGATCCCCGGGGCCATGAGCATGCATTCGTCAACCCTGGCGAATTGGCGAGTGATCCGGCTGACAAATCCGAGGGTGCCGCCACGAACGGTAAATCGAGCGTGATTTCTGTAATTGAGTTCCTGGTCGCTCGACACCGTCGGCTCTACCGACAGGCCCGCCAGTTCCGGGTAGACGCGGAGCGCCGCCGCCACCGTGTCGCGCTTGATGGAGAGCTGGTGGTCGTAGTCGATGTGCTGCCACTGGCAACCGGTGCAGGTCCCGAAATATGGGCACGGAGCGCCGACACGACGAGGCGACGCTTCCAGAACCTCTACCACCATGCCCGAAACGTGCCGCCTCTTGCGCCGACCATAACGTACTATCCGGCACACGACCCGTTCGCCCGGGATGCCACCGAATACGCTGATAGACTCGCCGTCCAGCTCCGCCACGGTGTCGCCCATCGGGTCGAATTCGCCGAGGGTTAGCGTTGCCATCTCCGGCTTGCTATCGGCGCTATCGTCTGCTTTTTGAATTTGGGTCATTTGGGTTAGTCCGAATGGAAGGAAAAAGCGAAGGGTCGCGGCCCCTCTACTCTAACTACGATTTTAGCATATGAGACGCCGCTGGTAGCTGTCTGGTATCATTTCAGCAGTTCACACGCGCCCCTCCCACTCGGGGCGACTGCGAGGTCAAATGACAGTAAAGAGGCGTCTACCCCCGTGGCTCAAGGTAAAGGCTCCGGGAGGCCCGAACTACATAGAGCTGCGCTCCATGATGCGCGAAGGCGGCCTGAGTACAGTCTGCGAGGAGGCTCGCTGCCCCAACATCGGGGAGTGCTGGGAGCGCGGAACAGCTACGTTCATGATCCTGGGAGACATCTGCACGCGGGCCTGTGCCTACTGTGCAGTTGCCACCGGGAAGCCGACAGGGCTCGACCTGGAAGAACCGGTAAGGGTGGCCAAGGCCGCAGAGCGCATGGGCTTGCGGTACGCCGTCGTAACATCGGTTGACCGCGACGACCTTCCAGATGGCGGCGCGTTCATCTTTGCCCAGACCATCAGCCAGATTCGCAAACGCCTGCCCTCGTGCAAGATCGAAGTCCTCATACCCGACTTCAATGGTGATGAGAAGGCCCTGGCAACCGTGATGGCGGCCAAGCCCAGCACCTTAAACCACAACATCGAGACCGTGCGCCGAGTCTTCCGACGGGTGCGCCCAAAGGGTGACTTCGACCAGTCCCTTGAGCTATTGGCTCGCGCAAGAAGTATCGACCCGGATTCCGTGACCAAGTCGGGGATGATGGTCGGACTGGGAGAGACCTGGGACGAGATTCTGGACACGATGCGGGACCTACGCTCGGTAGACTGCGATCTGCTAACGATAGGCCAGTACCTGCGACCGACGCCTAAACACGTCGCTCTGTCCAAGTGGTATGCGCCGGAAGAGTTCGACGAGCTTGCCAGAGAGGGCGAGGCCATGGGCTTCAAGCACGTCGCCTCCGGCCCGCTGGTGCGTAGCTCGTATCACGCGGACGAGCAGCATGACGCAGCCACGGCAGGTGCTGTGGCGGTCTGAGTACGCTCGTCGCAACGGAGGATCATAGATGCTGCTACCAACGCTGAGTCAGGAACCCTCGGATTTGAGAGCAATGATGCGCTCGGGAGAGCTTTCTGGGCTCACCAGCGGAATGGCGCCAGGCTACGTCCAGGCCAATTTGGTGATTCTGCCGAGGGAACAGGCCTTCGATTTCCTGCTCTTTTGCCAGCGCAATCCAAAGCCTTGCCCGCTGCTTGAGGTAGTGGAGGTTGGATCGGTGGAGCCCCGCCAGATGGCGCCCGGAGTCGACTTGCGGACCGATCTGCCACGATACCGCGTCTTCGAGAACGGCGAACTTGTGGAGGAGCCCACCAGCATCTCCCATGTTTGGCGCGACGACCTGGTCTCTTTCCTCATCGGTTGCAGTTTCACATTCGAGGGCGCCCTGATAAACGGCGGCATTCGAATTCCTCACTTTGAGGAGGGCAAGAACACCGCGATGTTCGTCACCTCCATCGAGACCACGCCCGCAGGCATATTCTCGGGGCCAATGGTAGTGTCGATGAGGGCGATTCCGCGCAATAAGCTGGTCAGGGCCGTACAAATCACATCACGATTTCCATCGGTGCACGGGTCTCCCGTGCACATCGGAGACCCTGCCGCCATCGGAATCAAAGACATCACTACCCCCGACCTGGGCGACCCAGCCGTTGTCGGCGAGGACGACGTACCGGTGTTCTGGGGATGCGGAGTGACACCACAGGCAGTGGCCATGAATTCGAAGCCGCCCCTGATGATCACCCACGCCCCCGGCCACATGTTCATCACCGATGTCCCAGACGAGGACATGGCTGTCATCTAGGCGCGCTGCGCGCGCTTAGGCGGGCGGGGGTGCTGCGCACGCTATGGGGGCGGGGAAAGACCTACCCGCAGGCTAGTTCCGCCCTTAGAAAATCCTGAGAGCGTGTCAAAGACAGATATTGATGTTTCTGCATATCGATAGATTAGGTTCTGGAAATAGGGGTGCGCGGTGACCATTGAAGATATAGTTCTCGATCGCGACAAGCGGGGCATTGCTGCCCTGAGACCCCACCTGCCCGCAGACTACTGCGACCAGGCCGCACGCGTTGTGCTCGACAACCCGGGCACGGCAATAATCGTGACCGGCTTCTACATCATCACCGCCGGGGCCACAGAGACCGACGGCCCTCCGGGAGCGGTGGTCATCGGCAACGCCTTGCAGTCCATCGGTTACGAGGTCGTGTACGTCACCGACCGGTACTCTCTTGAGGTGATGGAGGGCACCGCAGGCCCTGATTCCAGCGTTGTAGAATTCCCGATCGTCGGTGAGGAGGAGAGCCGCTCCTTCGCGAAGGAGCTTCTGTCCGAAATAGCGCCGTCGGTGATCATCGGCATCGAACGGTGCGGGCTGACGTCCGAAGGGTTGTACCGCAACATGCGTGGTGTGGACATCAGCGAGTACAACGCAAGGGCCGACTACCTGTTCGAGACCGGGGTCCCGTCGGTGGGAATCGGCGACGGCGGCAACGAGATCGGCCTGGGAAACCTGGCGGATATCATCCCCACGGTGCCGTCTCTCGTCAGAATGCCGTGCGTCACCACGACCAGTGCTCTGATCATCGCAAGCGTCTCGAACTGGGGCGGCTACGGCCTGGTGGCAGCCATGTCGAAGATCAAGGGCAAGAACCTTCTTCCAAGCATCGAAGCCGAGCAAAAACTGGTCAGACGCAACGTGGAGTTGGGAGCAGTGGACGGGCCCAGCGGCGAGGCTGTACCAATGGTCGACGGCTTCACACTAGAGGAAAACAGCCAGGCACTCCAAGAGCTGCACGACCTCTTGTCCGCTGAATGAGTGGGCAGTAGGCTAATTTAAGTCACTAGGCTCACTACGGACCGCAGCTTACGATGCAGCTTGCAGCGCTGCAGGCTCCCGGTCCATGCCTATCGAATCCACCGCTTGGCCTGTCACGATGTCCTTCAACTTGGCCAGGGCACGCCGTTCGAGACGAGAGACGTGCATCTGCGATATGTTGATCCTACTGGCGATCTGGCGCTGTGACAGGCCCCGGTAGAACTTCAGCGAAATAATCGTCCTCTCCCGCAGCGGAAGCTTGTCCAATGCGCCCTACAGCACCATTCGGTCGAGGGACACGCCGAACGCAGGATCTTCAGAACCAAGGATATCGACCAATGCGCTCCCCTCTTCGCCGAAGTCGCCGTTGAAGCTCGCGTCCAATGAGCGTGGGTCGACGGTCCTGGCATACTCCAGATCCTCGTTGACAGCGTCCTCGGTGAGCCCACTCTCGGTCGCCATTTCGGCAGTGGTGGGCCAGCGACCGAAGTGAGATATCAGCCTCTCAGTGCACCGGTCCAGCGATATTCTGTTGTGTCGCA
>Ga0114996_10005366_pt1 | contig 15095 bp, 15 predicted proteins | sample ArcticOcean_MG_C_4_FD_87039 | JGI IMG/M metagenome (GOLD analysis project Ga0114996, IMG submission 87039) | Marine microbial communities from western Arctic Ocean - ArcticOcean_MG_CB4_134 | ecosystem: Environmental > Aquatic > Marine > Oceanic | place: Arctic Ocean: Canada Basin | collected...
GTGGAGATGATCTCGTCATCCGGACCAGCAGGTACGGTAAATTCCTGTCGTGCGGAAAATTCCCGGAATGTCGGGTCGCTATATCCACTCGTCCCGGCGAACGAGCCACAGGCGAAGTCAAAGAAAACTGGGCGATCGCTTGGAAAACTGCAATGGCGAGGTGCTCAATCTTGCACCCAGAAGCAGCAGCTGAAGCAGCAGCTGAAGCTGAAGCAAAACGCATGGCAAAGCGAAAACCTGCCAAGAAAAAAGCCGGAGCTAAGGCAAAGCCTAGGTCCAAATCCGTCCCATCCAAAGCCTAGTTTTGGCTTCGAAATCTATGCAGTGGCGATGAAGGAACAGATTTTGGCTGTCCGATCATGAGGACCGCCAAGCAACTCCCCTCACCTGCCATGGAAGAGGCACTGCGGAAGTCTGACGTACCTGAAATTTCGAACTTGATACGAAACTACGTAGAGCATATCGGAACAACCCGCCAACTTGCAGTTCACACCGTTCGTAACTACGTTAACGACCTCGCACCATTCGTTCGGTTTCTCGATGAAAAAGAAGTTGGAAAACTTTCGACTGTAGATCGACTGTTTCTACGCAGTTATCTCGCATGGCTAATCTCCGGTGGATTCACCCGCAGCAGCGTGTCTCGCAAACTCTCAGCTCTCAAATCATTCTTCCAGTTCCTTCGCCACTCTGGCGTCATCGACCTAGATAACACCGAGCTGATGACTGCGCCCAAAAAAGAGCAAAAGCTCCCAGCGATAGCATCAAGTCACGAAATCGATCGGCTCCTCGATGAACCCGGCACAAACACCGATGCAGGTATCCGTGATCGAGCAATTCTTGAACTGCTATACGGCGCGGGCCTTCGTGTTTCTGAAGCATGTGCAATCGATATCACAGACATCGACCTGACAACCCACGAAGTCCGAGTAATCGGTAAAGGATCGAAACCTCGAATCGTCCTTTTCGGCCAATCCGCAAGCAAGTGGATAGAGATTTATCTCAAAAACGTCAGACTAAAATTTGCTAGTCGACGATCCGACACCGCCGTGTGGATGAACCAGTCTGGCGGTCGTCTATCAGCCCGCTCAATACAGCGAATCGTCAAAAAATACGCCCTGGCTGCCGGACTCGATCCAGATTTCCACACTCATTCGTTGCGACACAGCTTCGCTACCCACCTGCTCGATGGTGGAGCCGACCTACGAGTTGTCCAAGATCTTCTCGGGCACAGCAGCCCGGCAACAACGCAAATCTATACTCACGTATCTGCCGAACAAGCCCGGTCTGTATACCTGGGCGCGCATCCCAGAGCCAACAGATCAACAAGCTCTGCCAAACCAGCGAAGAAAAATTAAAGAAATCTAACGAATCTTCGTAGTACGCTTAGCACATAACTATTGATCGTGGCTCTTCTTCACGGAGCCACAGTGCAAAACATGAACGACCCGACAGCTAGGGAGCCAACATTGCCATCAACGATTCTTATCATCAACGGACCCAATCTGAACAATCTCGGAAAACGAGATGCATCGATGTATGGGACTAAAACTCTCGATGATATTCAGAACGATATTTCAAATAAAGCATCCTCTCTCGGAGTCGATGTGAAGTTCTTTCAATCGAACCACGAGGGTTCGATTGTTGATTTCATTCAGGAATCATCGGCTGGAGCCAATGGCATAATCATCAACGCCGGAGCTCTAACGCAGGTTGGCTACTCGATTCTCGATGCGATACTCGACGCCGGACTCCCTTTCATCGAAGTTCATCTGTCGAATATTCACGCCCGCGAAAAGTTCCGCCAGGAATCCGTCTTCGCTGGCAAGGCAATTGGCCAGATGGCGGGATTCGGTCCTTCTGGGTACATTTACGCCCTCGATCACCTCGCAACCGTCATAAATAGCTAATCGCATTTTCTAGGGAGCTAATTCGCATTGAGCGATTTCCGATTTCCATCGCGCGTCGAAAAACTTCGACAACGCCTCGTAAAAGACGAACTCGACGCCATATTCATCAGCAACGGTGAAAATAGGCGTTACATCTCCGGCTTTGTAAGTAGCGCAGGGTACTTGCTGGTGACACAGAAAGACGCTGTCATATGCACCGATTTCCGTTACACCGAACTAGCTGAACAGCAGGCTCCCGGCTGGCGAATCGACCGTATTGGTGGACCATCCGACTGGCTTGCGAAATTGGTGACTGAATTCGAGATCAAGACTCTTGGATTTGAAGCTGATGACATGACGGTAAGCACCCTCGAACGCTTCAAAAAAGCTCTCAAGGAAAATGAGACCAACCCAGAACTGAAGCCTACTTCCGGGATCGGAGTCGACCTTCGAGCCTACAAAGACGCCGGTGAGCTTGAGCTACTTCAGCACGCCATAGACATTGGCGACCAAGCATTCGAAGAAACAGCCAGCCAACTTGAAGTCGGTATGACCGAAAAAGAAGCTGCTTGGATCTTCGAAAAGGCAGTCCGAGAACGTGGTGCCGAATCTATTTCATTTGAAACCATAGTCGCAATTGGTCCAAATGCAGCCCGTCCTCACCATGCAACAAGCGACAGCAAATTGGTGCAAGGTCAAACGATCGTATTCGACTGCGGAGCTAGGTATCAGGGCTACTGCTCTGATCTCACTCGCACAGTCGTACTTGGCGAAGCCGACGACGAAGTGAAGCGCGTCTACGACATCGTACTCACCGCCCAGCTCGCAGCCATAGACATGGTCACATCGGGTATGACCGGTGAAGACTGTGATGCGATAGCCCGAAAAATCATCACTGAAGGAGGGCACGAAAACGATTTCGGGCACAGCCTTGGACACGGACTCGGACTCGAAGTCCACGAGAATCCAGGCGTGGGCCCCAACGCTAAAGGCAAGCTTGAAAACGGAATGCCATTCACGATCGAGCCAGGTATTTACATTCCCGGATGGGGTGGAGTTCGCATAGAAGACGTCGTTGTTCTTGAAAACGACAAAGCTCGGGTATTAAGTCACGCAGCCAAAATGAAGTTCTAACAGCTTCTATCACGTATATTTGATACCCGTCACGAACAAGTAAGGTAGCGGCGTCTGCCACGATAAGGAACATCAGGAACTGCGATGACCATCTCTTCAAGCGAAATTCGTAGAAATATGACTATCATCCTCGACGATGATGTTTACCAGATCCTCGAATGGCAGCACCGCCAGGCTCCGAAGGCACCTCCGACTCTCACTCTAAAAGTTCGTCAGGTTAAATCCGGCAATGTCTATGAGAGAAAGCTTGCAGGCAACCAGAAGCTCACCCGGGCTGAAGTTGACACACCAAAAGTGCAGTACCTCTACCCAGACGGCGATATGCACAACTTCATGGACACCGAGACTTTCGATCAATTCGCTATTGCTGAAGAAGTGCTCGGAGACGCTCTAAAGTACATCGCTGAAGGCGACACGCTCGAAGTGATGATGTACGAAGGCAAAGCGCTGTCTGTACAAGTTGCACCGTCTGTAACGCTCGAGATAGGGCAGACTGAAGTCGGCCTTAAAGGCGATACCCAAAGCGGAGCGAACAAGCCAGCTACCACGACCACTGGCCTGACTCTCAATGTGCCCCTGTTCGTATCAACTGGCGACCGCATCATTGTTAACTCAACAACCGGTGAGTACACCGGCCGCGCTGACTAATCTTTTTTTAAGCACCACCTTAAAATCCTGTCCCCTTAGGGTGGATTTTTACTTTAAAAAGCATGTATGTTTGCGCATAACCAATCGACGTTTTAGCGTCACTATCTTGCCGCCAAAATACTTGGACCCAGCCTAAGACTGTGCCGTATTACAGCCGCCCGCGCTGGTAGCTTCGAACCGGCTGTGAAAAAATGCTTCAATGACAGGCCACTACGATTCAAGTGACGAGCAATCTGGTCAGAAAACTGCGTACACCGTAAGCGCTGTTGCCGACTACCTGAAAGCCAGCCTTGAATCCGACCCCCGGCTAGCCGATCTCACCGTAGTCGGAGAAGTCTCTGGATATCGAAACCCGTCTTCCGGGCACCACTACTTCGCACTTCGTGACGAGCAATCTGTCATCCGATGCGTAATGTTTAGATCCGGTAGAGGCGGGCAATTCCTCGCTGACGGCAGCCAAGTCATCTGTCGTGGACGTATATCGATCTACACTGCCCGCGGCGATCTGCAGTACTACGTAGATCAGGTCGAGCCCGACGGCGTCGGTGCACTCCAGCAAGCCTACGAGGAAATGCGAAAACGTCTCGAATCCGAAGGACTGTTTGAACTCGATCGCAAGCGAACTCTTCCCGAGCTTCCAAGTCGAATTGCAGTTATTACCTCGCCAACCGGCGCTGTTATTCAAGACATCATAAATGTCCTCACTCGTCGATACCCGCTTGCTGAAATCATCCTCATACCCACTTCAGTTCAGGGCGAAAAAGCCGCACCCGAAATTGTCCAAGCCTTCAAAGCCCTCAACGCCATGGACGACATCGATGTCGCCATAGTGGCTCGTGGCGGTGGTTCCCTCGAAGATCTCTGGGCGTTCAATGAAGAGATCGTCGCAAGAGCCATATTCGCCAGCAACGTCCCGGTGATCAGCGCAATCGGACACGAAACCGATACCACGATTGCTGACTTTGTTGCCGATCGCCGGGCCCCAACCCCATCTGCCGCAGCCGAAATCGTTGCACCGGATGTGCGTGACCTAGGAGCATACGTCTCTGGCTTCACAAGTCGTATCGACGAAATTATCAGTCGCAACATTCGCGATAGCCGAACGCAATTCGAAATGGCTGTCGACCGCATGAACCTACGAGCACCCGATACGCAATTGCCAAGACAACGAGTCGATGATCTACTCGCACGAGCACATCTCGCCGGACAACGCCTGGTCGAATCGTCAAGATTGCGACTTGAAACCGTTGAAGCATCGCTTAACGCACTTAGTCCAGCAAAAATTTTGAGACGTGGGTATACGATCACCCGACTAGCCGACGGAAGTGCCGCCATAAGTGCCAAGCAGTTCTCTACCGGCGATAAGCTCGGAGTGACATTCACCGACGGAACAGTCGAAACAACGGTCGTTGAAGTCGACTTATAACTGACTCTCCAAGAAAATATCTCAACTTCAACTTCTCCACCCAGCCGATACAATCAATCCCAGCATAATTAGCCCTTCGCAAACGGAATAGTCATGGCAGATTCGCCAAAAACTTCAGATTCAAAACCACCAACCAAGTCATTTGAGAACTCGTTTTCTCAACTCGAAGAGGTCGTGCGCAAGCTCGAAACTGGTGGGCTGTCTCTGGACGAAGCGACCAAACTGTTTGAGTCAGGTATGAAGCTTGCATCCAAGTGCAACGAGATCCTCTCGTCATCAGAACTGAAGATCACTCGCTTGCAGGCAAACTTCGCTGAACAGATGAACCTCGTACCTGCACCCGACGACTCCGATGAGTTCGATGACGTGGACGCTTAACCTGTGACCTCAAACGACGGTTCGGACAGCAAAACCCCTCTCAAAGTCGGCTGGTTTTCTACCGGCAGAGGCGAAGGATCGTACGGCCTACTCAAAGCTGTACTCGAAGCCATAGATTCCGGCGACCTAAAAGCTGAACTAGCGTTTGTGTTCGTCAACCGAGTCAAAGGCCAAACCAAGCGGACAGATCGATTTCTGGAACTCATTGAAGCGCACGATATTCCCTTAGTCACTCTGTCTTCCAGAGATTTCCGACGAGCTAACGACAACCGGCCTTGGCCAGAACTCAGAGAAGATTTCGATCGTGCCGCAATCGATCTAATTCGCCCGCACAGCGCAGATATCGCCGTGCATGCGGGTTACATGCTCATCGCACCGCTACTTTGCTCTGAGTACCTCACGCTGAACCTTCATCCTGCCCTTCCAGGCGGAACAATAGGAATGTGGCAACAAGCGGTGTGGGACGTTATCTCCGAAGAACTCGATGAAACCGGTGCGATGATCCATATATCGACAGAAGATGTCGATGAAGGTCCAGTTCTATCGACAACAAAGTTCACAGTAAAGGGCGACGAATTCACATCATTCTGGAACGAAGTTGCTAATGCTGATCTTGTCGAATTGAAAGAAAGCGTCGGCGAAGAATTACCTCTATTCAAAGCAATTCGAGAAGCCGGACTTTTACGTGAGCGACCGCTCGTAATCGAAACTCTGAAAGCCGTCGCAGCGGGTCGTATCGACCTCACCGGTTCCGCTGAAAGCACCGACCTCACCCAAGAAGTCGAAAACTCCGTCGCTGGTTAATCACTCTTGGGCCGTTATGTGCATTTAATTGTCGGAGTCTTGAGCAACCTCCGTTTGCGTCACTTGTGCATCGCTCAATTTGGGTTCAAGTCCAAATATCACCAAGTAGACAAACGTCGCTAGGGACAACGCTACCAGCGCGATGACACCCTATTTGCCCAGCTGCTCCCAATACATACGACATACGGTCATCCCTAGGCGGTTGACCGGGGAGACGGTGCTGGGCTCACAGTGTTGACGATCCGTAATTTTTTACCGGCTAAGGATCACCACCGCTATAGGACATATTCGACTCTCTTCTTGCAAACTATCAACGTTACAGCCGAATTACATTGGTGCATTTCGTGACAATAGTCATTGCGAGTTTGCTAGCTCCAAATCCCACGCAAATAAAAAAACCCGGCAATCTACGGGGTTTTTCATAATCACAATTTCAACCTACTACCTACGCAGCAGTAGCCCTGCGCTTACCTTCTGGCAAATCACCATCTAGCCGATTTCCGTTCTCATCGAGCAACAGTGGCCAAGCATTCTCGGTCACCGTCTTCTCGCTGATGATGCACTTCGCAACACCTTCCATCGAAGGCAGTTCGTACATCACATCGACAAGAAGTTCTTCAACGATCGAACGTAGTCCACGTGCTCCAGCTTTGCGTTCACGAGAAAGCCGTGCAGTAGCGTCGAGCGCATCCTTTTCAAATTCCAGTTCAACGCCATCCATTTTGAACAGAGCCTCGTACTGTCTAATCAGAGCGTTCTTAGGCTCAGTCAGAACCTGAATCAACTCTGCATGATCAAGATCAGCAAGCCCCACTACAAGTGGGACTCGACCGATGAATTCAGGAATGAATCCAAAGTGAAGTAAGTCGCCAGGTTCAACAGCCGTAAAGTCGGCCATATCTTCTGCTTTAGCCTTGCCAATAGAGTTGAAACCAATCGATGTAGCGTCCTTGGTCTGCCGATTCTTTATAAGCTCACCCAGACCATCAAAAGCTCCACCAAGAATGAACATTATGTTTGATGTATCGATCTGCAAGAACTCCTGATGCGGATGCTTACGACCACCCTGAGGCGGAACGTTTACAACTGCACCTTCAAGGATCTTCAAAAGAGCCTGCTGCACGCCCTCACCCGATACATCACGGGTAATCGACGGGTTCGCAGACTTTCGAGCAATCTTGTCGATTTCATCGATGTAGATAATTCCTTGCTCAGCTCGGGCAATATCGAACTCAGCATCCTGAATTAAGCGAAGCAGAATATTCTCAACGTCTTCACCAACGTACCCAGCCTCAGTCAGAGACGTAGCGTCGGTAATAGCGAAAGGGACATCCAGAATTCGAGCAAGCGTCTGAGCTAGGTGGGTCTTACCGCAACCGGTAGGACCAACCAGCATCACGTTAGTCTTCTGAAGCTCCACATCAGGGTCTTCAGTTCCATACCAAATGCGCTTGTAGTGGTTGTACACACCAACCGAAATAACCCGCTTCGCACGTTCCTGTCCGATGACGTACTCATTGAGCATTTCGAACATATCACGAGGAGTTGTCGGCTTTTGGTTAGGCTTAACAATTGGATGATCATCGGAGATGATCTGCTGACATCTGCCAACGCATTCGTTGCAAATGAATATCTTCGATGGTCCTGCGATTAGCCTCCGAACGCTTTCCTGAGGCTTGCCACAGAACGAACACAAATATGCATCTTTGGTACTTGTACCGTCTCCGTCGCCGCCGTTTGTTTGATCAGTCGTCATATGTTGAGTACTTAACCTGCTAGTACGAAATTATCAGTTGTCTGAGTAACCCAAAAAATTCTATTCGGTCGCCAGAGTCTCAGGCTTTAATATTTCGTCTACGAGTCCATATTCAGTCGCCTGTTCTGCATTCAACCAAAAATCTCGGTCCGAGTCTCGCGCAATGCGCTCATAAGATTGACCCGTATGGTCAGCGATGATTTGCCGCAAGCGATCCTGAATTCGAAGAGTTTCTCGAGCATGAATCTCAATATCCGATGCCTGCCCCTGAGTTCCACTCAAAGGCTGGTGCATGTGAATAGTTGAGTTAGGCATGGTAAATCGCTTGCCAGCTGCGCCGGCAGTCAACAACACAGTCCCCATGCTGGCGCAGAGACCAACTGAGAAAGTAGCGACGTCACAAGGCACGAACTGCATCGTATCGTAAATCGCCATTCCTGAGTAAACCTCACCACCTGGTGAGTTGATGTACAGGTTGATGTCCTTTTCAGGATCTTCCCGTGCAAGGAACAAAAGCTGAGCAACGATAAGGTTTGCCACCTGAGCATTGATCGGCGTCCCAAGAAATACGATTCGCTCCTTCAAGAGCAAAGAGTAAATGTCGTATGCACGCTCGCCGCGAGCGCCCGTTTCGATAACCATTGGAACAATGCTCTCGGGTAGATTCAGCAGCGGGCTGTTCTTGCCCTGTGGAACTGTGCCAGATCCGAAATCGTTTGGTGTGATTAGTCCTGATGTCATATTCATTGCCCTCAGAGGTTTCAGTATTTACTTGGTGCTCTTGGCGGCTTTGCTAGGGGTCTTAGCCTTCGCAGAACTGGCCGGTTTCTTTTTGGCAGCTGGCTTAGATTTCGCCTTGGCAGCAGGTTTTTTCTTAGTCGCTGTTGATTTCTTAGCCGCAGGCTTTGAACCCGCTGGCTTATGAGTCAAATCAATTACCTTGTCGATCGCAGCGCGTCGACTCAGAATTCGTTGAACCGCATCACGCGCTTCGTCTGTATCTAGATTTTCGTTCGCATACTGAGGAGTTTCCTGCATTATTGCAATCTCAGCAGCCACTTCTTCGTCGCTAACTGAAGCATCGGTATCTTCAGCTAGAGTGTCGATCACGAGCATACGCTTGAGACGTAGCCCAGCTGATTCCTTTGCCTCGGCAACAATATCCTCTGTAGTTTTACCAATACCCTGCATGTACTGCTGGAAATCTATGTTGTACTGCTGCAACTGTCGCTGCTGATCTTCCAGTACATGCTCAGCGTCATGATCGATAATTAGTGGGGAGATCTCGAATTCAGCCCCCTCAACCAAAACATCAACAATCTGTTCCTCTAACGATCTTCGCAGAGTATCTTTGGCCTGTGCTTCGAGATTATCGCTAATTCGAGTCCGTAATTCCGCAACAGTTTTGAAATCTTCACCTAGTGAAGCAGCCAGTGCGTCTGTGACTTTTGGCAAGTATTTCTTCTTCACAGCCGAAACATTTACGGTGAAATTAGCGGTCTTGCCGGCGAACTCTTCGTTCGGGTAATCACTAGGAATTTCGATACCGAATTCTTTAGATACGCCGGCTTTCATACCCTTCAACTGCTCGGCAAAGCCCGGTACCGGGTTCATACTTCCGGCTTCAGCCAAGAAGTCGCCCTCATCAACGTTGGCGAATTCGTTACCGTCAACCAATCCCTTAGAGGTAAGAGTCAACATATCGCCAAGCTTGGCCGCCCGCTCAACTGGCTCCCAGGTTGCCTGAGAATCTTGAATCTGAGTGATCTGTTCTTCGATCTGATCATCGGTCACTACATCGAGTTTATCGTCGAATTTCAGCTTGGAATAATCACTCAACTTCGCCACAGGTGGTAAAGCTACAGTAGCGTCGATCTTCACGATCGGGTCACGCTCAACAACAGTTACCTGGGGTGGAGTGTGGCTCGATGGAATGTCCGATTCTTCAATCGCAAGACCAACTGCTTCAGGAACCAACGATTCCATTGCTTCATCAAGCAAGTAGTCGCGGCCGACAAACTGCTCAACGATGTTCCGAGGCGCTTTGCCTTTACGGAATCCAGGAATGTTTATACGCGCCGAAACCTTCTGGTGCGCTCGCTGGAGATGCTTCTCCACGAGATCTTCTTCTACTTCAATGTGAAGAATTGCCTGACGGTCTTCGCCTTCGTCACGAGTAAATTTCAACGCGTTCTCCGAAACAATCAGTTAGCCAAATATCTAATTAAAAAGGACAGCACGGCAACTCCGTGCAATAAAAGAGCGCCGCAAAACGCTCCCCCAATGCAAATAATTGTAACTCAGAGACGCGTTTTCTGGCCCCGAAAATTTCGGAGTGTCTACACGTATGCGTGGGGCTATACTTTCGGCATCACCACGCGGATGTGCAAATCTTCCAATTGCTCATCCTCTATTCGTGATGGAGCCTCGAACAATGGGTCGAATGCCGACTGGGTCTTAGGGAACGCAATCACGTCTCTAATAGCCTCTTCGCCCGCAAGCATCGCAACGAACCGATCCAGACCAAGCCCCATTCCACCGTGCGGCGGTGCACCGTATGTGAAAGCGGTCAACAGCTGGCCAAATCTATCGCTGATCTGTTCTTCGGAGTAGCCAATAATGTTGAACAGCCGAGTCTGCAGATCCTTTTCATGGATTCGGATGCTCCCTGAACCCATTTCAGATCCATTGCAAACGAGGTCCCACAAGCTTCCGATCACCTTGCTAGGGTCGGTATCGAGATACTCCATGTGCTCAGCTTTTGGTGCCGAGAACACATGGTGGGCAGGTTCGTACTTCTTAAGATCTTCGTCCCATTCGAACAACGGAAAGTCATATATCCAAGAGAACGCTAGGTTCTTCGGGTCGACCATCTCAAGTCGATTCGCCATCTCGTTTCGCAAGTTCGATAGAACCGTGTTTACGAGCTTGCTAGTTCCAGCGACGATCAACATTAGGTCGCCAGGCTCTGCACCCATCTCGATTGCCAACTTCTTTATGACATCTAACGATAAGAATTTCTTCAAAGGCGACTTTATGTGGTCGTCCTCAAGAGCCTCTAAAGAAGGTGCGCTTTCGTCGAGGGCAATGAACACGAGTCCTTGAGCACCACTCGACTTCGCAAACTCTGTAAGGTTGTCCGTCTGTTTTCGTCCGTAGCCACCGCAACCAGGTGCAACAAACCCACGAATCGACCCACCTGATGAAGCAACAGCCTGGAATACTCGTGCATCCGATGTTGCAGCCGTATCAGTGATCGTCATCAGTTCCATTCCAAATCGAATGTCAGGTTTATCAGTGCCAAAACGTTCCATCGATTCAGCATAGGTCAGCCGAACGAAAGGGCCGTTAACCACAGCGTCCGGAGTGGTCTCCTTAACGATCCGCGTGTACAGATCTTCTACGACTGCCATTACATCGTCCTGATGAACGAACGACATTTCAAAGTCCAGCTGAGTGTGTTCAGGCTGGCGGTCAGCTCGCAAATCTTCGTCACGGAAGCAACGGGCAATTTGGAAATATCGCTCAACCCCCGAAACCATCAACAACTGCTTCAGCTGCTGAGGCGACTGCGGCAATGCGTAGAAATCGCCGGGGTGAACACGGCTTGGCACAACGTAATCTCGTGCGCCTTCCGGTGTGCTCTTAATAAGGATAGGAGTCTCGACCTGCGTGAATCCCTGCTCAGTCAGATGGTCCCACATGATGTGAGTCACCTTGTGACGAAGTTTTAAGATTTCTTGCATACGTGGGCGACGGAGGTCCATAAACCGATACTTCAGACGAGTGCTTGCATCTACTTCGACATCGTCAGAAACCTCGAACGGAGGCGTTAGCGATTGGTTCAACACAACAAGATCAGTAACGGAAAGCTCAACAGCACCAGTAGATAGGTCAGGGTTTTCAGCTCCGGGAAGTCGCGAAACAACCTTGCCTGTCACCTGTACAACCCATTCAGATCGAAGGCTTTGCGCCAGATCGTGAGCTTTCTCACCATGCTCCGGGTTGAACACCACCTGTAGAAGACCAGTTCGGTCTCTCAGATCGATAAAAATCAGGTTCCCGTGATCGCGCCGTCGGTTAACCCATCCAGCAACCGTAATTACCGATCCGACCGTAGCTTCTCGCGGCTCTCCGCAGTTCGTGTCCTTGTACACCGTAAATATCCTGTTCGTCTAAATAGTGGAATTAGTCACTCGGAGCATGAGCCAACGAATCGACTGGTAGGTAATTAGAGGCGGGACTACCGCTTGCTATCGGCAAATCGCCACAAACCACCTGTAACCGCTGCAGCAGCCATGAGTTTAAGAATGTCGCCGGGAAGGAATGGATAAAGCCCAGCAGAGAATAATTTGCCTTCTGCAGGCCATCCAAAGTCAAATACGGTCAACCAGACAAGAGCTGGGGCGTAGATAAGAAGTGAACCAATCAACATCGGCCACAAGCCTCGACCACGGTTCCAGCCACGCTGTGAAAGGAAACCGATCACACCGGCTGCAGCGATAAATCCGATCAAGTAACCGCCGGTCGCACCATGAATTACATAATCCCAGCCTTCACCGCCCTTAGCGAAAACAGGGAGCCCTGCCATACCGACAAGGTAGTAGCCAAGCGCCGAAACAAGGCCCAAACGCCAACCCAACACACCACCGAGCATCAGCACTCCAAAACCCTGGAGTGTGATCGGAACCGGATTATCTGGCAAAAAGAATCGAGCCTGCGCTAGAAGTGAAACCAGTGCGATACCGATTAAAACAGCACCTGTCTTGTGCCACATATTCGCCATCGGCACGAGACGTTCAAATAATGATGGTTCTACTGGACCTAATAGGGGAAAAGTTTCTGCCCTAACGGTTGTCACAGCGGTTTGCTGCATCGGACTCTCCATGAGGCTGCATCAGCCACGCTTGCTTATCGGTGTTCAATGAATCGTACTAGGGTACTAGTAAGCGACGTTGTTGATCGAATGCCATGGAACATTAGTTCGAGTAATCCACGGCGAAGAAGATGATTATATTTCGAGTAAACACAGACGGTAGAACTAAAACGAGATACATGAATAAGCATGTACCTCGGCATTAAATACATTTCCAAGTTCCGAGCAATTACACCGGAATACCGAATTCTCGCTTCATAACCTGGAGGTTCACGAAGGTTTCCGTGCGACGTACGCCGTAGATAGCACCGACTTCATCACGAAGGAATCGACCGAGCGACTCAGCGTTGGGAAGTGTTGCCCAAGCGAACACGTCGTAGGAACCTGTAGTAATCGCTACCCAACGGGTGTGCTCAAGGTTAGCCATTTTTGAAGCGACTTTATCAACTTGGTCAGGGTCAACCTGAACGCCGATGAGAGCTTCCGAGTTGTATCCCAATTTTCGAGGATCAGGAAGCGCAATTACGTTGATGATCTTTTCGCTTATAAGGCGCTTAAGGCGCCTGCGAACAGTTCCTTCACTTACTCCAACATGACGAGCAATCCGTGCATTAGAAGCTCGTCCATTGCGTTCAAGAAGGCTAATTATCTTTCGATCCAGTTCGTCCATAGGAGATTGTTCCAATTGTCCTAACGAAGATCCGTGGTCTACACTAAAAAAGTGTGAACACTAGAGTTTAGGGATATTGGAACAGACTTAATAATCTATTCCAAATAGCTTAGTATCCGATAAATTTGTTCATGACGTAGTACCGTTACAGTACTCAATCATAACGCCGAAATCCGATAACGGGAATCTTTATATAGTGCGCTTATCGTGATATTATTTCACGAATAATACGTATCAGAGCACTGCACTTTTAACCAAAATTGTGCGTAAAGTAATTAATACTACTCAATTACACCTTTCGTAAGGCAATCTGGAGCACCAAATGGTCAGTTCAACGACCGTTGTAGAGTTCACCGAAGCGGCAACAACAAAACTGCTAGAAGTTCTTAAAGAACAAGATGCAGAAGGTCAGTACCTTCGTATCGCAGTTGCGACAGCCGACAACGGTGGCATCGAATATGTTTTCGGGTTGGAAGAAACTCCTGCCGAGAAAGACACCATTATCGAGGGAACCGTAAAGGCTCTTGTTGATGAAGAAAGCACCCCAATGCTCGAAGGATCGAGCATAGACTATGTTGAAGGATTCGAACGCTCTGGCTTCGTAATCTCCAACCCCAACTTCTCATCCGGCTGTGGCTGTGGTGGCGGAGGCTGCGGCGGCGGAGGCGGCGGAGGCTGCGGCGGAGGCGGCGGTGCCGATGCTGGTGGTGGTTGCGCCTGCGGTGGACACTAATTCCCGGCTTGTTGTTTAGATAATGTTCGGCTGGCATTTCTGCACTAATGCAGTAGTTGCAGGCTATTCACGACGGACTGCGGAAACGTATAATCTGCCGTGGATTTGCCACAAAGACGGCCAACACAGGAAATGGTCGCAAAGTCTCAGGAGCCTCATCGGATGACCTACATCATCGCCAAGGATTGTGTCGACGTAATGGACGGTGCATGCGTAGACGTATGTCCAGTCGACTGTATTTACTCAAAGCCTGGGGACAACCAGCTTTTCATAAGCCCAGATGAATGTATCGACTGCGCAGCTTGCGAGCCAGTTTGCCCAGTAAACGCAATCTTCCCTGAAGACCAAGTTCCCGCTGAGCAAAAAGAGTTCATAAAGCTGAACTATGATTACGATTACGACTCTTCGGAGCCAGGCGCAAACGCCTAATCCGTATTTGCGAATATTAAAAAAGCCCCAACGTTTCCGCTAGGGCTTTTTATTGTCAGTTAGCTACTCCCTTCCGGATGGTAGGGCAAGGGTAGGAGGTCTACGACGCGTGACTGAGTTGTCCTATGACGACGCGACAAACCAGGCCTCTCTCCCATAATGGGAGGGCATTCAGGCAAATTCATAACGGCTAGTTCGGACTCCAACTTGTAGGCATCAACTTGCCTGCATGATCGAACGCCCGAAACCTACGCCATCGCATCCAGTGTTTCGACGATCGGCATCTTGATCGTCGTGAAAATCGGAATCTCGGTCATAGTGAACTGAGCCGCTGGAACCTCACGAAGATCCATAA
>Ga0114996_10005367_pt1 | contig 15092 bp, 9 predicted proteins | sample ArcticOcean_MG_C_4_FD_87039 | JGI IMG/M metagenome (GOLD analysis project Ga0114996, IMG submission 87039) | Marine microbial communities from western Arctic Ocean - ArcticOcean_MG_CB4_134 | ecosystem: Environmental > Aquatic > Marine > Oceanic | place: Arctic Ocean: Canada Basin | collected...
GTACTCCTTGGGCCACGCAAGTGTCAGCCAGCCCTTGTCGGCCAACTTCTTACGCATCTCAAGATTGAAGGCCCAGCCTTCGTCGGTACTCTCGTCGCCGCCGTTCCATCCTTGCGGGAGTTGTTCCGTGAGCCAGGTGCGAACTTCCTGGCGAAAATCCTCTTCCTCGGCGGTGAACGTGTACCTCATTGAGGCCTCTTTCTTTCGTGATGTTTACGGCCCATTTAGCCTGATGGCGTCGGGCGGTCTTCTATTTCGGTGTAATTACGTGAAGTAGGTTCAGGGTCCGACGGCCAGGCATGAAACTGTTTTCACGATACCCGGTACGTTGTGCATGCCATCGCTGACCAGATTGCCAAGCGTTGGCAGATCGTCGGCTTCGGCGATGGCGATGATGTCGTACGGTCCCGTAACGACGTCAACACTTGTCATTTCTGAGACTGCCTGGAGAGCGATGCTGACTTCAGTCGTCTTGCCGACAACTGTCTCTATCAAGATGTAAGCCCTAGTAGCCATGATGCGTCTCTCCTGCTGTGCCCGTCAAAAGTTCGGTCAATCAGGTTCCAGCGATGCGACACATGTTGCCTAATAACCCTTCTGCAGGTTCGTTACGAACACGTTGTAGCAAGTCGGGTCATGGTATGTCCGCTCCAAATAGGTGTCAACGCGAAACACCGCACCCCGAATACATCGGAAAGTGCGGTGTTGAATAACTATCTACCGGACGAAAAGGCCGGGATGACCTCTATGAACGGGTACGTACTGGAGGTCAGAGGTTGTGGAGCGTCACGAGCGGGATGGGTTAGAACGCTATCTCGTTCCGGCCTCCCGGCCTCTTGAAGTTTTGCGGGCGGGACGACGGCCTTAGCGCCGGTGGTACGTACGGGATGTACCCCCGGGAACCGTTATCACGATCACCAACTACACGGGTTACACGACCCGGAGGCGATGATGACGGCGGTCGTTGCGGCATGGTGCTGTCGCGCGTGGGTGGTGCCTGTGGGTTTGCCGGTTGCCCTGAGAAGGCGGGCATCGGTTGACGCTCCACTGCCTCGGGTCCGGAGTACCGGAAGCTAGCCTGCTCCGCTATTAACGAGAGCAAAGTGCCAGACGCTCCGCGGGGCCGATATACACCGGTCTCCCACTCACTGACGGTTTGTTGGCGTACACCAAGGTAGTTGGCAAATACGCTTTGAGATACATCCAGGAACAGCCTCAATGCACGAATGCTATCGGCGTCCCATCGATGTCTCGGGTGGCCCGGTTGTCTCATGTCCATAAGGGACACGTTAAACAGGCTGGGTGCCTACCCCCTAGCGATAACCGCAACCTGTTCTGACCGACTTATGAGAGATAAAAATCGGTGAGAATACATCATCCGGGCCTTTTAGAGGGTCAACAGAGGTCTGAACGGCTCATCAGAATCAAATGGGCCAACCAGGGCGAGCACCAGTTTGTTCTGATCAATCAATCTATTCGCGACGGCTTTCAGTTGGTCGATTTCAACTGCGTCGTACTCGGATATTACGTCGTCGACCGACTTCACCTCTCCAAGCAACAATTCCTGTGACCCGATAGACCCGGCGACAGATCGGCTCTCCTCCATACTCATCAAGATTCGACCTTTGGTCAGTTCTTTTGCCTTATGGAACTCGTCTTCCGTCACCCCATCGCGAAGTTTGACCACCTCGTCCATGATGACTTTGATGGCCTCCACCGCACGCTCAGGGTCCACACCGGACGATACCTGGAATGATCCGGCGTCGCTGTAATGAGCTGGACCTGCGTGGATTGAGTACGCCAGTCCTCGCTTCTCTCGAACCTCTTCAAACAGTCGACTGCTCATCGACCCGCCGAAGATGGTGGATAACAGTCGAAGCGCATATCGATCGTCGTCGTTCGCTGAAATGCCGTGGAGGCCAAGCGAAATATGCGCCTGCTCGGTGTCGCGATGCTGGAGCTTAAGGCTGGGACCGCTGAGGTTGTCCACGAAGGGAAACATGGGTGCCGGAGTACCGTCATGAAAGCCATCCATGAGTTCGGCAACATCTGCGACTATCTGTTCATGGGGCAGGGCACCAGCCACTGAGATGATCGTGTTGCTGGCGACATACTGAGTCCGCAGGTATTCCTTCAGAGATTCGGTGCTGACCGCCTGGACGGAGTCGACGCTACCTGCGATGTCCCGACCAAGGGGCTGAGACGGGAACAGCAGTTCGTCCATCATCATGTCGACGGTCGCCTCGGGCGAATCGTGTGACGCCCTGATCTCCTCGAATACGACCTTTTTCTCTTTTTCTATATCCTCTTCCCTGAAAAGGGGATCCTGGATCATATCCAGGAGTACATCAAGGCCCTCTTTGTAGTGGGTCAGTGCGATCTTGCACCAGTAGCCTGTGGCCTCACGATCGGTGTAGGCGTTAAGGATTCCGCCAACGCCCTCAATAGTCTCGGCGATTTCCTTTGGAGTGGGACGTTTAGTTGTCCCTTTGAACAAAAGGTGCTCAAAAAGGTGAGAAGAGCCCGCAAGTTCATCGGTCTCGTAACGGGACCCTGCGCCAAAAAGGACCTGGACGCTCACGGCACCCGTGTGAGGCATGTTGCTGGTTAATACTCGGACCCCGGTATCGAGAACCGTCCGTTCGAATGGCGGCTGTATGGAACCAGTTTCAGGCATCAAGACTCCAGTAATGAGTTGGTGGCGTGAGTCGGTTCAGGCAATTACTGACAGACTCACGGGAATATGCGGGGAAGTCCTAACGTTAGGCCCGGGTGGCAGCCGGGTCAATGGATGTTCACTGTTGCTATTCTGCCCGCAGTGCCGATAGTGCGTCCGAGTCAATAAGAGGGACGGAGAACCTCAGCGAGACCGTTCAATTTGAGTTAACGCCAGTCAGATTTCCGGATATTCCTGGTATTTATGGGTCAAATGAATGACAGGCCCGGTGCCTCGCGAGTCCGAACGCTTTTAAAATCCACCGTTATGCAATCAACTTCCCCGGGTGAACAAGAGGCTCCACCGGTCGCGGTGGCGTCGTCGCGCCCGGCTGAAGTGCCTTCAGACCCGGAAAATTCTCGCCCAGGTCTCTCAAACCGCAGGACAGCCTGGCTCCTGGGTCTCATTCTGCTGCTCTCCCTGGGACTGCGCCTCTACGGAATCGATTGGGATGATGGCGGCCTGTTCCATCCCGATGAGCGGGCGATCCTGATGCAGACGGAGGGGATCGATTTCCCATCTTCCGGCGAGATCGGCGACCTCTTCTCGGCAGAGGACAGCCCTCTTAATCCGGGTTGGTTCAACTACGGAAGCCTGCCGCTATATCTGTTGCGCACCACGCAGGCGGTGGCATCGCCTGTGACCGACTGGGACCTGTTCTATCTCCGGATGCCGGGCCGTACGATTTCCGCACTGGCGGATACGATCACCATCCTGCTGGTATTCGCACTCGGCGCACGTTGGTACGGTCGGCGGGTCGGCTTGCTGGCGGCTGCTCTTTCTGCACTTGCCGTCATCCACATCCAGATGAGCCATTTCTTCGCGGTCGACACGATTCTCGCCATGTTCATCATGGCGACGCTTCTGGCGTCCGTGAAACTCGCGTATTCGGGCCAGTACCGGTATGCGCTACTGGCGGGAGTGCTGACCGGGTTGGCTATCGGCACAAAGGCGTCCGCTGATGTGCTGGGATCGGCGCTGTTTGTAGCACTTATGATCGCAGCGTTCTCCGCTCCGGGCGATCGATTTTCGTTCGCCGACTTCAGTTGGCACAGGTGGCAACGTTTCATCATCGGTTCGTTGATGACCGGCATCGGGTTATCGGTTGCGCTGATCTTTGCGCAGCCCTACATGTTTATAGACTTCGACCAGTTCTGGGCCGACTTCACCCGTGAGGGAGAGATGGTGCGCCGCATCGTTGATTTTCCTTACACGAGGCAGTACGAAGATACACCACGTTTCCTTTATCAGGCCTGGCAGCTCGGTACATGGGGCCTTGGCCCGGTACTCGGCCTCGCCGTCTGGGTGGGATTTGGCGCCGGACTTATAGCTGCATGGCGCTCCCGGCGCAAAGTAGATCTGATCGTCCTGGCGTGGCTGGTGCCGTATCTGGCGATCATCGGTTGGTTCGACGTCAAGTTCCTGCGCTACATGCTGCCAGCAACGCCGCTCTTGATCATCTACGGAAGCAGGTCGGCATGGTGGCTGGTTGATGCGATACGCGCACTGGGTGGATCACGCCGGTTCGCTGCTCCCGTCGTGGTAGGCATCCTCCTTGTATTCACCGCCCATTACGCATTTGCCTTTGAGTCGATCTATTCCCGACCGCACCCTGCCCAGGAAGGATCCGACTGGTTCAAGGCCAACGTGCCATCGGGTTCCACCGTCCTCAAGGAGCACTGGGACGAGGGCTTGCCGGACATGTACCAGTACGACGTGCGCGACCTCCCGCTTTACGATCACGACACGTTATCCAAGCTGAATGAGATATCGGCCTCGCTCGCAGAAGCTGACTACATTGTTATATTCAGCAACCGGCTTTACGGGACGATTCCCCGGCTACCAGAGCGTTATCCGATATCCTCCGTCTACTACGAGAAGCTGTTTGCTGGCGAGCTCGGTTATGACCTTGCGTACACGAACAACCGGGAAGCCTCGTTCCTGGGAATTACCTACAGCGCGGATCGACTGGCGCGCGTCGATCTGCCAGTGCCCTCCGGTTTCGATGATCCCGGAGGCCTGAACGTCTCTTTCGGCTGGGCCGATGAGAGCTTCACCGTTTACGACCAGACCCGCCCGCTGGTGTTCCGTAACACCGGGCTGTTATCGGCAGAACAGGTAGAGCGCGTCATCCAACAACAGGTCGTCCTTGACGGTCGGGTGATAGGGCAGACCGTCGGGCTCCAACTTACCGACGACGAACGCGCCACACAGGTCGCCGGGGGAACACTATCCGGCATCGTGGACCTTGACCGAGATACAGCCGGTTGGTCGTGGATCGTGTGGCTTCTTACGATTCAGGTGCTGGGGTTGGTCGCACTGCCGATCGGATACGTACTGTTCCGCCCATTTCCGAACAGGGGATACCTACTACACAAACCGCTTGGGCTGCTCCTGGTTGCGTTCGTAGCGTGGTTCATGGCCAGCGTTGGTATCGCAGATTTCAGTCGTGGCTCGGTCGTTCTCGCTATAGCTATATGGGCCGGAATTTCGGGCGTAGTCGGCTGGAATCTTCGATCAGAGATATCGGCGTTCCTGCGCTCCCGATCGCGAATGGTGCTGAGCATGGAGGCCCTGTTCCTTGCGGCGTTCATCGTCTTCCTCCTGATACGCATCGCCAACCCCGATCTCTGGCATCCGTGGCGGGGAGGTGAGAAGCCCATGGACTTCGCCTACCTGAACGCCGTAACTCGATCGACCGTCATGCCGCCTTACGATCCCTGGTACGCCGGGGGGTACCTGAACTACTACTACTTCGGCCAGTTCATCGTGGCGACGATGATCCGGCTCACCGGCATCGTACCGGCGGTCGCATACAACCTTGCAACCCCGATGCTGTTCGCCATGACGGCCGGCGGCGCATACACCGTGGTGCACGGGCTGGTTGAACGAGCGCAACTTCGGCCTGGTGTTGTGAAAAAGGGCGCCGCATCGGCCGTAATCGCAGGTCTGATCGGGGCGCTGTTCGTGACCGTCATCGGGAACATGGACGGCTTGTTCCAGGTGTGGTCGGGGGCTCATCGCGCCCTGGATGGCCAACCGTTCGGGGATTTCGATTTCTGGCGAAGCTCCCGGATGTACGCATGGGATTCGGGCGGGAATGAGATCACGGAGTTCCCGTTCTTCTCGTTCCTGCTCGCTGATCTGCACGCCCACATGATCGCTCTGCCATTTGTGTTGCTGACACTGGGACTGGCCATATCGGCGTTCCTGCGAGCTACATCAGCGCCAAGAGGAACGCCGCTTGCGACCATCTCAGGGTTGGCGGCGCTTGGACTAAGCCTCGGCGCGCTCAGGGTTATAAACGCTTGGGACTTCCCGACTGCGATGGGGCTGGCAGCGATTGCGCTCATAGCAGGGGAGTTGCTGTCACGACGAGGAAGCATCAGTCAGCGGCTGGCCCGTGGTGCGGGCAAAACGGTGTTTGTGGGTGTATTGAGCCTTGTCCTGTTCCTGCCGTTCCATCAGCGCTACGAGGTAGTGGCTGGACTGGACCGTAATGACATCCTCAGTCCACTGTGGCGGTACCTGACTATCTACGGGATTTTCCTTCTCGGAATTGCTGCGTATCTGGCCGTGGAGATGCGTCATGTAATCAGGTCAGGTCAGTTGGTCGACATAGCGCCTTCTTGGATGCGAAATGCTCCAGCGAACACGGCGGCGGTCATTGTTCTATTCACGGCGGTAATGACTGTTGTCGTAGCCTCAGGTCAGGCGACTCTGGCGTTTACGCTGATCGGCGTCGGACTCTTGACGCTCATGTGGTTGCTTGCTCTGCATCGGCGTGTGGCTGATCGCATGGAGCTGGGAATCGCGACCTCCATAGCGGCAGTGGCGCTTGGATTAGGGGCCTTCCCTGAACTGTTCTCTGTGAAGGACGACATCGTCCGGCAGAACACGGTCTTTAAGTTCTACATCCAGGCGTGGGTGCTATTTGGTGTCGCCAGCGCGTACCTGTTGTGGCGACTCTGGGCCTTTGGTGAAACCGCGTTCTCTGGACTCGGATATCTAACTTGGCCACGCGTCCGGGTGATCGGCTTCGTGGCGTTCGCTCTGATGTTGGCGATTGGTTTGATCTACCCGGTGATGGCGACTCCGGTCCGGGTGGACGACCAGTTCAATACCGATAGCTCTGGCCTTGATGGTTCAAGTTTCATGGCCGACGCCGTGTACTTTGAGCCGGAAGGACCGCTCACGCTGGGGCACGATCTAAAGGCAATCCGGTGGCTGGAGAAGAACGTAGAAGGGTCGCCAACCATCGTAGAAGGACTGTCTGACCAGTACCGCTGGGGAAACCGTATTTCTATCTACACGGGCCTTCCGTCGGTGATTGGCTGGGACTGGCACCAGAGGCAACAGCGGCCGGAGTTCGCAGGAGAGGTCACACGTCGACGTATCGAAGTTAATAACTTCTTCGACACGCCTGACATGCCAGGTGCAGTGAAGCTACTAAGGAAGTACGACGTGAGGTACGTTTACGTCGGAGAGATGGAGCGCACGCACTATCTCGAGCCCGGTATATCCAAGTTTGACCAGATGGAGAGTTACGGTCTGAATGCCGTTTACCGGGATGGTCCGGTCGTCATATACGAGTTCGTCGATCCAGATGCTACCGTAGTCAGCCGATAAACACGGTTTGCACTAATAACCATGTTCACGAAAACGCTAAATCCGAAACGCACCGGGCTGCAAGTATTGATCGTATCTGTGATCGTCAGTGCAGCGCTGGCGAGCTTTTCACTGATTCGTGGAGAGTTCAGCGAGACGGACTGGAAGATACTAGAAACCGCTCTATCGGTAGCAGCCGCAAGTGTCCTAACCCTGGCCAACGGGATGGCCATCGAACGGGAACACGGTCGTTTGCTGGCTATGCCTGGAATCGTCGTATCGATCGCAGGATTTGCCTTGCTGATCTTCACGATATGGAACGATTTCGACTTTGATGGCGCAACAAAATTGTCAGTCAGCGCCATCATAGCGAGCGTCATGTTGACGCATTGGACGCTTGTGTCGATAGTCCGCATCCCGGCTAACCATCGTTGGGTTCAGGTAATTGCTTACCCTCTGAGTGGGTTACTAGCGGCCTTTTTGATCTCGTCGATCTGGGCAGAGATAGAGGGCGGTGTGATTGGGCAGCTTGTGGGAGTAGTCGCGATCATGGCTATTGCGACCACGATCCTCCTGCCCATACTCCAGCGGCTCTCGTCTTCGGAAGACGGGACAACAAGAGGAACGCTGCGCGTCAGCTACTGCCCCTACTGCGGACACCGGATGGACGCGCTACATGGGCGGATTACATGTCCTTCATGCAACACCGCGTTTAGGATCCGCTCCGCTTAGAACGTTCATACTAGCCGACGGCCTCCGACACGATCAGCCCATAATCGCCATCGTGCCGCCGGTAGATCACGCTTATGGCGCTACCGGCGGAGTTCTGGAAGACAAAGAAGCTGTGGGCAAGCAGTTCCACCCGTCTTCAAGCTTCTTCCACCGACATCGGGGACATCTCGTGCGTCTTAGTGGGAACGATGCGTCCGTCTTCAAGCTCCGACACCGTTTCCTCGTCAGAGGCGTCCGCTGCAACCGCGTTGTCGTTCTCTGGAGATGCCTCGGTGGGCGTCAGCTCCTAGAGAACGACGGTCTCCCATTACGCCAGACTAGTCCGTCGTTTTGAATGACCTGTCCTGTAACGACGAATCTGGCGGGAAAGGATGTCTGAAAGTGTTTATGGCGGCGTACAGATCTTCAGCTCGCTCTTCAGCCCTGAGGACCGCTCCACCCTTTAGTGTTTCCGTAACCTCAGCCACGAACCTATATGATGCCGCCTTTGTGTCCTCTTTGCGTAGGACGAGTCGTAAAGGCACCTCCTACGCAAGCGATTTGCCACCCTTGCGAGACGCTTCTCTGCGTACTCGTTTATGGCGGTGCTAGACGTCAGGTTCTAGGTGGTGACTGATCGATGATGTCGCAACAACCGGAAGCACGATCAACAGCGCAGCGCAAACATTATTAGACAGGGGTGCATGGGGAGTGTTGGCGCTTGTTCTGGCTCGGGAACTTTAACCCGTAAGCATTTACAGATTTCCAGGAGATCCAGACCATATTTCAGGTAGGATGCCGGGCGTGACTTCTCCAATCCGAGCCGTCTTCTTCGACCTGTACGACACCCTCATCGGTTTCGACCCGCCCCGAGAGGTGGTCCAATCACGCGCTATGAACCCATTCGGGTTTGCAGTCGACAAAGAGGGTATTGATGCCGGCTACAAACTTGCGGATGCACTGATGGCGGAGCAGACAGCGCAAGCACCGCTCAGCGCTCTTTCTGCAGAAGAGCAGTCAGACTTCTTTTCGCGTTATGAACAGCTGGTTCTAAGAGGCGCGGGCCATGTAGTTGATCTCCAGACTTCAGGAGATGTCTGGAAAGCGGTGCGCAGGCAGGAGTACGGATTCGCACTGTACGAGGACGTCTCGCCCGCGCTGGACACCCTTCGCTCTGACGGTTACGTGGTCGGCGTTATCACCAACATGAGTCGACCCGGCGAGGACGTTGCAGAGAGCATGGGGTTCAAGAGCAACGTGGACTTCACCATCAGTTCGATGGACGTGGGCGCAAGTAAGCCAGATCCGAAGATGTTCCAGGCCGCACTTTCACGGGCTGGCGTCGCTCCAGATGCAGCTGCGCACGTTGGCGACCAACTAGAAACGGATATACAGGGTGCTGTTGCCTCTGGAATTAATCCGATTCTTATCGATCGCCACTCGGGTTTGGTCGGATACAAGGCGTTCCCGAGAATAACCACTCTGGACGAACTACCGGCCGTACTCAACACGTTTGGAGACGTCGGAAGTTAACCCCGGTTAAGTTCCAAGATTAAGTACCGCCGGCGGCGGTGCCTGCATCGGCCAATACCGACAAGAACTGCTGCCGGAATCGGCCCAGTTCCTCCAGCGTCCAGGTCAACTCTTCCCGCCATTCCGGGTCGTCACGGTCTATATCAAGACGTATCTGCATGTGTCCAACGGTGATTCCACGCCCGAGAACCTTCTTGAGGACCGTTCTTGCGCCACCCGTCGGCTCATCCAGCGAGAACGTGATACGTTCTTCCGTCGCGACGACCGCATTGACACCACAGGCCTCCGACAACACTCGAACCTTCGTCGTATACAGCAGCACCGTGGTCGGACCTGGAACACGGCCGAATCGGTCTTCTAGCTCTTCCTCAAGCTCTTCGACCTCGCCTAATGTCCTGAAAGCAGCCAGTCGCTGGTAGATATCCAGCCGTTCTGCCAAATCCTCTACATAATAGTCCGGTACAAGTGCTTCCACGCCAAGATCGACACGCGTTGTGGAGAAGGGCAGAACCTCGACCGGCGCTTCCTTGCCTTCACGTGCCGCCCGTGCTGTCTCGACCGCTCTTGCCAGAAGAGACGTGTAAAGATCAAATCCGATGGCGGCGATGTGCCCACTCTGCTGGTCGCCAAGAATGTTTCCTGCACCCCTGATTTCCAGGTCACGCATGGCGATCTGGAATCCTGCGCCTAACTCGGTGGCCGCCAATATGGTGTTGAGGCGTGCATCAGCCTGTTCACTTAACTGCTTGCCCTGTGGCACCAGGAAATATGCGTACGCCCGGTTGGTTCCACGTCCAACCCGGCCCCTCAACTGGTAAAGCTGAGACAGTCCAAACGTATTTGCACGATCAATGATGATTGTGTTTACGTTTGGCAGGTCAAGTCCGCTTTCGATGATGGTCGTGCAGATCAGGACGTCGTACTCATGGGCGGCGAACGACGCCATCACCTTTTCGAGCTGATCTTCGTGCATCTGGCCGTGGCCGATCACGATCCTTGCCTCCGGGATCATTTTTTGGATCCGGTACGCCAGGTGCTCAATATCCTTAACCCGGTTGTGGACTAGGAACACCTGACCGCCTCGGTCCATCTCCCGCAACACGGCTTCTCGAATCAGGTCGTTACTGTCTTCGGAGACGTACGTCTTGATGGGCAGACGCTCGTCCGGCGGCGTCTCCATCGTGCTCATATCACTTACGCCGGAAAGCGAAAGGTGGAGCGTGCGCGGAATGGGGGTGGCGGACATCGCAAGTACGTCCACTTCTGACCGCAAACGTTTCAGGCGTTCCTTGTGGATCACCCCGAAGCGTTGTTCCTCGTCAATGACCACCATGCCCAGGTTCTGGAATGCGATGTCACGCTGGAGAATGCGGTGGGTCCCGATACATATGTCGATATCGCCAGATCTGACACCTGCGGCAATTGCTTTTTGCTCATCGTTACTACGGAACCGGCTCAACACATCTACCTTCACAGGGAATGCGCTAAGGCGCTCCGAGAAGGTTTCGTAATGCTGCTGCGCAAGGACGGTCGTCGGTACCAGGATGGCGACCTGGCGTCCGCTCTCGACAATTTTGAAAGCAGCCCTGAGTGCAACCTCTGTCTTGCCGTAGCCCACGTCTCCGCAGACAAGACGGTCCATCGGCGTCGGCGCTTCCAGATCAGCCTTCACATCTGCGATAGCTGCCAACTGGTCCGGTGTTTCTTCGTACGGGAAGCTGGCCTCTAACCGGTCCTGCCAGGGCGTGTCCGGCAGAGCTTGAAGGCCCGGCAAGACTTCCCTGGAGGCGTAGAGGGCGATCAGCTCCGCTGCAATCTCTTCGGTTGCGCGTCGCACCCGGGCCTTGGCACGTGTCCATTCCTGAGTTCCAAGCCGTGTAAGCCTCGGTGTTCCGTCGGCGCCGCTCCGATACAGACTCAGGCGGTCGACATGCTCGGTGGGAACATACAGTCGATCGTCGTCGGCGTACTCGATCAGCAGATACTCGCGTCCCTCGCCCTTCGACGCCTCTGCGCCGATGAACTTGCCAACACCGTGTTCCACGTGGACGACAAACACGCCGGGTCTGAGGTCGCTTAGCTTCGCGCCCCTGCGTATCGGCCTCCGCCTGACCCTGCGTTTCTCTTTGGAAACGCCAAACACTTCTTTGTCGGTGAGAAGCGCCATCGGGCTTTCGCCGATGGGGGACATGACGAAACCTTCCCGAAGCTGTCCTTGCACAAATATCACGGTGCCGGGATCAGGTTTCTTCAAAGGTCCCTTCGCTACAGCGTGCGGCAAACCTTTTTCGCGCGCCATTTCTGCAAGTCGTTCTGCATGCTGTGTCAGCACTACGACCCGGTACCCGGAAGAACGGCGGCGTTCGATATCTGCTAACGCATCTTCTGTGGCTCCTCCGGAAAGCGGAGATATCTCGAAGGGGAGTCGTTCGGCCGATCCTGGTAGTCGATCGTCATCGACGCCGAACGGCGATATTGCGACCGAGCGTTTTCGATCATTGATCGCATCAGCCATCAGGCCCCACCCGAGATGGGGTTGAGGGAAGTTGCCCGGTATCTCCCCACGTGTGGCCTTGGTATCCCGGAGTTGAGTGAGACGCCGATCGGCTGATCGGGACGCGTCCTCGATGGCGCTGGAACGCAAGGTGACAAGTAGTGCGCCGGGCGGCATGTAGTCAAACAGTGTGCCGTGATTAAAAAGACCGGCGTAGTACGACAACTCGTCCCGTAACTCACCCCGCATGATTCGGCCCAGTTCTTCCGATATCCGGTCTTGCATGTTCCCGGAGCGCCCCGGGAACTCAAGCCCACTGATCATACCGTTGACCGTTGTGCGGTCGGCACGCAATGGAAGCGTCTCTTCGGCGGGCACGATAGTCACAGATGTGGCCGGTTCCACCGATCGTTGCGTCTCCGGATCGAACACCCGGATGCTGTCTATCTCGTTACCAAAAAATTCGATCCTGTACGGGACGTCTGACGACACAGGGAACACGTCAAGGATGCCGCCACGCCGACTTATCGTCCCGGGGACTTCGACGGTCGGTTCGACCTCGTACCCGATCTCTACCCAGGTATCCACGAGTTTGTCCGGAGCGGAGACGTCGCCGATTTCGATCCGGTACGAACCAGACCGAAATACCTTTGGGGCAAGAGTTTTCTGCGCAAGGGCGAGGGCGGATACGACGATCAGGGGAGGGCGGGGCGCGATCCGGTCCTCAAGAGCGGCCAACGAGCGAATCCGCTGATGAGTCGCGCCTCTGTCCGGAGTCAGACGTTCATACGGGAGCGTCTCGTTCTCGGCAAATTGGAATATTGGTGCGTCATCGCCGAGCCATGTATACAACTGATCGGTGAGTCGGCGTGCGGCCTCAGGTTGTGGTGCGACCACCACCACGGGCGCGCCGAAAGAACGCCACAGCGCTCCCACCACATAGGGTGTCGGAGCATCTGGCGCAATTAACGCCTCACGAGCGCTGGGCTTGTGGAGGCGGTCTATCAGTTCCTGGAAACGCTCGCTCTCTGAGAGCAGAGGCAGGAGTGCCGAAAGGGTCATTCGGTCCGTTCTACTGACATGTATTGCACGCCAAAATGACCAGCATCGTTTGCTGGCCCGGATTCTCTATGATCTTAACAACTCAAGAATACGATTCGCCATCCTGTTACCCCGAGTTTTGTTGTGAATTACACGGTCCAAACCGGATATATATGGACGATCAAGGATGGAGGGGGCCAGTATAATTCGACTCGGCGCGAGACGTAATCGCTGCGCGCCAGCCATATTTACCAACCAACTTCACCTGAACGACGCCGGGCAGACGGTCTTCTCATGAGTGCACAGGGCAGTAAGTCAGCGCGGGTCAAGGACCGGCCTAACCGCCTCGTTATAAAGCTGGGCACGAACCTGTTGACAAGCGGTCGCGAGACGCTCGATATCGAGGTCATGGCCGATCTCGTTGCACAGATGGCGACGCTTGTTAACGATGGTCACGAGGTACTGTTAGTCACCTCAGGAGCGGTTGCAGGCGGTCGAAGGGTTGTGGCGAGAAGGCCCGGAACGGCACAACCCGGATCCGGGGATGTACCCGGCCGACAGGTGCTTGCGGCGCTTGGAATGCCCGAGCTGATGCGCACCTATGACGAACTCTTCTCGAAACACGACATCGCTGTAGCCCAGGCCCTGATATCGCGCCCGGACATAGCTAATCGTCAGCGCTATCTCAACGTACGCAACACGCTGGAGTCCGTGCTGAGCATCGGTGCGGTGCCGATCATTAACGAGAACGACGTGGTCACCGTGGAAGAGTTGGAAGGCGACGTGTTTGGCGATAACGACCGCCTGTCGGCCTCTATTGCAAACGCCGTGAATGCAGACGGCCTGATTCTCCTGGGTCACGAAGACGGCCTCTTTACTGCCGACCCAAACATCGACAAGGCCGCCACGCGTATCGAACTGGTTGAACATATCGACGCCAGTATCGAGGCGATGGCGGGTGACGCACGGGACGGGCGTGGTTCGGGAGGTATGCGCAGTAAGGTGGAAGCCGCTCGTATGGCGACCCGGTTTGGCGCCTACACCGTGATCGCTGCGGGTGGAACGCCTGACGTGATCAAGCGGGTCGCGGACGGGGAGCGAATCGGAACCCGGTTCGAGCCCACAACCGACCGTGTCGAGGGTTGGAAGCGGTTCCTGCTCACAGGCAAGGCCAGCAGCAGGGGCAGTATCTCCATCGATGCCGGTGCCACAAAGGCAGTTCGTTACGGCGGCAACAGTCTCCTGCCCGCCGGGGTCGTACGGGTGGATGGCAAATTCGAACGCGGCGACAATATTTCGATACTCGACCCCGCAGGTGACATAGTGGCATGGGGCATCGCCAACTACCGGTCTGTGGAAATCGAACGTCTCATGGGCGTCCGGTCTGACAAGATCGAATCTATCCTTGGGTATGGTTACGGCCCCGATATCGTGCACCGCAACAATATGGCCCTGGCCGAAAACGATTCTGCGTCCCCTGGGTCACTTGGATCACTTGGGGACACCGCACCGACACAGGGGGCAACGGGAAGATGACTGTCACCTCAGATACCGGATTCCGCGAGCAGGCTGAAGCCGCACGGGCCGCCGGTAAGACACTGGCCGCCGCGTCGACCGATCAGAAGAATGAATTCCTGATGGCGCTGGCATCGGCGCTTGAGGCGCGTACCGAAGAGATTGTGGCCGCTAACGAGCTAGATGTAGCGGCTGCGAAATCAAACGGACTTGGCGATCACATCGTCGACCGACTGAAGCTGGACGCCGACAGGATTTCTAAGATCGCTGCGGACGTTCGGCACGTGGTGTCCTTGGATGACCCTGTTCGAGAGCAGATCGAGTCCTTCGCACGGCCCAACGGGTTGGAGATTGAGCGCGTTCGGGTTCCCCTCGGCTTGATCGGTGTGATTTACGAAAGTCGTCCTAACGTCACGGTCGACATTGCCGCTCTTTGCCTGAAGGCAGGGAACACCGTCGTCCTACGGGGCGGAC
>Ga0114996_10005368_pt1 | contig 15091 bp, 13 predicted proteins | sample ArcticOcean_MG_C_4_FD_87039 | JGI IMG/M metagenome (GOLD analysis project Ga0114996, IMG submission 87039) | Marine microbial communities from western Arctic Ocean - ArcticOcean_MG_CB4_134 | ecosystem: Environmental > Aquatic > Marine > Oceanic | place: Arctic Ocean: Canada Basin | collected...
AGAGGCGGACACCCAATTAAATAAATATAACACCGAAAAAGTCGCCAATGCTACTTACGAGCAAATCTGCAAATTTTATGTGGCTTTGACCAGAGCAAAATACGCAAATTACCTCATCACTGAAGAGTCTGAAATTGGGAAATCAACGCGTGATAATTTTGTAGGCCTTATTTCAAAAACGATTAAACCGGAGGATCTCAATAACGGCACACTCTATTCATGTGGAGATCCCGAATGGTACGAAAAGATTGTACAAGAAGAGAGAATTCCACCAATCCAGAAAAAATCCCTTCCATTACCTTCAGAAAATTTACGTAGAGAAAAAAACACTCAATCCGCAACTGAAGAGCTTTCTGAAAAATTAACCTCAAAAGATATATTCACTCCGGGCACTGCCCTCTAAAAAATTAAATCTACTAATCCTTCGCACTAGTCAGACAGACCAAGGCCAGAATATAGCGTGGCCATTCGCCTCGAATGCTCATCATAGGCAGCCTCAAAAAGTTGAGTAGCTTTCTCTTCACCAACGATGGCCCCGGACGTTAAAACTTTTGGAGCTTTACCTGCTTCAGTTAATAACTTTGCAATCTCAGCCTTAAGCGCATTAATAATTATACACCCTCCTACCGTTGATCCTGGTGAGACGGGCGTTTCGAGCCCTTCGACTCTTATCATTGAATCCCCCAAGGGCGCACCAGTGTCCAGTACAGCATCAGAAAAATCGGTCAGCTTTTTACCGTCTTCCCTCTTGCTCTTACTCCCCTCACAATGTTTCAGACTAACAATTCCAGCGACCCAGACCCCGGATTTCTGAAACTCTTCAGCAATCTCAACGGGAACAATGTTACAACCTCCCGAAGAGACTACCAGAGCGGAATCCTCTGAACTGATATCAAAATTACGTAAAATACGTGACGCGAAACCACTAACGTTTTCCAGGTACATGGCCTGACGCTGGCCGTTTGATCCGGACACTTGGGTATGAAAAGTGAGGGACAACTCGACGATCGGATTAAAACCAGGAAAAGATCCGTACCGGGGCCACATTTCCTCAACCATTATCCTGGAATGTCCTGATCCAAAAAGATGAACGACTCTTCCCTTGAGAATGGAATTAGCGAACTTCTCAGCTATTTCTTGAATTTGCTTTTCTTGTGCAGACACACTTTCAATTATCCCACGGCACGAACGTATATAATCTTCCGTTAAACTCATCTCTTATCTCTTAGCTCCTTAATAAGGCATTGTAAACCGCTCCATAGGTTCCTGCCCAATAACCTAGCTCTGCTGGCAGAATGGTCACAACTTTTCCGTCCGGCTGCCACTCCCGTTCACGGACTAATTTCTCCAGAGGACCAAATAAATGCTCTCCTGCCTTTGCAATGCCTCCCCCTATCACGATGCGTTCCGGGTCAATGATGTTCACTAGCGATACTAATGCAGCAGCAAGAGCCCTCAATGATCGTAACCAAATCTCCTTAGCCTTTTCATTTCCCTCAGCATATGCAGCTACCAATTCATGAGTCGTTGAGAATTTCCCCTCAGACCTTTCAGTAATCGTTGCATTGCCTATCGCGTCCTCAATGCTCCCGGGCGTAGAGCAGATGTCCGGCTCGCCTTCAAAATCGACAGTCACATGTCCCAGATGCCCTGCCCTACCAATACTTCCTTTTAAGAGTTTACCTCCTGTAAGAATAGCACCTCCAACACCAGTTCCTAGCGTCAGCATAATGACGTCATCCATGCACCTCGCTGACCCTTGCCACACTTCACCAAGGAGCGCAGCATGAGCATCATTAATTACCTGAATTTCTATATCCATATTTAGGGCAGTGGTCCAATCCAGACCCTCTAAACCCTCAAGCCTGCCCGGCATGTATCCGATGGCCCTTTCATTTTTCTGCACGAGCCCAGGAGCTGAAACTCCAATGACTGATAATTCCTGGCTCAAATCACTTAATAAATCTGAAACTAGTCCCTTCACTGATCCAACAAAAGCAGGAACCCCATCAGTGAACACTCCGTCCTGAGTCGGAGCAGTTTGCTTACTCAGGATTTTACCGCTGACAAGATCGAATGAAGCTGCCTTAATTTCAGTTCCGCCTATATCAATACCTATACCGCATTTATCCATAAAATAATTCTATAATCATAATACTCATTGATCGAGTTCTCTTATTGGACATTAAGCACTCTTGCAGTATAGGACCAATTCAGACACAATATTATTTGAGAAAAATCCAGCTACATACCTTTGATGAAATTCATTATTATAATTGCCACACTAGCAACTCCTATCGTTGCTGAAGGTATCATCGAATTCAACAAGGACATCAGACCAATCTTTTCGGATCATTGTTTCTCTTGCCACGGGCCAGATAAAAGGGCCAGGAAAGCTGACCTAAGACTGGACACTTACGAAGGAGCAACTCGCGATCTGGGTGGTTACTCAGCAATCATACCAGGAGATCCGGACAAGAGTGAACTTCTTCTGCGCACAATGCATTCGGATCCGGAAGAGCTCATGCCTCCTCCTAAGTCAAAAATATCTAAACTTGATTCTGAGCAAATCAGGCTACTTAAGCAATGGATAAAAGAAGGAGCAAATTATCAAAGGCACTGGGCCTTCAGTCCAATTACTAACCCGAAAATAAATAACAAAGAGCACCTCATAGATCATTTCGTTTCAAAGCGCCTAAAAAATGAAAGGATGGCTCTCTCTGAAAGAGCTGATCCGTACACGCTCATTCGTCGGCTATTTCTTGACCTGACTGGCCTGCTCCCATCACCTGAGGAAGTTTCGACCTTTGTTAATGATCCGTCCGAAAGAGCCTACGGAAATTTAATCGATAGCCTTCTTAAGAGCCCGCATTACGGCGAAAGGTGGGGAAGGCACTGGCTCGACCAGGCCCGGTACGCAGATTCACATGGGTACACTAGTGACAGTGAACGGCAAATGTGGCCATACAGGGACTGGGTAATTGATGCACTCAATAAAGACATGAGATTTGATCAGTTCACTATCGAACAAATTGCCGGAGATCTATTACCTGACGCTACAAAGAATCAGATCGCCGCTACTGCCTTTCACCGAAACACATTAATTAGTCAGGAAGGAGGCTCTGACCCGGAACAGTTTCGTGTAGAGGCCACAATGGACAGAGTCAACACTACTGGAGCAGTGTGGCTAGGACTCAGCATCGGATGCGCTCAATGCCATGACCATAAATTTGATCCCATCAGCCAGCGTGAATATTACGAGATGTACGCATTCTTTAATTCTGCCGAGGATAGAAATAATACCGGACCAACGATACCCGTCGTTGAAGGTGAACTCATTAAGGACTCGGAGAAAAATGAAAAAAATAAAGCCAACTTAATGGTCATGCGTGACAGGAAAGATCCGCGTGAAACTTTCTTACTCACGAGAGGAGACTTTACCACGCCTGACAAAAAAACCGGACAGCTCAACCCTGGTTTCATTTCAGCCATCAACCCTACTAATGAAAAGGAAACACAGAAAAGATCCCGGCTCGATCTTGCTAAATGGCTCGTGGACCCAAAGAATCCACTAACTTCAAGGGTCACGGTTAACAGGACATGGATGCGCTATTTCGGTAAAGGTATTGTCGAGACTGAAGAAGATTTCGGGACTAGGGGCTCTCTACCAAGTCATCCGGATCTACTTGAATCTTTAAGTTCTTATTTCATCAACTCGGGTTGGTCCATGAAAAAACTGCACAAGCTCATCGTGACCAGTAAGACCTACACCCAATCCTCAAAGGTGAGCCCAGAATCCCTAAAAGCGGATCCCGGAAACTATCTACTCTCCAGACAATCCAGGATCAGGCTCGATGCTGAAATCATTAGAGATGCCGCACTGTCCGCTAGTGGATTACTTTCAAAGAAAATCGGCGGACCAGGCATCAGGCCACCTCAACCCAGTGGGATATATGCCTTTACCCAGAACAAGAAAAACTGGAACACAACGACCGGCCCTGACCGTTATCGCAGAGGCATGAATATAGTCTTTTTCAGAAGTGCCCCCTATCCCTTATTCGGAACCTTTGATGTTCCTGACTTTCAAACCACTTGCACTCGTAGACTCAGATCAAACACACCACTACAGGCTCTTAACATTTCCAACGATCCGGCCTTCATGGAGTTCGCCCAGGGCCTTGCCCTAAGAACCATTCGAAGCATTCCTGGGGAGGCTAATAAGACCCTCGAGGAAAGAATAAAACTAGCATTCAAACTCGCATTGAACCGGGACCCAAATGACAGAGAATTTAAAACTTTAAAAAACTATGCAATAGAATTTGCTAAAGATATTTCCACCAAAGATGACGGAGAAGACGCGAAATCCCTGATCAATGAAGCCATTATCGAAAGCGCCATCCCATTGAACCAGGGCGCTGCGCTAGTGGCAGTGTCAAGGGCCATTCTAAACACTGACAATTTCATAACCAGAGAGTAGTGATGAATTATCATAAAGAACAAACACGAAAACAATTCTTTGGGAGCTGCGGAGTCGGCCTCGGGTCTCTGGCACTGAATCAACTCTTAGGAACGTACGCTGAAGCAAAACACATCCCGAAGATTGATCCCAGTAACCCGATGTCTTCGAGAAAGGCTCCTCTGAAGGCAAAGGCAAAGAACGTCATCTACTTATTCATGGCTGGTGCCCCTAGTCAGCTCGAACTCTTCGAGCACAAGCCAAAGCTCAATGAACTGAATGGGAAGCCCCCCCCACCGAGCCTCCTCGAAGGAAGACGCTTCGCCTTCCTAAAAGGCAATGAAAAACTCCTCGGGTCTACCAGAAAATTTCAACGGTATGGCCAATGCGGAATGACTATTGGTGAAACCATGCCACACATGGGTAAAATCGTCGACGAGGTCACTTGGTTAAGAGGAATGACCACCGACGTATTTAATCATGGCCCAGCCAAGTTATTCATGAACACCGGATTTCAAGCCCCTGGCCGACCAAGTATGGGATCTTGGGTCACGTACGGACTCGGCAGCGAATCGAGTAACCTCCCTGGATTCGTCGTACTTCAAAGCGGACCAAGGGGCCCCCGCGCCGGCAATTCATTATGGGCCAGCGGCTTTCTTCCAACATCATTCCAGGGCGTCCCTTTCCGAGGCAAAGGTGACCCCATACTTTACTTAAAGAGTCCTAAGGGCATGCGACGGGACCGAGAACGGAAGTTTTATGACACTATCCGTGATCTTAATAAAATTAGGCTAGATGATGTTGGGGACCCGGAAATCCTCACCAGAATCAACTCCTATGAGATGGCATACCAGATGCAAAGCAGCGCACCAGAACTCATGGATCTCTCAAAGGAATCCGAAAAAACAATGGAACTTTACGGCGCCAAAAAGGGAGAATCTTCGTTCGCAAACAATTGCATACTTGCCAGAAGACTCATTGAAAGAGGGACACGATTTGTGCAGCTCTATCATTCCAATTGGGACTCTCATGGTGGACCAGGTGAAACCCTTGATAAGGACTTTGAGAAAGTATGTAAAGATGTCGATCAGGCGAGTGCAGCTTTGATACTTGATTTGAAGCAAAGGGGACTCCTTGAGGATACCCTCGTTGTATGGGGTGGAGAATTCGGAAGAACACCCATGGGTGAATCAAGAAAAACCACAGGCAGAGATCACCACATTGATGCCTTTACGGTATGGATGGCCGGTGCAGGTGTAAAGAAAGGCTACATTCACGGTGAGACGGACGAGCTCGGTTTCGGAATCATTGATGGGAAAGTCCATGTTCATGACCTTCATGCAACTATACTTCATCTGCTTGGTTTTGATCATGAGCAATTGACGTATAGATTTCAGGGACGAGAATTCAGACTGACTGATGTCCATGGAAACATCGTTAGACAGATACTTTCGTAGATTATTCTTAAAAGATTATCTGAGGAAAGCGCTCAGCAACTTCAACAATGAAAGACAAGCCAAGGATAGCCGTCACTATGGGTGACCCGTCAGGGATCGGGCCAGAAATATGTGTGCGACTACTCAATGAAATAGAATCTTTAAAGGAGTGCACTCCAATTATTTTCGGAGATTCGAGAATAATGAAACTGGCCGCACAAAAAATTGGACTCGATCTTCCAAAAAATATTATCAAATTTAATGACTGGGCAAAACACAAAGAAACTATCAAAGGACCTAGTATTTTAGATATTGACTTAATCAATGTTGAAAATCTAAAGGAAGGAGAAATTTCAAAAGAATCAGGGAAAGCTTCTTGGGATTATCTGGATGAGGCAATCAAAACAGTCATTGATGGAAATATGGATGCACTCACAACGGGTCCAATAAATAAAGATGCTCTGCATCAGGCAGGTTATAATTATCCGGGTCACACAGAAATTCTTGCAGAAAAAACCAAATCATCTCGGTACTGCATGATGCAAAACTCAAGAGAAATTACAGCGACATTTGTCACGTGCCACTTAGGCCTTCAGGAAGCCTGCTCAAGCATAACCACCGAAAGAGTTCTTGAAGTCATTAATCTAACTGCTGAAGCCTTAAATGTTTTACAATACCCAGAATCCAAAAAGATTCTTGTTTGTGGACTCAATCCCCACAGCGGTGAAGGCGGGCTCTTCGGATCGAACGAAGAAGAAAAAATTATCAAACCGGCAATTGAAGCGGCGATCTCTAATGGGATTGATGCTTCAGGGCCAGTCGTTCCCGACACGGCTTTCATTCCAGAAAAAAGAAAAACTACGGGAGCCTACGTTTGCATGTACCATGACCAAGGGCATATCCCATTGAAAGCTCTCGCCTTTGATAACGCGGTAAATATCACCTTGGGGTTACCCATTATAAGGACTTCGGTTGACCACGGAACCGCATTTGATATTGCATGGAAAGGAATCGCAAATCATTCCAGCCTCCTCAGAGCAACTCAAATTGCTACTGATCTAGTAAATAAAAAAAAAATACGGATCTGATGTTGTTTGATCATGTTTTTTGTATATATGTAAGCTACATGAATCGCTACTCATTAATTACTTCGCTATTGTTGTTTTCTGCTCTGAGTGTCACCTCATCAGCTGCTGATTTTAAAGCTGATGTATTACCGATGTTCGAAAAGAAATGTATGTCTTGTCACAGGGAACCCTATAAAACATCCTCCGGTAGGACCAAAAAACCTAAAGGAAAACTTATCCTCAGCACACCAGAAGGAATTAAAAAGGGAGGCAGTGAAGGCGATACGGTTGTCGCAAAGAATTCAGCAAAAAGCCTCATCTATACGAGAGTCACTCTAGATAAAACTCATGACGACTTCATGCCCCCCGAAGACAAAGCTGATCCTCTTACTGCGGATGAATTAAAAGCTCTAAAAGAGTGGATCGATGGAGGAGCAGAGACTGGTGACTGGAAAGGTACAAAATTTGATGCAGAGGGCAAAAAGATATAAGATCTCTAATTTATTATCTTTGATTAAAAAGTTTATAAACGCCCCGATTGCTATAGTAATCGGGGCGTTTTCATTTTACCGCGATGTAGACAAATCTATATTTCTTAATATAATAACAAAAGCAAATGATCACAATTTCGGATCCATCTCCCACTCATAACTGTTCGGGGTTCATGAGGAGAGACTTCCTACGGATCGGATCACTTGGATTAGGAGGGCTTTCATTACCAGAAACACTAAGAGCTCGCGACGACTCTTCATCAATTATAAACAAGGCCATGCATGACAGATCCGTCGTGTTCCTGTTCCTGAACGGAGGTCCTTCGCATATAGAATCCTTCGACCCTAAAATGGATGCTCCTTCCGAAATACGTTCAATTTTCGGCGAAACAAAAACGAAGCATCCCGGAATTACATTTGGATCACATTTTCCTCAACTTGCTGCCCGGGCAGATAAGTTCTCAATTGTACGATCTTACGGCTCTGGAAATGCTGCTCACACTTATCAGAAAGTAGCCAGCGGAAACAACAAAACAAAAGCTACTATGGGATCAATATACTCCCGTATTGCAGGAACAAATGATCCAGAATTGGGCATGCCCAATAATGTTGTTATACTTCCCGAGTCAATTGATCAAGAACTGAAATTGGGTCGGAACTTTGAATCCAATGCCCTGCCAACGCTAACGTCACCAGGTAGCCTTGGCACATCCCATGCAGCCTTTGACCCTCAAGGAGGAGGTGAACTAAAAAACAATATGGAGTTAAAGCTTCCAGCCGAAAGGTTCGGGGACAGGAAAAGATTATTGGAGCAACTCGATGCACTAAAGAGACGCGCAGACAATGGATTAATGAAAAATATGGGTCATTATCAGCAACAGGCCTTTGACATTGTGACCGGTGGCGTCGCTGGAGCATTTGATCTCTCCAAAGAAGATCCACGTACTATTGAGAAATACGACACGAGTAAATTATTTAACATCAAGGAAGTAACACGATGGGGCGACATGAGAAGAGCCTCTAACCTTTTAGGGAAACAGTTACTCCTTGCTCGTCGTTTATGCGAAGCTGGTTGCGGATTCATTACCGTAAGTGATTGTGGCTGGGATCATCACAGCAACAATAACAGCCCCAAGGGCCTTGGCGGATTTGCATGGTTAGCACCTCAGGTAGATCATGCCGTTTCCGCATTTATTGATGATGTCCGGGCACGTGGTCTGGAAGATAAAATCTTACTCGTAGTGACTGGCGAAATGGGACGGACACCAAGAATAAATAAAAATGGAGGGAGAGAACATTACGGTGAGCTGACTCCTTTACTTTTTTTCGGAGGAGGACTCAAAATGGGCCAAGTCATCGGTCAGTCTGATTCTCATGCAACAAAAGCAACTACGACTCCTTATCGGCCACAGCATATGATGGCAACAATTATGCATTCACTCTTTGATTTGGGGCAAGTCAGGTTAATCCAGAGCCTTCCAAATGAGCTAAAAAACGCAATGACAGAAATCGACCCAATTAGGGAACTAATCTAAATTTCAAAATTCCTTCGACTCTTCTTTTTATCTCTACGCTTACCACTCTTTATTTATCTATTTGGGACCTGACCTCAACGGTGCAGGAAAAGCAACCCCAATTCACCTCTTAGATAAGATCGGTTAATTATCTTCTCTATCATTTGTTCTCTTTAAAATAAATTAAGCGTATCTTATTCAACTTCTCGAACCCTAAAGAACACTGACCTTTTATTCTCAGGAAGTGCCTCTGATAATGTTTCCTGATAAGTCGTTAATTCTCCATCCGAAACAATCTCATCATTAAGTTCTAGCCAAGTCAGGAGATCAAAAGAGAAATCCAAAGCATAATTTTTTCCTGGATTGGAGTTCCAACTGACCGAAAAGTTACTATCGACTGGACTATAACTGATCTCAATAATTTCCAGTGCTGCATTTAATCCTGGGGATCCAACCTGGAAATTGTCACTCCAAAGCCGGTCCGAACCGGCTCCTCCAATTCCAATATAACTATTGTTCAGTATTCCAGCATATGCGCCATCATGTATCACATTAAGGTCAATGACACCCTTTGATTCTTCATTAACAAAGGCCTCAATCATTTCGTTCCCAACATCAACAAGAAGCGCGTAGTTATTCCAACCAGTATTAATGGCTCCATTCCGAACAGCTATGTCTGAATTAAGACCGGTATCTTTTTCTCCTATCGTGGAATTGTATATTCCAATTTCAAACCACGGAGAAGTTCCAGTTTGCCTGAAGAATATATTTAAATTATCAGCTCCGCCAATTGTGTTAGGTGTTCCGCCGACCGTGAAATCAACTCGGTCAGGAAGTTGGACAAAATCACTCTGAATAATAAAAACGTCTCGTATCCCGTAGGAAATACTCCAGTCTCCACCCCCTCCTCGTTGAGTCATACCGAAATTACTTCCTGCCCCGGTGCCACCAAAGTAGCCAAACCCGCCAGGGTTAACTGCAGTGTCCGTAGCAATGGACCAAGCATTTGAAGGCCAGGAGACTGTCGGATTTCCATAACTATTTTCGATTACCTCGACGCCAGCCGGGAGCGGAAATCTTTGTGCTGCATAAGTTTTGCGCGATTCGTTGATGGCATCCGCTCCAATCGTAAAACTGTCACTATAATCAAGCTCACCAATCAACGTCGAGTCCCCGATCGCGACTCCCCCAGCATCTGCAGGGGGCTCGGGAGGTTCCGGAGGCTCGGGAACCTCAACCTCATTAAAGTGCGCCAAAATTCGTTCGGCCGAAAGCGCGTAATTGTATATCGCCGCTTCATCAATTAACGCGTCAGGAGCGCGCGACTCACGGCCATCCTGCCCAATATAGATTGGGTTATCGGAATTAATGGGTTGTCCTGAGGTCGGAATGGTTCCCGCACTGACGGTGGTATCCGCTAATTCCCCGTCAATGTATAAGTAAAGTTCTCCACTACCCTCGTCCCAGGTGGCGACGATGTGGTGGAGACCATTGTCTGTGATCCTGTCTACCGAATCAATCGAAGCGAACCCGGAATTGGTTTGCACATGCGGACGGATAAAACCTCCACTCCCGGCGTAAACCATGAGCATAAAATCCATGCCGCCTTCTCCATCACCTACGAGATTGGTGAAACCCGCAGGCGGAGAATTAAATTGAATCCAAAATTCAACGGTGAACCCGCCTCCGTCTATTTTTTCAAAAGGATCGGTGATGAGTTGCCCATTTTGTAAAAACGAAATGGCCGAATTATCATCATTAAGGAATGGGGACTCTTCCTTATAATTGATGCCATTATTTTCAAACGCACTGTAATCATTTTCCGTCGCGTCTCTTGCCGGAGACTGCTCATCATCTAATCGCCAATAAGCGACCGGTTCATCTTTGATGACTTCAGCCGAGTAATCAGCGAATCCCATCAGAGAGGATCCAATAAGAATGGTCACAATTATAAGTGACAGGTAAAGATCTTTCCCAACCCTCATCCATTTATTAATGTTATAGAAAATGCCTTTTTTCATGATTCTGTAGATCCCGTTAAAATTTAATCAATTGTAACTACATGGTTATGATGGATCAATGGGATTTATTATAAGTAGTTCGAAATGCCAAAATTCCTGAATTTATAGGCATTTATTCCATAAAAAAAATGATCCCGGTTTTAGTACATAAAAGGTACATAAGGATTCGTGAGGCTTCTGTAAGTCGTTGCTCTTATTTGACTTAAAATGGCGACCCGTACGGGACTCGAACCCGTGTTGCCGCCGTGAAAGGGCGGAGTCCTAACCATTAGACGAACGGGTCGTTCGCTTGGTGAAATGGGACTTTATCGGTAGAAAACCTATTTGCAAGGGCTAATAAACAACAAATGATCCTATCAGTTAATTATTAACTCCGCAGTCCGATCAGACGCACCCTTATGTAAAGATAAAGCCGAATTAGCATTTTGACTAAGAGTTACACCAATTTCTGGATTTGCTAAAAACTCTGAAATCCTCTCAATTAATTCAAACTCATCTTCAACCTGTATGACTCCGCCTTTAGCCTTTAAATCAGAAGTTAATGCGGCAAAATTCTGCATGTTGGGGCCCACTAATACGGGCTTCTTAGCAAAAATAGCTTCAACGGGATTCTGTCCTCCATTAGCAAGAAAGCTTTTACCAATGATCACTATATCTGATGCATAATACCAAGCATTAAGCTCGCCAGTAGTATCAATTACAAGACAATCATAAGAATCTAATAATTCCGTTTCTTGTGATTCTAATTCGGTACGCAACACAGGATTTAATCCTTTGTTTCGTAACTCATTAACTAAATCATGTCTGCGCTCAACATGTCGCGGAGCGACCAAATAATATAGGTCTGGAAATTGATCACGGAGCTCCAAGTAAGCCTTTCCAATTAAAGCCTCCTCTCCTAAATGCGTACTTCCTGCAAGAATCACTTTTTTACTCTTCCCCCCAAAGAGTTTGTTCAACAGGCCCTTTAATGCAGCAACATTATTAGGCTCATTAATACCTTCAGAATCAAATTTAATGGAACCCGTGAGAAAAACTTTATGTCTCGATACACCCATAGACTCCCAACTCTTTATGTCAGATTCTTGCTGAACACATACTCTGCTTAGCAAGCTAAATATAGGCTTCGTAAAAAAGCTGAATTGTTTAAATCTTCTTTCCGATCTCTGTGACAATCTTGCATTAATTAAAGACACTTCTACGCCACGCTTCACCGATTTATTTACAAGATTTGGCCACACTTCCGCTTCAGTCAAAATTAAAGCTCTTGGAGAAATTAGATCAAAAACACGAGTAGAAACAAACAAGAAATCTAAAGGATGGTATATAATTACTGAGGCCTCTGAACTATGTGCTATGGATGCCCCTGTGGGCGTGGTAGTTGAAAGAACTATAGGAATTGTAGGATTTATTCGTTTAATAGAAAAAATCAACTTCTTTGCTATGTTAACTTCTCCAACACTAACTGCATGAATCCAAAGAGGGTTGTCAAGATTGAGGAGAATCTGCCGTTTCTCTTTAGAATAAAAACCAAACCTCTCACCAAATGCATTCCCATAATTTCCTCGCCTGATAATCTTTAAAACGTATCCAGGAAGAGCACCTAAAAAGATGAGAGGAAGTATAAAATTATATAACAAAAGAATAGCGAAAACTCTCATATGTCATTATCCGTTATATTATTATCTCGTCGATATAAGATCAATTGGCTATCACCATATTTCCGAACAGTTAATAAGTTAATCCCATCATGGCAGGGGAAATCAACATCACTTTTAGCGGTTTCAATAACTAGAATCCCACCAGGCAAAAGAAGCCTTGCCAACCTGTCCGATCTTACCAGTTGTTCAACAATGCCTTCCACTTTGTATGGGGGGTCAGCAAATACCAAATTATATTCACCTCTTATTTTTCTTAAAAAAGGGTAAACCTCTTCTTTTCTAATAGTTCCTCCTGCCAATTTTGCTTTTTTAAGATTGGAAGAAATAGTCTCACATGAGTCACGAGAACGATCCACAAACATACATGATTTAGCGCCTCTACTCAGAGCCTCGATCCCTAAAGATCCTGAACCTGCAAAAAGATCAATACATGAAGCCTTTAATACTAACTCGCCTAAGATTGAAAATAATGCCTCTCGTACACGATCAGAAGTTGGTCTTACTCCGTTATCTGGCACCCTCAACGGAATCCCTCTAGACATTCCACCAACTATCCTCATCTGATTATTCTTCAGATCTTTCTGAAATTTCTTTGCTGTATTTTTCCAATAGTTGTTGCTCCTCGCGCGTCAAACTAGACATCCCATTTTGACTAATCTTCTCCAGCAATGGATTAATTATATCGACAGTAAATTCATCGGACTCAAAAATTTTACCATCGACTTCCGTTACAACTTTAGCTGAAACAACTTTTCCCTTTCTCTTGAAATTACGCTTCAAGGTTTTCTTCTCCGCTTTCCTTCTCATCTTCTTTAAAAATCCTAGTGAAACTTTTACTCCGCCAACATTAAAAGCTCTGACATAAATTAACCCCGCCAAACCTCCTCCAAGGTGAGCTGCATGAGCAACCCCTGAAATCATTGGGATATAAACTCCCTCAGCAACCGCTCTATCAATAATAAAAAATACAATCTCAACAAATACGAATCCTACAGCCAAATATTTGAGCCTACATCGAATCGGAATGAAAAAGAAAAGCAGCACGTTAAAAACCTGATTGGGAATGATTGCAGCTGTCGCAATTAATATACCAAAACCTCCAGCCGAAGCCCCCACCAAAGGCGCATCAATGTTAGTCGTTAAAATGTGAAGCAGAGCGCCTAAAATTCCTGACAATAAGAAAACAGCCCCGAAGTGTTTATTCCCTATTAATTGTACAAGTATTCTGCCTACAAACCATATAAGTATCAGATTAAAAAGTATGTGATAAAAATCACCATGCACAAAAATATAAGTAACAAGCGTCCATACTTTCCCCTCCGTTAAAATCAACCATTTTGATGTTGCGCCTAATGGATATTCTTGACCACTCACCCTAGTTACCCAACCAAAACCAAAAACGTATTGAACGATAAATACAAATATACAAATGACACAAACCAGCACAACTGGACCACGGGAAAGTAGCCCTCGTTGAAAAAATCCCTCCTTTTTTACACGACTCCAGCCAGCTCCAGCTTGATCTTTAGAGCGCATATAATCTCTGTCTCCAATTCCCACTTTATCGTATAGCTCAATTATTTTTTCTTCTAAAGCCTAGCGAATGAAGCACATCGCATTTAACTTGTCGAATAAGGGATAATCGACAGTCTAGACATTTCCGTCTGAACAGTATAGTCTCTAGCCTCAGTAATAAAACTGCTACTGAATGAGATACATTCAATTACTTATAACACTGTTATTATCAGGCACTTCTGTGCTAGCTGATAATAATGAGGAAATTAGTAAGCATCCAGCCACTCAAGTGACTTTCAGCTACTTGAAAAATGCAATGGGGCAGGACTGGGAAAAAGCAGCCAACTCAATTGAACCTCTATCACTGGAAAACCTCAAAACTCGCTATATTCTTAAAATTAAGGCTTCCTCGACCTTTGACGAGGAAATAGCAAGAGTTAGAAAAGTAGATTGCGCAAATCTCCGGGAAGTCGAAAAGCTAGAACCTGTCGATTTCTATGTACGCTACCACAAAGGAATTCAACAACGCTTTAAAGTCGACCAAGAAATACTCGACAAAATCCTTGCTAGCCTTGCCGTTAAGCTTTTGAGCCTAGCTCAAGACACAGTAGGTGGAAATGAATACTGTCATATTTTAGTAAGAACCCGTCACTCGAATGGCGATAAACAAATTTCTGCACTTGATTTAGTCTCATTAATAAAGATAGAAGACACGTGGAAAGTAACACTAAATGCTCAGCAACCGGTAGTTAAGAAAGTCGAATCTCCCCCAAAGTAGGGGAGGGATTTATCGTTCCTGAAATTCTTAAGACTGCCGATAAATCCCCTAACCCCAAGCCTGTGCCTGAGCCTGAGCCTGAGCCTGAGCCTGAGCCTGAGCCTGAGCCTGAGCCTGAGCCTGAGCCTGAGCCTGAGCCTGAGCCTGAGCCT
>Ga0114996_10005369_pt1 | contig 15089 bp, 18 predicted proteins | sample ArcticOcean_MG_C_4_FD_87039 | JGI IMG/M metagenome (GOLD analysis project Ga0114996, IMG submission 87039) | Marine microbial communities from western Arctic Ocean - ArcticOcean_MG_CB4_134 | ecosystem: Environmental > Aquatic > Marine > Oceanic | place: Arctic Ocean: Canada Basin | collected...
CGTTTTTTCAAATCTAGTTGCGGCGACAATTTTAATAATTACAATTCTGTTTTATGTTTTCGTCTACACAATTTGGCTTAAAAGAAAAACTCCACAAAATATTGTTATAGGAGGAGCCTCAGGAGCGTTGCCTCCTATAATCGGTTGGGCAATAGCAACAAATGAAGTGTCTCTTGAACCAATTATATTATTTTTAATAATATTTATATGGACGCCTTCTCATTTTTGGGCGCTAAGCTTATATAAATCAGAAGATTATAGAAAAGCTAAAATTCCAATGCTTCCTATAACTTCAGGAGTAAAAACTACTAAATTAAATATATTTGTATATGCTCTTGCTTTATTTCCCATCGCTATATCGCCATTCATTCTAAATTATTCAGGAAAATTTTATTTAACATCATCAGTAATGCTTACCGGATATTATGTATTTCTTTCATACAAGCTGTATAAAGAGAAAAATTCAGTTCAAGAAAAAAAATTAGCAACTAAATTATTTGGCTATTCAATATTATATCTTTTTATGATTTTTACATTTATTTTGATAGATAAACTTATATAAATTTTCACAATTAAATAAAATGACACTTAGTACAAAAAAATATTTAAAATTATTTTCTATTCTAGGTTTATTAATAATAATAGTTTTATTATGCAATCTATTTATAAATCAATTAAAGAAGAATTCTACAAAAGCAAAAGAACCTATTGTCATAAATTTACTTACTAGTGTCCACCCAAGTCTGCCGTGGAAGTTTAAGTCATTAAATAAAAAGATTATTGTAAAACCGGGTGATGTAACAACAATTGAATATGAAGTAGAAAATTTAGAGAATATGGAAACTACTGGAATAGCAACATTTGCTTACTACCCTAAACAGTTTGGTAGCTACATTAGAAAATTAAATTGTTTTTGTTACGATGCTAAGACTTTAAAAAGTAAAGAGAAAAATAAATATTCGGTAGTAATATTAATTGATCCAGAGGTGACAAAAGATAGCAATACAAAAGATATAAAAGAAGTTACTATACAGTTTATTTTTTTTGATTATAAGGATTATAAAGAAAGCAAAAACTAGACATGGTGACATCAACTTTAATAGTTAAGGCAAATACACTAAATTATTTGTGTACTGTTTGTGTTAGCGATAACAATGGTGCAAAAATAGCTTTAACTATTATACTTTCATCCTTAATTCTTTTAGGCCTAGCTAATTGGGCCTGGAAGAAATATTTTGTTAATAAAAAAGAAATTTCTCAACAAAAATAATCTGAATAACCTTTAATCGTTGATTTTGCCTAGATAATATCAAAATTCTATATTATTAAAAGGCATGGAATACATAAGTACTAGAAATACACAAAAAAAGTTTTCATTTAACGAAGTTTTTTTAAAAGGATTGGCACCTGATGGTGGACTTTTTGTTCCAAAAAATATTCCACACTTCACAGCTAATGAATTAAAAAATTTTAAAAATCTTTCATATAATAAATTAGCCACACAAATAATTTTAAAATTTTGTAGTGATGAATTTAATGAAGCAGAAATTAAAGAAATAATAGATAATTCTTATAAAAAATTTAGAGTTAAAGATGTTGTTGAAGTCAAGAAGTTAGGAAAAATAAATTTATTAGAGCTATTCCATGGTCCTACACTAGCATTCAAAGATATAGCCATGCAAATTATTGGCAATATGTATGAAAAAATTTTAAAAAAAAATAATAAAAAAATTAATATTGTCGTAGCAACATCAGGAGACACTGGCGCAGCTGCAATAGACGCAATAAAAGACAAAAATAATATGAAAATTTTTATCTTACATCCGGAAAATAAAATTTCAGCAGTACAAAGAAAATTTATGACAACTGTGAAATCCAAAAACGTATTTAATATTGCTATTGAAGGCAATTTTGACGAATGTCAAAAATTTGTAAAGTTAATGTTTGCTGATAAAAATTTCAGTGAAGCAATAAGTATGTCATGCGTTAATTCAATAAATTGGGCCAGAATTATTGCTCAAATTGTATATTATTTTTTCGCATATTATAAAATTGTTAAAGAAGGAGAAAAAATTAATTTTTCAGTTCCAACAGGTAATTTTGGAGACATTTATGCTGGATATATTGCAAAAAAAATGGGACTGCCGATTAATAAATTAATCATAGCAACTAACAATAATGATATTTTGAAAAGAGCAATAAATCTAGGCATTTATAAACCGCTGAAAGTAGAGCATACTATTTCACCAAGTATGGATATCCAGGTTGCAAGTAATTTTGAAAGACTAATTTTTGATACCTTTTCTTGCGACTCAGAGAAAACATCAAAAGCAATGAATGATTTAAAAGAATATGGTGAATTTAAAATTCAAAATAAAGATTTAAAAAAAATTAATGAAAACTTCTGTTCTGAAAGTTTATCTGAAGAAGAAACTAAATCAGTTATCAAAAAAACATTCAAAAATTTAGGAATATTAATTGACCCACATACAGCTGTCGCAGTTGGTGTAGCTAACAAAATTGATTTAAATGAAAACGTAATAATTCTATCAACCGCACACCCTTATAAATTTTCAGAAACAGTTATGAAAGAAACTAATATAAGGCCAGAGCTACCTGAAAATTTAAAAAATATATTAAATGAAGAAGAGAGATATGAAAAATTACCAAATGATTTACAAAAAGTTAAAAATTATGTTTTAAAAAATATATAAAAAATTAATTAAATAGAAGCTGCCTTTTTCGCAAGCTTGTCAGCTAGATCATTCATAGGATCATTTGAATGCCCTTTTATCCATATCCATTCAATTTTTTTTCCCATAGATAGTTCCTTAAGTTTTTTCCATAGATCGATGTTTTTTACATTTTTTTTGTCGGCAGTTTTCCAATTATTCTTTTCCCATTTATTTATCCATACCGTAATTCCTTCTTTAAGATAATTAGAATCCGTGTAAATTTTAATTAAAACTATAGTTTTTTGTTTATATTTTTTTTTATCAAGAAACTCTAAAGATTTAATTGCAGCAGTTAACTCCATACGATTATTAGTAGTAAGATTTTCGCCACCAAATATCTCTTTTTTTATATCATCAAAAATAATAACCGCGGCCCATCCGCCTGGGCCAGGATTACCAACGCAAGCACCATCCGTGTATATTTTAACACCCATAACTAAAAAAAATAGTCCTGATAATTTTTAACATTCTCATGAAATTCTAATCGTTTAAGATATTCAACGGGGTCCTTGATCTTTACTATTGCCCCCTCTATTAGATTTAAATAATCAAAAACCCTGGTAAGTAAAAATCTTAATGCAGCACCCTTACACAATATTTTCAAAGAGTTTTTTTCATCATCTGTTAACTTTCTAATACTGGAATATCCATCAATAAATTTTTTAGCTTTTGTTACATTAAAGCTCAAATTTTCACTACTACCTTCGAAACATAAGGCGTTTAAGCATATCGCAATCTCGAAAGCATAAAAATCATTACAAGAAAAATAATAATCAATAATACCTGATAATTTATTGTCCTTAAAAAAAATATTATCAGGAAATAGATCTGCATGAATTATTCCAGAGGGAATATTTTTTGGCCACTTTTCTTCAATTTCATTTAAATTTTTTTCAATTATTTCTGGCAAGCTTGGATGAATTTTAGAACAATCTTTTTTAACTTTATCATAAATTTTTTTCCAAGAAATAAATGAAAGTTTGTTTTTCCTATTTCCTTTTAAATTTTTTGTTATTGCATGAAGTTTTCCAGTGTTTATTCCTACTTCATAACAATCATTTGGATTTAAAATTTTTTTAGCAGATCCATTTAAAAAAGATACCACAGCAGCTTTTTTTCCTTTAATTTCAGAAATGTAATTACCATTATTATTGATTATTGGTTCTGGAGATGGAAATTTTTTATCGTAAAGGTTTCTCATCAAACTTATAAAAAAGGGTAAATCTTTTTCTTCAACTCTTTTTTCATATAAAGTTAGGATAAACTTCCCTTTTTCAGTTTGGATAGAGTAATTGGTATTTTCGATGCCTTCTTTTATTCCTTTATAATTTAATAGTTTTCCTAGACCATAACTTAAAAAAAAACTTTCTAGCTCGTCTTTAGATAGTTTTGTATATACAGCCATAACTAATTGTTTATATCCTTTTTTGTTAATTTGCAGCATTGTTAGTTTTTAAAAAATGCAACTAACGCCTAAAAACCTCTAATGTGATGGGATGTATACTAAGCTTTAGTATGTTTTAACGAGATCTTAGTTTGTTCTAAACTTTTTTCGTAAAATTTTTCTAATTTTTTCTTGTCAATTGAATTTTTGATTAAGTAGCTCACTGCTTCCATGGCGATTCTGACTGAAGTATTCTTAATATCTTTTATAGCATTTTCTTTCATTTGATAAATTTTTTGTTCAGTAACTTTTTTTCTATCTTCTATTAACTCATGAAATTTTTGGGTTTTTTCTAAAATGATTTTATCACTTTGTTTTTTACCCTCATTAATAATTTCTTGAGTTTCTTTTTTTGATTTATCTATTTTATTTTCATAATCACTTAATAAATTTTTTGCTTCATTTTTAAGTTTTTCAGCTTCATTTAATTCTTTCTTAATTTCATTAATTTGATCAGATAATGAATTGTTGATTTTTTGGGGGACCTTTAAAAAAATTAAAGCACCCAAGAATATAAAAAAAGATATTGCTACCCAAAAAGTTGCATTTATTATCATATATTTTTTTCTAGTTTTCTTTTCGTTATATCTTCTACTATTGCAGACACACTGCTATTATTTACATCTGTATCAACTATTTGTTTTATAATTTCAGCAGAAGTTTCTGTAGCTATTTGTGAAATATTAGAAATTGAGAATTTTTTTAAATCACTTATTTCTTTTTCAACTGATTTTAATTCTTTTTCAATTTCAACATTAAACTTGTTTTTTTTATTTTGAATATCTAAATCTAGTTTTTTTTTAGTATCCTCGATTATTTTTTTCGCATTTTTTTTTGAAATTTCTATTATCTCATTATATTCTTCGAGTTTTGATTCAGATATTTCTTTGAGTTTTTGAGCTTCATTAAGATCGTCAACTATTCTGGACTTTCTGTTTTCTATACTATAAGTAATTCTTGGTAAAAATATTTTCCAAATCATTAAATATAGAATAGAAAAAACTAATACTAACCAAAATACTTGTGATGCCCAAAATTCTGGATTAAGCTGAGGCATTCCTGCCTCAGAGCCCAATGTTTGATTTGAATATAAAATCAAACCAATGCATAACGTAAAGCACAGTTTTTTCATTGCTAAATTTTATTTATTAAAACGCAAATAAAATTATTAATGCCACTACTAGTCCAAACAATCCAGTAGCTTCTGCTAAGGCAAATCCTAAAAGCAAGTTAGGAAATTGTTTTTGGGCCGCAGATGGATTTCTCATCGCTCCCGACAAATAGTTTCCAAAAATTATTCCTATACCAACCCCAGCTCCAGCTAATGCTATCGCTGCAAGTCCTGCCCCTATCATCTTCGCTGCTTCTAACTCCATTTTTCCTCCTATTGTTTAATGGTGTAAGTTTAATGCATCGTTTAAGTATATGCATGTTAAAATTGCAAAAACATAAGCTTGAAGAAAAGCGACAAGTATTTCAAGTCCGGTTAATGCAATCGAAAAACCAAGTGGTAACCATCCACCTAGCAATCCTAGGCTTATAACAAAACCGCCAAATACTTTTAGCATAGTATGTCCAGCCATCATATTAGCAAACAGTCTTACTGATAAACTGACTGGTCTGCTTAAATAAGATATTATTTCAATAATAATTATTAAAGGTAAAAGTACTATAGGCACTCCTTTAGGAACAAAAAGTTCCAGATATTTTATGCCATGCTTAACAAATCCTATAATTGTAACGCCCACAAAAACTATCATTGCAAGAGCAAATGTAACTATGATGTGACTCGTGACTGTAAATGAATAAGGTAACATTCCAACCATATTACAAAACAAAACAAACATAAATAAAGTAAATATAAATGGAAAGAAAGATCTTGCGCTAGATCCAGCAGTATCATTTATCATTTTTGCAACAAAAGTATAACTCATTTCAGTTATTAACTGTATTTTTGATGGTATTAATAATTTTTTTTTAGTTCCAAAAAATAATAATGATAAAATTAATCCAGCACTTATCGTCATAAAAAGACTAGCGTTGGTATAAGAAAGATTTACCCCTCCAAAGTTTATTTCAGGCCCCAGTTTATAAACTTCGAATTGATGCATTGGGTTTAAAGACATATTTATTCTTTCTTATATTATTTAATTATTTTTTTGCATTCTTTTTGCGGATCTAATTACATTAGTTATCCCAGCGGCTACACCCATAAAAAAAAAACAAATTGTTAATAACGGTTTAGTATCAAACCAACTGTCCAAAATAAACCCTATTATTGATCCCACAACCACAGAGGCAACTAATTCAGTGCTTATTTTTAAAGCTTTTCCTAAGGATGCGGCATTTGAACTCTCAATTTTTTTTTTATTTTTCTCAATTTTTTTTTTTGCAATTTCTAAGCGAGTTGAAATTTCTTTAAGGTTTTTCATTTTTTTTTAGTATTTAAGCAACTAATTCTTCAGCTTTTTGTAAATCAACTGATACTAATTGGCTAATGCCTTTTTCTGGCATCGTGACGCCATACAATCTATCCATTTTTGACATAGTTAATGCGTGATGGGTTATTATTATAAATTTCGTCTCAGTAATTTTAGCAAGATCTTCTAGTAGTGAACAAAACCTCGTTACGTTGGCGTCATCTAAGGGAGCATCAACTTCGTCTAAAACGCAAATTGGGGAAGGGTTAGTTAAAAAAACTGCAAATATTAAAGCTAAAGCAGTTAATGCCTGTTCTCCTCCCGATAATAAAGTAATTGATCCCAACCTTTTTCCTGGAGGACTAACTAACATTTCTAAGCCAGCTTCTAAAGGATCATCCGATTCAACAAATTCTAATTTTGCAGTCCCTCCATTAAAAAGTTTTGTATAAACTTCATTAAATTTTTTATTAACTTTTTCAAAAGCCTCAACTAATCTTTCTCTCCCTTTTTGGTTTAGTTCATTTATACTTATACGAAGTTTTGATATTGCAGAAACCAAATCCTCTCTATCTTTTTCCATTTTTTTAATAGTATCTTTATATTGTATAGTTTCTTCATCAGCTCTTAAATTTACTGCTCCAAGATTTTCTCTTTCATTTTTTTTAGCATCAAGCTTATCTTCTTGTTCTATTACATTGGGCAGATCGTCACTATTTTTTAAGTCAGAAAATTCTAGCAAATTATTCTCATCAACATTTAAATCATTTTTTAAAGTGCTAATTAAATCTTTTTTTCTATTTTCTAAACCTTCTAATGTAGCCCCAGATCTAGCTTTATTTTCCCGCGCCAACATCATTTGTTGTTCAATCACTTTTAACTCTTTATTAATCGTTTGATATTTTTTTTCGGCTTCCAGCAATTCATCAGACAATTCTTGTTTTTTAATTTCTGTGTCTGATGTATTTTGCATAAGTTGGCCTTTTTTTATTGCAATTTGTTCAGGTAGTCTAGTGACATTTTCTAATTCAGTTTTTACTTTATCTACTCTCTCGTGTAATTCTTTTGACATTTTTTCTGAATTAAATTTCAAATTTTTCCAATTTTGAATTTCAGTATCGATATTTTTTATTCTTTCTTGGCGTTTGATAGAATCAGTTTTAATAGTTTGGTTTTTGCTAAAAGCATTTGCGTACTTTTCTTGCAAAATTTTTATTTTGTTATTTAGGTTATTAAATTCTTCAGACGTTTTTTTTCCAATGTTATTTTCTAAAAATAAAACTATTGGCTCTAAGCTTTTTTTGGTTTTATCTATGTAGTTAGAAGCTTCTTCAATATTGCCATTTTTTATACATTCCTGGCTTTTTTCTAAATTAGATATTGAGCTTTTTAAAGCTTCCAAATCCTCTTTTGAATTTGAGCTTAATATTAATTCTTTAGAAATTCTTTCTAAAGTATCTTGTTCAATTCTTAATTCTTCAGTAGCGAACTGTAAATCTTTTTCTGTTTGTTTTTCTAGATCATAATATTTTTTTTCGGTATTAATTAAGACATCTTTTTCTTCATCTAGTCTTTTTTCATTTGATTTTGCTTCTAATATTATATTTTTTTCTCTTTCAATGTCATCATCCAGGGTGTTTAAAGATTTTGATAATCTGTCTTTATCACTTTTAACTCTTTTTTCTTCATCTTCTAAATTTTCTGATTCCAAATTGAGTCTTTGTAATTTAGATAATATTTCTATATTTCGATCTCTTAGAGGTTTAAGCTTTAAATTAGCATCTTCTAATATTTTATTTTTTCCGTTTATTATATTCGCTAGATTATTAATTTCTTCATCTGAACCACCTGTAATTTTTTTTGTTGTATTTATTTCTTTTTCAATTTCTTTTGATTTAATATGATATAGGCCAGCTTCAATTTTTTTTATATCTTCAGAAATCAGTTTATATTTAGATGCTTCTTTTGCTTGTTTTTCTAAGTTTTCTAATTGTTTTTCCTGTTGTCTTCTTAATTCATCAGCTTTTCTTAAATTGTTTTCTGCTGAATTTAATCTTAATTCTGATTCATGTCTTCTCACATGTATGCCCGCGATTCCAGCAGCCTCTTCTAGGATGGCTCTTCTGTCTGTGGGTTTTGCAGTTACCAGAACACCAATTCTTCCTTGGCTTATCATTGAAGGTGAGTGTGCACCCGTTGACAAGTCGGCAAAAAGAGTTTGAATATCTCTTGCTCTCATTTCTTTATCATTTATAAAATATCTAGAACCCTTATCTTTTACTATTCTTCTTTTTACATTAATTTGTTCCAGTTCTTTAAATTGGGAAGGACCTTCTTTATCTGAATTGTCTAAAGTTAAACAAACTTCGGCAATATTTTTTGATGTTTTGTTTGATGTTCCTGAAAATATTACATCTTCCATTCCGGTTCCTCTCATACTTTTTGCAGAAGTCTCACCCATACACCATCTTATGGCTTCCACTATATTGGATTTGCCACAACCATTAGGCCCAACTATTCCCGTCAAACCTTTTTCAATAACAACTGATGTTCTATCAACAAATGATTTGAATCCAGTTAAGTCTAATCTTTTAAATTTCATAAATTATAAAAGTTTATTTATTTTGTTTTCTATATTTTTAAAAATAGCAGAACCATCAAGTTTTTTCTCATTAATTATAATTGTTGGGGTTGAATCTATAGAATATTTTTTATGAGCATCTATCCTGTGTTTTAATATTTTATCACTAATATCTTCATTAATTAAGCACTTATCAAATTCAGAAGAATTTATCCCCAGCCCTTTAACAATTTTTTTTAAATTATTATTTATATCGTTAATATTTGATCCACTCGTCCACTTGCTTTGTGTTTTATAAATAATATCCATATATGAAATTTGTTTTTTTTTATCTAAACATTGTATTAATTTTGATGCATTAAAAGCAGCTTGATCTAACGGAAAATCAAAAAAGATTATTTGAACTTGACCTTTCTCAATATATTTTTCTTTAATTTTTGGAATTATTTTAAGGTGAAAGTTAGCACAATGTGGGCAAGTTAAAGAAGAAAAAACTTTAATTTTTACTGGCGCATCATAAGAACCCAGCACAACTAAACCATTATCTATATTACTAGAATAAGATTTTAAAGAAATAAATAAATAGATCAAAATTATCTTAAGTAAAAAATATAGTTTTATTTTTACATTTGAAGTAATCATTTTTTTTTGTTTTCAAAAAAACCTGAAAGTAGATTTCTTATATCCTTATTTTTAATTTCATTTATTTTTTTTTCAAATTTTTTAAAAGATCTGTTTAATTCATTGTGTTTTGCTTCTTTTTTTTGTTCAGGATTAAATGTTTGCAATCTTATTTCATTGACTAATTTATAACCAAAATAACTATTAATTTTATCAATAATAATGTTTTTTGAATATTCCACGTCTATTTCATGGCCTCTTTGAACAGAAAGTAATACTGTTCCATTTTTATCCGATCGTGATATTTTTATTGATTTAGGATGACACCAACTAGAAATTTCCTTACCAACTAAAATATTCCATTTGCTAATTATTTCAGAATAATTATACCCGTTTTTTTTTAATATACCTTTTATTCCTCGGGGCAAAGTGTTCCCAAACGGTCTTAAGCCTTGCACGAAAGTTTTGCTTTCTTTATTATTTTGTTTGTAATGCATATAAATACTATCAATTTACCAAAAAAAATTCTCATATGGTATGATAATAACCAGCGCACACTTCCATGGAGAATAAGTAAAAATTCTAAAAAAAAGCATTATTACAGACTATTAAGCGAATTTATGCTTCAACAAACGCAAGTCAAAACTGTAATTCCATATTTTAATAATTTTATTAAAGAAGTTCCTAATCTAAAAGCCTTATCAAAAATTAAAGAAAAAAAAGCCCTAAAACTATGGGAAGGGCTTGGTTACTATAGAAGAGTAAAAAATTTACACAAAACTAGCAAAATACTTATAAAAAAGTATAACGGTGTAATTCCTAACAATTTTGAAAAACTAAAAGAGCTACCAGGAATAGGTGATTATACGGCCAATATTCTATTAGCATTAATTTATAATCAGCCACGCATTGGACTAGACGGCAACGTAAAAAGAGTTTTGGCAAGGATGTTAAATGTAGAAAACTGGAAATTAGAAGGTTTATTCAAAACCAAAAGAAACAATGACCTAGCAGAAGCATTAATGGAGTTTGGTGCATTAATTTGCAAACCAAAGGAACCAAAATGCAATGAGTGTGAAATTAAAACAATGTGTTCATACTACAAGCTAGAAAAGAAAATAAAATCTAAAAATAAAATTAAAGTTAAAATTAAAAGTTATGATATTTTCTGTTATTTAAAAAAAAAAACTAGACAGATAGCATTAACCAAAAGTAACAACCTAGGTTTCTTAAGAAAATTTAATTTACCAAAAATACAAAAGGCGTCAAAAAAAAACAAAAACTGGAAATTTTTATGTAATTATAAAAATTCTATATCTAATAAAAAATTGAATATTAATTTATATTATAAATTTTCTACCAAGATACCTTCAAAAAAATATGACTGGTATTTTCTAAATAAAAATAATGATTTTATTCCAACTTTTACTAAAAAAATTTTTAAACAAGTTTCGCATTTATACTAATGAAAAAAAAAATAGCAATTATTGGTTCAGGGATAGCAGGTCTTGCCCTAGCAAATCTTTTAAATAAAAATTTAAATTTTGAATTTGTTATTTATGAAAAAGAAAATGCTTTAAATTTAAATGAAGGTTTTGGGGTGCAGCTATCTGTTAATAGTGTTTCTATTTTAAATAAAATTAGATTCATTCAATTAAATAAAAATGAAAAATATCATCCGTCAAAGCTAGATTTTTATACAGAAAATTTTAAAAAAATTTGTGATCTAGATTTAACAACTTTTAATTCTGAAAATGAAAAATACACAACGCTTAAACGATCAATCCTAATTAAATTTTTAAAAGAAAAATTACCAACTAACTCATTAATTTTTCGTAAAAAAATTAGCACCGTTGGAGAAAAAAATAAAAAAATTAATATAAATTTTACTGACGGATCATTTGATGAAGTTGATTACTTGGTAGTTTCAGATGGAGTTTTTTCTAGCACAAAATCAGTTATAGAAAAAAAAATATTTAAACCAATATACTTTGGAGCTTCTGCATTTAGAACACAAATCAAAACTCAAAATATTTCTAATCTTAATCTTAATAATATATCTTTAATAATGGGCTCCAATTCACATTTAGTTGCGTATCCTATTAATGAAAGCAAAGAACTTAATATTATTTATATTATTAGAAAAAAACTAGAAAATAATAAAGAAACAAAACAAGCGCTAGATAATTCAATTTTTAATGAAAATACAAATTTAAAAAATGTATTTCAAGAAGCTCCAAAATCTTGGCCACTTTATATATCCAGCAATCCTATTAAATCCATCTACAAAAATGTATTTTATATTGGTGATGCTTTTTATACTTTTCCACCAACGATGGCACAGGGTGCTTCGCAAGCAATCGAATCTGCTCATGAGATTTTTAACTTAATTAAAGATAATAATTTAGATATTAAAAATCTGTATTTTAACAACAGATTAAAGAGAACTAATCTAATTATAAAAAAATCTAAATTTAATTATTTTATTTTTCATATTCGCAATCAAATATTAAAAATTTTTAGAAATAAGATTTTAAAAATTCTTATTAAAAACAAAAAATTTATTAACAATTATTTAGGTAAAGTTTATAAATAATAATTTTTTTATGTCCGGATTTAAAGAGATTGTATATTTTTTAAATATTTTTACTTAAAAACCTTTGTCTTAGATTATCTATTGGTACTAATGACCCACCTACATTGCAGTGCCAATAAGTCCAACCATTGTAACTTTCAGTTCCCATTATTTTAGCAGCAACTTTATGTATAGAACCCGCAGACTCTTTGTGCTTAATACTACCGTCTACCATGATTTTTGCGTTAATTTTTTTCTTTTGATCAAAAATGCTTGTCCCGGGCTTGATTATTCCTAGCTCAACAAGAGATCCAAAGGGTACCCTTGGTTTAGATTTGTTATTTTCTAATGTATCTAAGTTGCTTTCCTCAATAATCTGAGTTTTATTAATTCTATCACTTGCAGCTTTGAAATATTTCTTATCTTTTTCTATTCCAAAATACTTTCTGCCTAATTTTTTAGCTACCACCGCTGTAGTTCCTGTTCCTAAGAATGGATCAAATATAACATCACCTTTATTTGTGGTTGCTAAAATAATTCGATGTAAAAGAGACTCTGGTTTTTGAGTAGAATGTACTTTTTTTCCATTTTTTTTTAATCTTTCTTTTCCGTTGCAAATTGGCAGCATCCAATCAGAACGCATCTGCAAATCGTCATTTAAGCATTTTAAAGATTGATAATTAAAAGTATATTTTGACTTTTTACTTTTAGAGGCCCATATTAAAGTCTCGTGAGCGTTAGTAAATCTAGTGCCTCTAAAGTTTGGCATTGGATTATTTTTTCTCCAAATAACATCATTCAACAACCAGTAGTTTAAGTTCTGTAAGTGATAACCTAAACGAAATATATTATGATAAGAGCCAATTACCCAAATTGAACCATTGTCTTTTAAAACCCTTTTGCATTCAATTAACCAAGCTTTACAGAAATCATCATAATGTTTGAAACTTTTGAATTGATCCCATTTATCATCTACACCTTTAACTTTACTTGAATCAGGTCTTCTTAAAGTTTTACCAATTTGCATATTGTATGGAGGGTCAGCAAAAACTAAATCAAAAGATTTATTTGGAATTTTTTTTAATTCGCTGAGGGAGTCCCCGCTAACAATTTTATTTATAAATTCAGACATATCTAGACTCAACTTTAAGTTGAATTAGACTCTAAATTTTAGCTCTAGTCAAAATATAAATAATAAAAAATCAATCTTATAGTGTTTCACGTGATGAAGTAATCAAGATGTTGTGTATAGGCTTAAATGTTCTCCTGTGGTGTTTTGTTATGCCATATTTTTTAAGTCCCGATAAATGATCTCTTGTTCCATAACCAAAATTTTTATTCCATTTATAATTAGGATATTTTTTTGCTAATCCAATCATGAATAGATCTCTTGCGACTTTGGCGACAATTGAGGCTGCAGAAATACAAGAAATTTTTTCATCACCTTTAATAAAAGTTTTGCATTTAATTTTTGTATTCTTGGGGGCAAAAATTCCATCTATATAAGCTAATTTAGGTTTATATTTTAATTTATTTAAAGCTCTTTCCATTGATAGCAAGGAAGCGTTTAAAATATTTATTTTATTAATTTCACTAACACTTGATATTCCAATAGCATAAATAGAATTTTCTTTAATATATTCTGAAAGCAAAATTCTCTTTTCAAAAGGAATTTTTTTAGAATCTTTTATATTCTTAATATCAATATCATGGTTCAAAATTACTGCTGCTGCGAATACTGGTCCTGCTAAAGATCCTCTACCAACCTCGTCTACACCTGCTACTATATTATATTTAGGCAATATCTCTAAATTTATAAAGTTTTGAATTTATCTCGTATCATTTTTAAATCAACCCAGGCTAATTTTTTCTGCTCAGGTTGTCGCATTAAAAAAGCAGGATGAAATGAAGCTATTATCCATGGATTAGCAGAACCAACTTCTTTTTGAATCCACTTACCTCTAGCTTTTGAAATTACGATTTCATCGCCAACTAAAGTATTTAAAGCAGTACTGCCTAACAGTAGTAAAATTTTTGGATTTACTATTTCAATATGACTTTTTAAATAAGGTAAATATCTATTTATTTCTTCTTCCGTTGGCTTTCTATTTTCTGGGGGTCTGTAGTTTACTACATTTGAAATATAAACTTTTTTTCTATCTAAATTGATAGATGCTAACATTTTGTCTAAAAGTTTGCCAGCGCGACCCACAAAAGGCTTCCCTTGAGCATCCTCATTCGCACCAGGACCTTCGCCTATAATCATTATTTTAGCATTCGGATTACCGTCACTAAATACTAAGTTAGTGGCATTTTTTTTTAAATCACAGTTTTTAATTAAATGAATTTTTTCCCTGAGTTTATCTAATTTTTCAGTTTTAGAACCAGCAAAAAGCAAAGCAGTATTTTGATTAGTTCTTATTATTGGTTTTTTGCTAATTAAAAAGTTGGCATTAATTAAATTATAGTATTCAATAAGGCCAATTAACTTTTGATTTAAATTTTTTTTCATTTTATAAAGTATATTACATGAAATTTTTAACTAAGAAAATTTATATTATAATATTTATATTAAGTATTTTTGCCATCCAAGAAAAGGCCAATGCTTTAAATAAAAAAAATATATATTCAAGAAAAAATATTTCAAATTATTTTTCAGGAACTATATCTATAAATAACTATTATAACAAAGAAGCATTTCAATTTTTAAAGC
>Ga0114996_10005370_pt1 | contig 15089 bp, 8 predicted proteins | sample ArcticOcean_MG_C_4_FD_87039 | JGI IMG/M metagenome (GOLD analysis project Ga0114996, IMG submission 87039) | Marine microbial communities from western Arctic Ocean - ArcticOcean_MG_CB4_134 | ecosystem: Environmental > Aquatic > Marine > Oceanic | place: Arctic Ocean: Canada Basin | collected...
TCATCTTGAACGCGCCCCATCCGGACGTGTTCGCCCGAGAGTTGGCCAACAACCCGGCGCAGCAGCAGGCCAGCTTCTATGTGCAGATCGTCACCGCCCCCACGGCTGAGACCGTGTTGAGCGACAACGACTACGCGTTCTTGACCATGGCCATGGGAGGCGTCGTATCGGACGAGGACATGGTGCTGTACAAAGAGGCATGGGGACAGCCCGGCGCGCTCACGGGCATGGTCAACTGGTACCGAGCCAACTTAAAAGACAGTCAACTGCAGATCGCCGAGCCGGTCACCGTGGACGTCCCAACGCTCGTCCTCTGGGGCCTTGCCGACACGGCGCTTCTGGAAGGGAATCTGGACGGATTGGACGAGTACGTCTCGGACCTGACCGTCCACACCTTTGAGGGTGTGTCCCACTGGATCGCCCACGAGATCCCCGAGACGGTGGCCGAGGCTATCGACGCCTTTGTGGAGGGCACTCCCTGGACTCCCGAAACCACCGACCCCCCGGATCCCCCCGACCCACCCGATCCGCCGCCCGCGGCTTGGGTGATCCCCGACGGACTGGTGGCCCAAACGGCCCCCGAGGGAAAAGGTCTTCCACCTGTGACGGGTGTGAAAGACACCTCCGACACGGCCGTCTCGGCCGAAACGCTCGTGGGCCAATGGTCGGTGCTCTGGTTCTATCCCTTAGCCAGCACCTTTGGATGAACCACCGAGGGTTGCGGGTTCCGCGACCTCCAGGCCGAGTTCGACACGTTGGGCGTTCAGATTATCGGGGTGTCTTTTGACAAGCCCGCAGAGAACAAGCTCTTCCAAACCAACAACAACTACGAGTACGAACTGTGGAGCGATCTGGAGCGTGAGGTCGCCCTCTATTACGGCGCGGCCTCATCGTCCAGCGCGTTCTTCGCCGGCCGAATCACCGTTGTGGTGGCCCCCGACGGTGAGTGGGTCTTAACCTATCCCAGCGTCAAACCCGGCCAACACCCCCAGGATGTGCTGAGCGACATGACGGCCGTGATCGGGGCGAACGAGCCGTCCGGCTAACTAGATACTCCACAGATAGGCAAACTTGAGGAAGACGCTACGGCTGTCGAAGCGGACGGGATCGAGCAACGTCTCTTCTCGATAGCGCAGGAAGAAGACCGAGCCCCGCGACGGTTCGTAACGTAGGAGCGCGTCGTTGATCAGCCGATCGTCCAAGCCGTCCCATTCCAAGATGTGTCGAAGGCTGAGGTCACGAGTGAAGAAGTAGCTCAAGGTGCCCCGGAGGATGGGTTCGTCCGCAAGGATCTCGCCCCCCATGCGATCATAGAGAAGACGGTGGCTGTACTCCCCAATCCACGACAACGCGGAGAAAGGACGTATCTCCACGTGCACCCAGGGTGAGAACATCCACCCCAGATAAGGCGCTTGTCCACCCAACAGCGCTTCCTCCCGGATGATGGTGTCCCCAAACTCACTCCGGAAAGAGACCTGAAACTCCCTTAAGGTCTTGGAGCCCAAATGAATCTCGAAGCGGTTGCCATCCAACCAACGATCATCGATCACTTCGGCGATCCGTCTGTACACCGGCAAGAGCCACAGGCGATCACCAAACATCCAGAACGTGTTGATGCCCAAGATCCGTTCTTGGCGATTGCCGTTCTCGTCCCACCAACCCCGGGCCCAGATGCCGGGACTGATGGCGCGTCCCCACCAATGTTCGCTGCGGTAGTAGAAATCGATCTTGCTGAAAGTGGTGTGAAACCCGCGCCTGGGGATGAAGCCCGCTTCGCTTCGGAAATCTTCGCCGATGTGCTGATAGTGCATCTGAACCCGGTAGTTTTCCTCCTGCACCACCGCCCGCGCATGAGCGGCCAATCCCCAGCCCACAGCCGATCCCGCATCCGATTCCGCATGACTCAAAAAGAAGGCGGCCTCCGTTCGTAACCAAGGGGTAATCTCGGCCGTGCCATCCAGACCCAACACTTGGTTGTGGGCCACCGGGTCCATCCCCTGGAGATATTCTCGATCCAGCGCCAACACCCCAACGGTTGCCCGTCGGCTCACGTCCATCTGTGCCCGGGCGATGGCCGTGGTGGCCGTGATCTCGTTGGGCTTCTCCATCTCCGACGGCGAGAAACGCGCGTCCACTTCACTGTCCGGCGGACTCCCATCGATGGCCACCAGGGCCCCGGTGCGTACGTTTGCCGTGATGTCGGTAAACTTCACCGCCAGCTCCGGTTGGTTGATCGATCGCGTATAAACCACCTCGAAGGGCAATTTGAAGAGGTCTTTGGCCTCCTGAAAGAAGGGACGTCGCTCCTCCAAATGGATGGGGAAACGATTATTGAGCTCCAGCTGCGGCGCGTCGGCTTCAATGTGTGAATAGTCCGGGTTGAGCACCACATCCAACGTGGTCGAGGGAGTGATCCCCCACTTGAACCCGGCGCCGTATGAGAGGTCCACGCCGCACAGGTTGAAGTTCCCGTAACTCGCGTTGAAGTCACAGCCGGGGAGTCCCGACGCACGGTCCTGGTGCCATCCCGTAGTGACACTGGGCAACACTTCGATGGCTCGGCCTGGCGAAGCCCCCCGGAAGCCGCTGGCGCGGCCTGCTTGGATCAATCGGTTGTGAATGTCGCGGTCGATGGGCGCCCACGACAGGGCCTGTTGATGCTCCCAACTGACCGCAAAGAGCTGAAGACCCCAGTCGTCCAATTTGCTCTCAAAACGCAGGCTCTGGAAAGGGATCCGAAACTCCGCCACCCAGCGATCATCGAGCACCTGGGCGCGGGCATCGAAGAGGCTGTCCCAGCTGCCGTCGTGCTCGTCTTCGTGATTGGTAATGGATTCGCCCACCCGCGAGATGGGCGTCACAAGAAACGAATACCCGCGGCGCCCAGTGAATCCAGGATCCAAGGTCACAGCCACAAAATCCCCGTTGGGCTCCGCATCGCGCGGAGCCAGTGGCGCGTGCATCTTCTTGGGGTCCACAAACACTTCCATGGCAATCCACAAGGCATCGACCGTACGGATGATCTTGGCGGTCGCCTTGAAGCGGTTGGGGATATCCGTTCGAGGCTCAAAGACCTTGAAGTCCGTCAAGGTCGCAGCCAACGCCCAAGCTTTCTCCTTCATGTGGCCATCGAGGGTCAGCTTGTCGTTCGTGGTGGGGATCTGCACTTGAGGCGGTGCCGCGACTGCGCTTGTGGTCATCCACAGTACAGCCCATGCGCCCAACACCCAACAGCTTCGAACCATGCCACCTCTCCGGCGGAGCCAAAACCAACTCCTAGCCCGACCATAGACGAAGCATGGTCGCACGTCTATTGCCCACAGGAGGTGATAATGGTACGCCCTGCGAGTGACCTTTACCCTCCTCGCTCTGCTCATCCTTTTCGTGGCCGCCATGGTGCAAGGGAGCATTGGATTCGGGTTCGGCCTGGTCAGCATGGGCCTCCTGCCCTGGCTGGTAGACGTTAAATTGGCCGTACCCATGGTGGCTCTCTTCGGCCTGTGCGTGAACGGCAGTTTGCTTCTTCATCTTCGTCAGCATGTGCGCGCCAAACGCTTCATGCCCTTGGTCCTGGGGGGATTTGTGGGACTCCCACTCGGCGTGTTCTTTTTGCATCGCGCCGAAAGCAATACGGTCAAACTGGTGTTGGGGATCGTCATCCTCTTCTATGTGGTGTGGTCGGTGCTCGATCGATCGCTCTCCCAACGCGAAGCGGGCCCGGGATGGGGCGCTCTCGCCGGTGCGGCGGGCGGTGCGTTGGGCGGAGCCTTCAACACGGGAGGCCCACCGGCGATCATGTATCTCGCCACCCAGACGTGGTCTCCGGAGTCCATCAAAGCCAATCTTCAGATCTATTTTTTCATCGGCTCCATCGTTCAATTGACCCTCTACGGCTTCTCTGGATTGCTGACGCTCGACGTGCTCATCCTGGACGCCCAGTTGCTGCCCGCAGTTCTCTTGGGCGTGTGGGCAGGAGCCAAACTATCACGGCGGATCAACCGGGCGTTCTTTCAACGTTTTGTCCTGGCGGCGCTTTTCATCCTGGGGATCCTCTTCGTCATTCGCTCCCAGGGATAAGCTAACCCGCGAACTGCGGCACAAAATAAAATAACGTTTGTTCAGAAATCATTCTCTTGCTATAATCGCACCTGGCCAGATGAGAAGATTCCCCCTTGGAATCAATAAGTTACAGCTGCATCGAACGTTGTTATCAGTTGAAGTGAATGCGAATGTGCGGAGGCCAAATGATCGAGTGTTTTGCTGCCATTAGAGTTCCCTTTCCCCTTGAAATGAGTCGTCCCCCATAGCTCTCCAGCGCTACCCCGAGGTGGTGGTGCATCGTCGGGGTGTGATCAAAGTCAGACAAGCTCGAGTTGAAGGTGATGCGAAGCGGGGAGGCTTTATGTTGAGTTGGTGGTCCGAACGGGCGAAATCGAATGTTTATTGGACAGGATGGCTGTGCACATGGGTCGCAATGGTTGGCCTGATTGTTGGTTGCGGAAGCAATAAGGATATTTCACAGGATGAACCATCGGGTGCTCAAAACCCAGGACCGGATCAGTCTGGGTTCGGCAACCCGGACCATCTCCCCCTCCCCAGTGACTACACCGACACAGAGTGCGTTTCCAACAAACGTTTCTTTGTGGAACAAGTCTGGACCCCCGTGTTGGCCACGCGCTGCATGAACTGTCACAGCAGCCTCGGACAGGCCAAACAGTCACGGCTCATTCTCCAAGACGCCTACCAGACGGGGTTTTTAGATCGAAACCTTGAGACCTTTGAGGAGGTCGCCAGCTACTCCAAAGATGGTCAACCCCTCGTGCTGCTCAAACCCCTGGGCGAGGATAGTCACGGCGGGGGCATTGTGCTGAAAAAAGACAGCCCCGAACACAACGCGTTGGCGGTCATGGTTGAACGGCTGAAGAACCCCATCTTCTGCGATGACGTCATCGTGGAATCCCTGTTCAAGAACGTCGAGCTCCTGGACAGCCTCGAGACCTTGCGAAAGGCGCGGGTGACATTGACCAGCACACTGCCGACTGAACACGAGATCGATCGAATCGACCTGGAAGGCCCCGTTGCGTTGGCGAGCATTCTAGACGACATGATGACCGAGCCGGAGTTCTTTGTGTGGCTCAAAGAGGTCTATAACGACTTCTTCCGAACGGATGCCTATGCCAAGGGGACCGCCGCCATCGATCTACTCTCGGACAGTGACTTTCCCACCCGGCACTGGTTTGAGGATTGCGACACGGCAGCCTACCCGATGTGCAACACCGGGAACTTCGCCGAGGCGGCCAAAGAGTTCACTAACTGGTCGGTCGCCCAAGATGCGCTGGAGCTGGTTGTGCATGTGGTTCGAAACGACAAACCCTTTACGGAGATCCTCACGGCCGACTACATGATGGTCAATCCCTACTCGGCCAGGGTGTACGATGTTCACCAGGAAGTGTACTTTAACGCCCCCTTGGAGCACAGAGAGTTCCGACCCGCCAAGGTGTCGCTGGGTGGTGCAGACAGCGGCGTTCCCTATCCCCACGCCGGGGTGTTGACGTCACCTGCATGGCTCAATCGCTTTCCAACCACGGACACCAACGTCAATCGACATCGTTCTCGCATGGTCTACAGCTTCTTTTTGGCCACGGATGTGCTCAAATTGGCCGAACGCAGCTTGGATCAATCTCAAATTACCGCCCACAACCCCACGATGAACGAATCCGCCTGCACGGTCTGTCATGCCGTCGTGGATCCCATCGCGGGTGCGTTCCAAAACTGGAACAACAATGGCCGCTTCCGACCGCCGGATGAGGGATGGCATCAAGATATGAGACCGCCCGGTTTTGGCGCAGAGGTGATCCCTGCCCTGAAAGCGTCCGAAAGCCTTCAGTGGTTGGGTCAAAAACTGGTGGCCGATCGACGCTTCGTCACCTCGGTGGTTCACACGATGTTCGAAGGTGTCATGGGGCACTCAACACTCCAACCACCCTCGGATCCAAAGAGCCCCGATTACTCCGCGTCGTTGTCCACGTACCTGCAACAGGACGAGTACCTCAAGACCATCGAAGAAGCCTTCATGGAGGACAACTACAACCTCAAGACAGCCATCCGAGAGATCATCCTGAGCCCCTACTTCCGGGCCAAGAATTACAACGCCGAACAACCTCACGGCGGGGGCGCCGCGGAAGTCAGCGCATCCACCGTGGCCCTTAATCAAGTGGGAACGGGACGCTTGCTGACCCCGGAGCGACTGAACCGACGGCTCGAAAATGTCATGGGATATGCCTGGTTGGATTCCGAAACCGAAGAGAGCGCGTTGCTCACCACGTATCGGTTGTTCTACGGAGGAATCGACTTCAAGAAGGACATGATTCGTGTGAACAGTATGAGCGGTATGATGGCCAACGTGGCCCAGCGCATGGCCAATGAGGTCGCGTGTCAGGCCGTCGCCTACGATTTCACCCTCCCCCCGGAGAGTCGGACCTTGTTCCCCTATGTGGAATGGGACTATGCCGCCACGGAGAAGCACGGATTCCACGTGCCCGAGATGGTGGAGTTCATCAAGACCAACATCGTGTATCTGCACAGTCGGCTCCTGGGCGAAACCCTGACCACCGATTCCGACGAGTTTGCACGGACCTATAGCCTCTTCATGGGCGTCATGGAGAAGGGCCAACAGCTCCTCGAAAATGAACTCACCACGGTGCAGATCCCCACGGCATGTCACGCCACCATGGACTTGGAGACAGGCGAAGAGTTGCCCATGGAGTTGCAGATGGTGAATGACCCGGACTACACGATCCGGGCCTGGATGGCCGTCACCGCCTATTTGTTGTCCGATTACCGATTCTTGTTCGAGTAGGAGAACCAACTATGAAACGACGAGATTTTTTGAAAACGACTGCCCTGGCCGGACTCGCTGTTGCGGCGCCCCTGCCCTTCTCCTCCATCGCACGCGCCGAAGAAGGGGGTTCCTACGAAGGCCCGCTTTGGATCACCATCAACGCCAGCGAGGGGTGGGATCCCACCATGCTCTGCGATCCCAAGGGAGGGTCCGTCAACAGCTTCGATGCCAGCGAGATTGAGTCCGTGGGCCCCTTCCAATGTGCGCCCATCGATTTCGTGACGGGGTTCTTCAACAAGTACAAAGGCAAGCTCGTGGTGCTCAATGGCATCGACACCCAGACCAACTCGCACAGCCCGGGCATGCGCCACACATGGAGTGGTTCATTAACGCAAGGATACCCCACCATGGCGGCGCTCATGGCCGCGGCCTCGGCGCCCGAAGCCCCCATGGCCTTCATCAACGACGGCGGTTACGAAGAGACCGCCAACTTGATCACGGCCACCCGAGCCGACGACAGCAAATTGGATGTCCTGAAACGAATCGCTCACCCCAACTATGTCGACGCAGAGGGGGCGAGCTACTACCACGATGAGGAGATCGCCGACCGGATCCAGAAAGCCCGCATGGAGCGTCTTCAGGGACAACGAGGTTCCCAGAGCCTCCCACGCGTGCGCCAATCCATGAACACGCTCTACACGGCCCGGTTGGGCCAGAAACAGTTGCGTAAGCTCACAAAACATTTGGATGGCAATGGACAAGGAAGTCGACTCATCCGCCAATCCAGACTGACCCTGGCCGCCTACCAGGCGGGGTTGTGTGTGGGCGCACACCTCAGCACCGGGGGCTTTGACACCCACAGTGATCACGACAACAAGCAATCCACGGCCATGAAGCGCCTCATCGAGGGCGTGGACTTCATCATGGACGATGCGGAAGAACGCGGGATTGCGGATCAAATCGTGATCGTCGTCAGTTCGGAGTTCTCCCGCACGCCCGGCTACAACAGCAACAATGGCAAGGACCACTGGCCCTACACCAGCATGTTCCTCATGGCGCCAGGCCGGATCTCCGGTGGGCGAGTCATCGGTGCGACCGACGACCTCCAAGGTCCCATGCGTATCAACCCCAACACCCTGGAGGTGGTCGGCGACGACGACATGGATGGCGTTCGACTGCAGCCGGGTCATATTCAGCACGCGCTGCGCAAGGTGGCGGGCATTGAAAATTCGAGTGTGAGCAAAGCGTTCCCCGTCAAGCCCGCCATCGGACTGGAGCTCTTCGAGGACTAATCGGTGAGGGGGATTGTTGTGGGTGTGGCGCACCACTCGACGTCATCGCAGCCCGACTGATCCTCGTCATTGACGCCCCAACACTGGACCGTTCCGTCTGCCAGCAACACACACGCATGGCGCGCACCGGCGACAAGTTCGATCGCCGGGACCGGGAACGTTGGATCCGTGAGGAACCCCTCATTATCACCGTCACTTGTGGCCTCTACGTCTTCTGGGAGGCACTCGACCTTCCCTGTCGCGTCCAGAACACAGTACCCCTGGTCGAGGAGGGCTACCGAGACAAAGTCTTTGTTGCCCGGTGGCTTGAATGTTCCAACCTGGTCAGGTTCGTCAAATTGGGTCTGTCCCCAACAATAGACGCTACCGTCCACCAAGACCGCGCAGGTGCGATTCACGCCGGCTGAAATCTGACGCGCCCGGATCGGCTCCTCTCCGGAGCCGTCTGGATCCACTTTCTTGACCACCGACCCAGTCGTACTGCCCAGTTGGCCATGAACGTTGTTGCCCCAACAAAAAACCCGATTGTCGGCCTGCAAACCACAAACGTGTTTTTTGCCCATGGTGAGGCTCACAAAGCGTTGTGAGTCTGGCGTTGATGAAACAAGTTCGTGGTCGGTCGAGCCTTCGCATGACGCTAGACCACCCACTTGCAAAGCACAAACGTACTTTCCATTGGACACCAGCGTCTCAGGTTTCACTTGCGGCTTCTGGAGGAAGGGCGCAACCGTCCCCTCAGAAAACATCTCATCGTTATCCCAAAATCCCGTATCACAATTCACCTGCGATGACGTATCGACACACACGATATCCGGCGTGACGATCAACGCAGATCCGTTGCGGTTAGCCTCCTCAGAGTCTCCCTCGCCCCAACACCGCATCTCGCCGTCCGCCCGCAATGCACAGGACACGTTGCCGGCGGCCGCGATGGTTCGAGCGTTCATGGGGCCCACCAAGCCGTCGACCAATTGAGGTGTTGTTAGAACTTGTGGTGGGTCCGACGGTTTAACACCAATTTTGGAGCCCCAGCAAACACCCTGTCCCCGGTGGGAGGTGCCACAAGCATGTGAATGCCCGGCCACTACGCTCAGCACCACCGTCTCATCCGCCTCTTGGCCAAACGCATTTGAAAAATCGACAGGCTTCTTGTCGGTTGGCTTGATCTTTTCGTACTCGCCCCGGTAGAGACCGGTTCCAAGCTGCGCCAAGGTGTTGAAACCCCAACAACTCCACTGATTCTCAAAATCATGGACACAGTTGTAGCCAAAACCGGCTGATAATTTTTCGATCGTTTCCAGAGCGAACTCCAAGGGAATGTAGTTAAAAAACTCGTTCGTACCGACCACCCCATCAAAAAGGCCATAGTCTCGTCCCCCCCAGCAATGCAACGTATCCGCTTCCCCAATCACACACGTGTGGTACGCACCTACACTCAGCGAACGGGCCGTTATTCCAAGTCCATCCTCGCCCACGATGGTCACATCCGTCACATCCGTCACATTGGGAGGCTCTCCCAACTCCACACCCGTCTGTCCCTTGCTCGTCGAACCCCAACACTGGACTTCCCCGTCGACGAGTGCGCAGGTGTGGCCAATGCCTGCACCGACTTGCTGCACCGGAACATTCACCAAGTTCGGGACCTGAATGGGGCCCGTAAGGAAGGCCGCCTCAGCCGGCGAGATGCCCATCTGACCATTCAAATTGTCGCCCCAGCAAACAACGTGGCCTTCCACTGTGAGCGCACAGATGTGGCCGACGGGAACAACCGTCGCTACGGACGCAGCCAAATCCACCACGCCAACGAGTCCGTCGATCTCCCTGGCCTCTCCCGCTTTCAACACGTTGATTTCGCCGGCTGGACCACCAACAAGTCTGCCCCAACACCAGACCGTGCCATCTGCCCGCAGCGCGCAACTGATCGAATTGCCTCCAGCAACTTTCACCACTTGGTCCAAGTAGGACACCGGCGCACTCGGCTTTGTCTTCCGCTTTTGTACCCGTTGAGGCACTTCAGTGAACCCACTACCAACTGAATTGCCCAGTAAGTAATTGCTCATGGAGCCCCAACACCACACACTGCCGTCCACCAGGACCGCGCACGAATGATCGACTGCGGCCATCATCGAACGCACTGTTTGATCGCTCGTGGTTATTGCCGAGGCCGTCACCTCTTGGGTGCATTGAGCATTTTGATCATCTTCATCGAAATTCACGCATGCTTGAATCGCTATGGTGTATTGGGTGGCTTGGGGCAGATTGTTGATCTGGGTCGACAATCCGGGGTCCGGGCCTGTGACCTGCTTCGTTGCCGGGCTGTCGCACACACTGTCCCCATTGACCATGTGGGTCGGAATCGTACAGAACCGATATCTGACTTCACTCAGAAGGCATTCCGGCGCGTCGGGCAACTCGGCCGCTTCCCACTCTATGGTAATCGAGTCGACGCCGACATCGGTTACATGGAGCACACCCTCGCCCTCTGCCCATTCCGGCGTTCCCAAATCCTTCGCCGAGCAGCCATTCCCATCCGGAGCGTCCACGTCCTTTGTGTCCGCAAGTTCACACACCTTTGTGCTTGGATTGCACACCCAACCTGCGCCACACTCGCTGTCTTGCACGCAGGCGAAGATATAGCCGCTTAGGCCCAAGTCATCGGAGCATCCGGCCAAAACGCACCATACGCTTATGGCAATGGTCAGCGGGCCTCTTTGCATGGACATCGTCATGCTTAGAACCGCCCTTCAATCAACATCGAGGATGGTCCAACGGAGATACTCACCGCAGATTCTGATGGGCTGTCGCTAAAACGCTCCAGAAACCACCAGACGACACCACCCACAACAATCGACGCCCCAGCAACCGTGGAGATGGTGCCCCAGAGCGCCCTGGTGTTTGCGTCATCACGGGCGGCGATGGCATCGGCCCGGGTGATTCCCTCCACAGTCCCTCCCGTGTTGAGGCTCGAGAGTTTGTCTTCCGCATCGTCGCGGCGGCTGTTCGCGTCCATGAGAAGCCACGTGCCCACACCCGCGACCGCCAGACCGCTGGCGGCGGTCACATAGGGCCATGGCCCGACGCTGGCACCGCTTTGGGTGGCCACATGGATGGTCGAGTCCGTGTTCGAGAGACGACGAACACCCTTCGAGGACGAGCTGCCCAGCAACTCCTCCATGGTAACCCGCACCCCGGCCCCCAGCATGAGCGGCCGTTCCTCGGGCTCCTGGCCACGGAGGGTGACGCGTACTTGGTACGAACCCGCCGGCAGACAAATGGCCTGCACGTCGCTTAGATTGCTCTGGAGTTGATAGGTGTCGTTGATGACAATGGCCGAGATATTCTCACGAGAGCCAATGAGGGAAATCTGACCGCCCGCCGTCCGAAGTTGACTGAGGTTGACGTTCAGTACCGTTCGTCGGTTCACCGCCAGTCGCCTGAACTCCAAAAACACCTGGACGAAATCCGGATGCTGTAATTCAAAGATGTGATCGCCGGGTGACAATTCCAATTCACGATCAACCGGTTTGGGGCGCCACAGTTGGCCATCGACATACACATCGCCGCGGCGGACGTCTCCTTCGATTCGGAGCCAGGCCTGCCCAAGCTTGGCCTCCATTTCCTTGAAGCTGCCCGCCGCTTTCAAACGCAATTCCCGGGGGTTCTTACTGTTTGACTCCACCCGCTTGAAATAGTCTGCAGCCTGGCCATAGTGACCCATTTTTCGATACACATAGCCAATGTTGTACGTAAAGTTGGGATTGGGTTTCAACGAGTACGCTTCTTTCAACAGGGCGACCGCTGAGACAAAATCCTTCCGTTTCAACGCTTCTTCCGCTTCGCTGTAGGATTGATCCGCGGTCCGCTTGTTTGGAGGGATGGCCAATACGCTCGAAACAAGCAAGAGAAGCCCCGCAAGACAACATGTGCCAGCCCTTCGGGGGCTCACAATCCGCACGGTTGTTCTCCGATGTTCGTCTCGACTCAGCACAGGGGAATCATGCCATGGACAGGATCCTTAGAGCAACTCGCACAAGTTGCCCGGCAGGTCGACGACATGGTACAACATTGGCGGCGTAGAAGTGGGGCGTATGCCCTATCTTGGGGGATTTTCCGGTGGCGCAATCTGAACGTATCTGTCCGCTTTGTGATGCGGGCACCAACGACCGATTGTGCAGCGCGTGCAGCGTCCCCACGATCCATCGCTCGGTCTTCGAGGTCCAACCGGCCCCGGTCAGCCACGGCGCACTCATCGCGGATCGGTACAAAATAGAGGAAGTCATTGGCCGCGGCGGTCAGGCGATGGTCTACCGGGCCGTGCAAGTGGGCATGAACCGCGTGGTGGCTATCAAGACGTTGGACGCAGAATTGTCGGGCCGCCCCAAACAAGTCAAACGCTTCTATCTCGAAGCCCAAGCCGCCAGCAGCTTGGACCATCCCAATGTGGTCCAAATCTTTGACTTTGGCATCGACACGAACACGCGCTTGCCATTTTACGTGATGGAATATCTCGACGGCGGCACTCTGTCGGAAGTTTTGACCCGAGACGGCCCCATGCCGGAACAGCGCGCTACGCATCTCGTCTCCCAGATCGGGAGGGCCTTGGTCGCGGCGCATGATGCCATGATTGTTCATCGCGACCTCAAACCGCAGAACATTACGGTGCAGGTGCTCCCCGATGGCGAAGAGTTGATCAAAGTACTCGACTTCGGCATCGCAAAACTGCTCCTGGAGGACGGAGACCACGGTGTCACGAGCACCGGAGACACCCTAGGCACTCCGCTGTACATGAGCCCCGAACAAATCCGCGGTGGAGAGATCACCTTCCAAACGGACTTGTATGCCCTAGGATGTGTTCTCTATCAATGCATGACGGGCGTTCCTCCCTTCCAGGCCCGGGATGCCTATGGATTGGTCGTACGTCATCTTCGCCATGAGCCGCCCGCCTTGCCCCAGGCTTTGGCCGATGGAAAGCCTCCCTCGGAAACCGTGCGTTTGTTGTACCGACGTCTGCTCGAAAAAGCCCCTTCCAACCGACCCAGCAGCACGGCTGCGGTGGCTTCCTTGCTTCGAGAACTCGCGCACGGAAATTCTCCAAAATCCCCACCCGATTGGTTATCCACCAGCCCAGTGCTGGCGGAAACAGACGGCTCGAGCCAACTCCAGTTCTTTCCAGCAAGGGACGCTGCCGACGAAGCCACCACCAGCGCCGATCAAGTCGACCTATTGGCAAGAACCCCTCCAACTGTGATCGACCGACCCAACGTACGCGGGATGAAGGACCGGGATCTATCGACGCCCCCTCCATTGCCCGCCGATGCCAGCGAATCCGCTCCGCTCTCTCCAGAGCTCGTGGCCACCCGCGAAGGACCGGCCACGGATTTGGATCGGCAAGCCAACAAGATCCATGTACCGATGACAAAGATCTGGTGGGCCACCGCAGCACTTCTCCTGATCGGAAGCGCCATTCTCCTGTGGCAGATCATGGACAATCCAAAAACGCGCAATTCAAAGCCGCGCCCCCCAACTGTTAGCCAGGCTCCTTCGCATCCAACCCCCGTGGCCAAAAAGAGTCGTTCGGAACGCCAACCAAAGAACCAGCCGCTCGGAGCCGTGGTGGACCGTAGAAGTAAGAACACGGCCAAGCCCGGTGTCACCAAGGCGACACCCGCCGAAGACATAAAACGACCGCTCCATACGGACCCGAAAATGGATGCTGAGACGCCGTTGAAAACCAAAGGTGAGCCGGGAAACGCCACTGACAAAGCCAAAGAACCTGCTCCCGCTCCCTCCTCCGTCAAGACCAAACCTGTGTACAGATACGTCTGGATGAAGACCATCCCCAAGGGCGCTCTGGTCTTCCAAGACGAAGTACAAGATGGCGAAGAGATTGGCGTCACTCCGTATCACGTTCCCCCAGCCGTCCTTAATACGAGCCAACGATTCATCGTGATTCGAAAGGGCTACAAGAACCTGATCATCACCCCTAATGAGCTCCTCCCACCCCGAAAACCCTTTAAACTCGAAATAATATCGACCCTGAAACGACGACGCCTCCCGAAAAGGAAACGGATCGAGGCATGGGACGATTAGGATTGATTCGAACTCAGCGAGTGGTGATCTCTGTGCACTGGAGCACGGCCATGCTCTTGGTTGTCCTCCTGGCCATGGGCTGCTCTGGTAGCAAGACAATATCAGACGAAGAGGTCAGCCCTGATGTCCGCATCAAGCCCGCGTGTAAAATGGACGATGAATGCGCCCACCTAACGACGAACTGCGGCAAAGGGGTTTGCGCGGTCTCCGATGGCGGGAACGACGGCGAATGTACCGTAAAGCTCCGCCCCCTGGGTTCACCCTGCGACGTGGAATTGGACTGCGCGCTCGGCCGCTGCATCAGCGGCGTATGCAGCCCCGAGATCATCCTGGACTGCAACGACAACAACGCGTGCACCGACGACATCTGCGACATGGTCAAAGGGTGCTTACACCTCCCAATGGACGGCGCCTGTGACGACAACAATCCATGCACGGAGGACGACGCATGTGTCGCCAAAACCTGCACCGGTGGGAACTACATCTGTGACGAATGCACCGACAACGCCGGCTGCGAACAATACAATGATCAAGACGCCTGCAATGGGATTTTGACCTGCGACACGGCCACCAACCAGTGCCACATCGAGGCCGGGTCCATCTCGAGCTGTATCAGCAGCAACCCATGCCTGTCGGCGGTATGCAACGTAGCCACGGGCCAATGCGAAGAGTACCCGCGGCCCAACGGCACCCCATGCTCGGACAACAATCTGTGCAGCCTCGAAGATCGCTGTGCTGAGGGCCAGTGCGTGGGCACCCCCTTGCTCTGTCCAAGCTCAGGCAAGGGCTGCGTTGTGACCCACTGCGCCCCCAAGTCGGCCTGTGTGGACACCGCCCTGCACGGCCAGCCCTGCCAAGACGGCAACCAA
>Ga0114996_10005373_pt1 | contig 15084 bp, 15 predicted proteins | sample ArcticOcean_MG_C_4_FD_87039 | JGI IMG/M metagenome (GOLD analysis project Ga0114996, IMG submission 87039) | Marine microbial communities from western Arctic Ocean - ArcticOcean_MG_CB4_134 | ecosystem: Environmental > Aquatic > Marine > Oceanic | place: Arctic Ocean: Canada Basin | collected...
CCGCATTTGAAACTACCGGGCGTGTTCGCACACACCGCGCTGGCATCGCAGCCACCGTTGTCGGTCGCGCACTCGTCAATGTCCACGCAGCCGCTGGTGCCGTCGCCGGTGTAGCCCTTCGGACAGGCGCCGCACTCAAAACTACCATCCGTGTTGGTGCATGTCGTCATGGCATCGCAGCCGCCGTTGTCCGTGCCACACTCGTCGATGTCTTTGCATCCACTGGCGCCGTCCCCATCGTAACCGTCTGGGCAGGCACCGCACTCGAAGCTTCCGTCCGTGTTGGTGCACGTCGTCATCGCATCGCAGCCGCCGTTGTCCGTCTCACACTCGTCAATGTCCACACACCCGCTGTCGCCACCACCCGTGAAGCCTTCGGGGCAGTCGCCACAGGTGAAGCCACCGTCGGTGTTGGTGCACTCAACCAACGCATCACAGGGGCTGGGGTCGGCTGCACACTCGTCAATATCCGAACAGCCATCGACACCGGTACCCTCATAGCCAGTTGGACAGTCGCTACACTCAAATCCACCATCGTCAGCCGGCGTACATTCAGTGAGGGGGTCGCAAGGCGGGTCGTCTCCCTCACAGGGGTCGGGCACATCAATGACCACACAGGTTTTCCCATCACCCTCAAAACCCTCGTTGCAGGTGCAAGTGTAGGCATCCACCGTATCCGCACACGTCGCATTTTCGTCACAAACGGCTGTGCCGTCAGTACACTCATCAACAGAAATTACGTCTGCATCACTGCCAGCATCTTTGGTTTCCGTCGTGGCTGGCCCACAACTAGCCAGTCCAAACAAACCAAGAATCGACAAAAGGAGTATTGGTGTACGCATAGTATTCATTGTCGTTTAACCTTTCGGGCTTCATTGAAGAAAGACTTCTAGCCTTCTTCGCATAATTTGAGTGTGGAGCACAGAATACCCATCTCGGATGCAGAAGTCCACACGTGCGCGCGCAAACTTCTTATATAAAAGGAGAGCGTTTCTAATCCTTGTCGACTGTTCTCCCGAATAATCGACAACCCATCCGCCCAAACCAACTGACACGGACCCTATGAAACTCGAAAGAAAACGCACTTTCCCTTTAGAATTCTTCAAAATCTGCCGTTCTCTACGGTTAGGGGTTTGTTCACTTTGTAGGAGTGGTTGGAATGATTCCCAAAACAAACCCGTTATGGGAGGGGCAACAACTTGACCGGTTCGCATCGAAACACGTACCATCAATGACGTCATGAGACCCAAACGAGCCACCACATCTATCGGCGTTTGGATCGCCCTTTTGGCGATGGCCCTCGTGTTGCATCTTCCACTCATCGCTGTCTTCGAACACACGGCTACTCACGAAGGCGTTACCGATCATAAGAACATGCGGAAGGTCTCCCGTGCGTTCATGCGAAAACGCCCTGTACCCAAACCGGTGGAAGCACCCGAAACACCCGAAGAGCCAAAGGGACAAATTGTGACGTTGCCCGAACCGGACGTGGAGGTCACACCCCCGAAAGACGCCAAGTACCTGTCTCAGCACAACACCCGCGTCAAGGAAGAGATGAAAGCGCGCCCCCAACGACGCAGTAAAAAAAGCCGAATGGGTGCACCCGCACCCAAGGTCTCCAAGATCCAATCCAAGCGTTCTCGCTCCATCGATGAAACCACCACGTCCCAGCCCAAAACGAAGAGAGAGTTGGCAGCCGATTCTCAACAGAAAGCGCGCAAGAACCGCGGGGATTTGGCCAAACGAACGAAGGTGTTCCGTTCGGCCAAATCGCGTGCCCTGCTGCCCTCCATTGACAAGCAAGCCACCTTGGCGAACTTACAAACACTCACGGGGGCGGCGGCCAGCGACGACGCCCTCCTGGACGTTAAAAAGGAAGGGGCAACGACGCTCCTGAACTCGCGCAAGTTCCAGCACTGGTCCTACTTTGACACCATCAAACAGCGGGTTCGTAAGCACTGGAATCCTCAGAATGCCCACCGCCGAGCCGATCCAACGGGCAAGATCTATGGCGTCAAAGACCGCCTGACCATCCTACGCGTGACCTTGAATCAAAAGGGGACGATCATGCAGCTTTCCACCGTGAAGAACTCGGGGATGCGCCCTCTCGACCATGAAGCCCAACGTGCCCTCAACATCGCCGGGCCTTTCCCCAATCCACCGCAAGGACTCATTGACAAAAAAGGACGCATCGATTTCCAGTTTGGCTTCTTTTTTGAGATCACGACGTCTCGGTTCAAGTTCTTCCGCGTCCCCCATTAATCCATTTTATTTCAACCAAATTCGATGCTCGCCCTGGACACGCGGCACCTTTGGGTTAGCTTTGCAGTGTGTACCCTTTACGAATCCCAGCGTTTCAATCTCTTGGGTGGATCTTGCTCGCAATCCTGATCCACCAATCGGTGGCGTTTGCCAGCCCCGTGCGGACGGCGCACTTTATCTTCATCACGGACGAACCCGGCCACGTTATCGCCAACGAACTGAAGGCCCACGCTGAACGGGACCTCGCCGCCATTGCCGCCACGCTGGGCATCCGCTCTGAACACCAAGCCCCCATTGAGGTCCGTATTCTGCGGGGTAGCGATCGTTTCCAAGACGCGGCACCTGGGCCCCATCCTCCGGCTGAGTGGACCGCAGGTCTCGCCCTGCCCCATCGCAGCCTCATCCTCCTGAAGGTAGACGCCCAGACGCGGTTTAGTATCCATGACATCTTCCGGCATGAAGTCTCGCACGTGATCTTGCACCGAGCTGCCGGTGGCAATCGCCTCCCTTTGTGGTTTGTGGAAGGGATCGCCGTCAATCAAGCGGGGGAGCGTTTGCGAGAGCGCTGGGCTCAAACCGTCGAGAGCATGCTGGGTGATGGACCCATGCCCCTGGCCGCTCTCCGCGATGGGTTCCCATCCGGCACCCGGCAAGTCGAGAACGCATACGCCCAATCGTCGGCTTTTGTCCGTTTTCTCATTCGCCGCTGGGGCTGGAGCCTTCTTCGCTATGTCATCAAGGAGGTTCGTCAAGGCAACCCATTTGACCTCACTCTTGAGCGTGTCACGGGCAAAACCATGCTGCAATTGGAAGACGCCTGGCTCCAAGAAATGGAAAGAGAGGCCTCCTGGCTACCGCTTTTGACGGGAGAGCCCCTCATGTGGGTCTTAATCTCCCTGCTCTTCGTCGCATCATTTTTCATTCATCGAACCCGCCAGAAAGCCCAGATGGAAGCCATGGATGACGGCCCCCAAGACGACGACGAGTTCGCCTAGCCATTCCCGCGGATTCAGCAGCGAATTAACGCCCTCACCCAGTGCCCTTCTCCCGCCGGTTGACGACCAACAGAGTGCGTGCTAGGACGCCAATACGGAGGCATTTCATGGGCAGTCTCATTGACGGAAAAGCGATCGCAGCCAAGGTGAAAGACGAGGTAGCGACCGACGTAGCCACCTTTGTTCAACAGGGCGGCGCCCAGCCGTGTCTGGCGGTGGTGCTTGTGGGAGAAGATCCCGCATCCGCCATCTACGTCCGTCACAAGATACGGTCCTGTGAAAAGTGCGGGATTCGTTCCATCAAAAAGGAGTTGCCGGCTACCGCAACCACCGGGGATGTATTGGCCGTAGTTGATGAACTCAACGCCGATCCATCCGTCAATGGCATCTTGGTTCAGATGCCGCTCCCCAACGGCTGTGATGAAGATACCGTGATCGAACACGTGGATCCCTTGAAAGACGTGGATGGCTTTCATTCGTCCAACCTCGGTCGTTTGGCAGGTGGCGTGCCGCGATTCATCTCGTGTACGCCCTTTGGGATCTTGCGTCTGCTTCAAGAAAGCGACATCCGACTCGAAGGGGCTGACGCCGTCATCGTTGGACGCAGCCGTATCGTGGGACGACCCATGGCGTATCTGCTGACCAATGAGAGCGCCACTGTCACCGTCTGCCATTCGAGAACACGGGATCTCGAAGGTCACGTACGCCGCGCGGACATTGTCATCGCTGCTGTGGGACGCGCCGAGTTCGTCCGTGGCTCGTGGATCAAGCCCGGCGCCGCGGTGATCGATGTGGGCATTAACCGATTGCCGCCCGAACCCGACGCTAAGAAGGGGAAATTGGTTGGCGATGTGCACTTTGATGAGGCGTTTGAGGTGGCTAGTGCCATTACGCCTGTCCCCGGCGGGGTGGGCCCCATGACCGTCGCCATGCTGATGAAAAACACCCTGTTCGCGGCACGCCTACAGAGAGGCGATGCATGAAGACCCCCTTGTACGAGGCCCACAAACGGGCCAACGCCCGAATGGTTGATTTCGCTGGCTGGGACATGCCCGTGCAATACGCAACAGGTCTCATTCAAGAACACCATGCCGTGCGCAACAACGCAGGCCTCTTTGACGTGAGCCACATGGGCCAATTGATTTTTGAAGGCCCCGACGCGGTCGGCATGGTCAATCGCTTGATCTCCAATGATCTGAATGCGATCGAGCCGGGCAAAGCCCAGTACACCACCATCTGCAACGACGAAGGGTTCATCCTCGACGACGCCATCAGCTACCGACTCACAGACACCAAAATCCTGATGGTGGTCAACGCGTCCAATGTTGGAAAAATCGACGCATGGGTCCAAGAGCGCGGAACCGGCGACGCCAACATGGTCAACGTGAGCGACCAATACGCGCTCCTGGCGTTGCAAGGGCCCAAGGCCCACGCCATCGCGAACCGTGTGATCCCCGGAGCCGGTGACATGGCCCCCTTCCAAGTCCGTCGCTTCGGCGACCTGATCCTGGCCACGACGGGCTATACCGGAGAGCCTGGCTTTGAGATCTTCGTCGGGACTAGCGAAGCCGATGCCTTGTGGGACGCGCTTCTCGACACGGGCGCGGCCGATGGTCTGATCCCGGTGGGACTGGGCGCACGTGACACACTCCGCCTGGAGATGAAGTATAGTCTCTACGGCAATGACATCGATGAGACCACCCATCCACTGGAAGCGGGTCTCGGCTGGGTGACCAAGCTGGACAAAGCGGACGGATTCATCGGTTGCGACGCCCTGAGGGCCATCAAAGAGAAGGGAACCACCCGACGGCTGGTGGGACTCCAAATCATCGATCGTGGCATCGCTCGGCATGGCTATGATCTCTACGTCCCCGGTGATGATACGCCCTGCGGCGTGGTCACCAGTGGCACCAAATCACCAAGCCTGGGCATCGCTGTCGCCATGGGCTATGTGGCCAAACCACATGCCAAGACCGGCAGCCGCTTGGAAGTGGACGTTCGAGGACGTCGAATCGCAGCAGAAGTTGTTAAGACACCCTTTTATCGTAAGGATGCGGCTTGAAAGCGCATTGGGAGGAAACATGTCCATTCCACAAAATATGAAGTTTACCCGCGACCACGAATGGGCCCGAACGGAAGCCGACGGGAGCATTACGGTCGGCATCACCGATTTTGCCCAAGACCAACTGGGAGACATCGTCTTTGTGGAGTTGCCTGACGAGGGCAGCTCCGTTGGGCAGTTCGACGCCTTTGGCGTGGTGGAGTCCACCAAGTCGGTCTCGGATCTCATCAGTCCCATCGGTGGGCGCGTCATCGCCGTGAACACCGACTTGGATGGTCGCCCCGAAGTGGTCAATGATGACGCGTATGGCGAAGGCTGGATGATTCGAGTGCAGCCGGACAACCCGTCCGAATTGGACGATCTGCTCACTGCGTCCGACTACGAAACGTTTTTGGGCTCACTCGACGAGGACTAATCGGCCATGCGGTACATCCCACACACGCCTGAAGACATTCAAGCCATGTTGGCTGTCATTGGCATCGATTCCATCGATGAATTGTTTCGACAGATCCCCGCGGACATCCAATTGGCCCACGGCCTCGATGTACCGCCTGGCATGTCGGAACCCGACCTGATGCAACATGTCCAAGCTCTGGCACTTAAGAATGAGGACCACTCCCGCACACTGTCGTTCTTGGGCTCCGGCGTCCACCACCACCACATTCCCACCGCTGTAAGCCAGCTGCTCCTTCGCGGTGAGTTTTTTACCGCGTACACGCCCTACCAACCCGAGATCAGTCAAGGGACCCTGCAAGCCATCTTCGAATTTCAGACGATGGTGGCCGAACTGCTGGGCGTCGACATCGCAAACGCGAGCTTGTACGACGGCTCGACGGGCTTGGGAGAAGCTGCCTTGATGGCCCGGCGCTGCACACGACGATCCAAAGTTCTCATCAGCGCCGGCGTACATCCTGAATATCGGAATGTGGTCGACACTTATGTGAGCGCCTTGGACACTGAAAATGCCCTGGAACTCATCCCGCTGACCGATGAGGGTACGACCGACTTCAACGCGTTGGAGGCCCTGCTCTCCGACGACACGGCCGGTGTTCTTATCCAACATCCAAACTTCTTCGGATCGCTGGAAGACGTGGCGGCCATTGCGGAACGTGCCCATAATGCGGGCGCACTCTGTGTGTCGACGTTCACCGATCCCTTTGCCTTTGGTGTCTTGGAAGCCCCGGGACACTTGGGTGTCGATATTGTGGCCGGTGAAGGCCAAGGTCTCGGGGTTCCCATGAGTTTCGGCGGCCCTCTGGTGGGTTTCTTCGGCTGTGGGCAGAAATCTGTTCGTCAAATGCCCGGACGCCTCTGTGGACGCACCGTAGACAAGGATGGACAAGATGGATACGTCCTGACCCTGTCCACACGGGAGCAACACATCCGCCGGGAACGCGCGACGAGCAACATCTGCACAAACCAAGGGCTGATGGCCCTGGCCTCCTGCATCACCATGGTTCTGCTGGGACCCGACGGTCTAGAAAGAGCGGCCCGACTCTCCTTCCGCCGAGCGCACGACACACACCGACGGATCTGTGAATTGGATGGCTTCGCACCGCGATACGAGAGCCCCTTCTTCAATGAATTTGTCGTTCGGACACCCCAGCCCGCACAGACCATTGTGGACCGCCTGCTTCCCCAAGGCATTGTGCCTGGCCTCCCCTTGAGTAGCCGCGCGCTGAACCTGAGTGGTCGAGAGCACGAGCTCCTCATCTCCACAACCGAGCTCCACAACGAGAAAGACATCGACCGATTGATCCACGCCCTGGCGGGCTGACGCCACCCATGAACGCCGATGTGCTCATTGTGGGTGCGGGTCCGGCCGGCTGTGCCACTGGGATCGCGTTAGCAGAGACCGCCCCAGAGATCGCGGAGCGGACGCTGTGCATCGACAAAGCCGAACACCCTCGACCCAAGACCTGTGGCGGCGGACTCACTGCGCGCATGCTGGACGAAATGGAGCGACTTGGACTCTCGCTGAATGTCCCCAGCGTGGCCATTCATCAGTGTGCCAGCGTGTATCGTTCCCGCCGGTACGACCTGCCGCTCGAACGCCCCTTCCATGTCATACGCCGCTCGGAGTTTGATGCCAGTCTCGCCCAAGGTATGGTCGACCGGGGAATCCAACTGTCCACCGGCGAAGGATACGTCAGTCATTGCCGAAGAGACGACGGTCGACTTGAAGTAACCACTACCCGGGGAATCCATGTAGTGAAAGCCATCGTCGCAGCCGACGGTGCGGGATCCAAGATCGCCCGCAGTATCGGGACCAAGCATCGCTCCAGCGTCCACTTGGCACAGACCGACTTGCCCTTGCCCCCGGGAAATGACCCCAACACGATGATCTACGATTTCTCCTACATGACTGAAGATCTCTTTGGCTATATCTGGGTGTTTCCCACCCCGCTGACCACCGAGGGAGAGCAACCGATGGCCAATGTCGGCCTCATGCAGGTCGGTTCGACGCGCGCTTCCGGCGGCATGGCAGCCATGCTTGATCGCGGTTTACGCCGGTACGGGTTCAACATGGGCGCAGACCGTCGTATCAATCACCATCCGGAATGGGCCTTTGACCCAGGCTATTGCTTTTCAGCGCCCAATATCCTCACCGTCGGTGACGCCGCTGGCATCGACCCCCTCTTCGGCGAAGGGCTGAGCCAATGCCTGGAATACGGTTGGTTGGCCGCAGCCGAATTGACTCACGCGTTCGAGCAAGACGACTTCCGGTTTCGTCGATATCGGCGGCGAGTCTTACGGTCGCCCATGGGCCGTGAGCTAAGCGCTTTGAGTATGCCGGCGCGCCGATTTTATCGCCCTGGTAACACGTTTTGGGTCGGCTTCGTGTTCAACAAACCGACCCTGCCAAAGCTCATGCTGGAACAAGGCCAGGGCCACCTACTTTTGCACAAACATCGAGGAAGGATCGTTCTGCGTGCGCTTGGACATCTTCTTTTCGGGACCCATTCGCCGCCAAACGAGTGATTCAGTTGATTGCCCCATTGCTTTCGGGTATAAGGCTTCCTCGCGCGTGGGGAAAACAGTGATTAGAACGCTTAGAAAAGCCCTTCCAATCCTTGCAGGCATCGCCCTGTTGGCGACTTATCTCGTCGCGGGTTCGGGGTGCAACAAGATCAAGGAAACATTCGGTGGGCGAACCATTGAAGATCCGGAAGAAGACACGCCCGAATGGATCGTTCAACAAGTGCTCCGCGCCGCAGCGATCGATGACCAAGAGGATTCCTGGAATGAGTATCGGGTGTTCCTCCACTCCAAAGAGCAGACATCCCAAGGCCTGAAAGATTGGCAACGAATGCGCTTCCCGGCTCTGCGGCGAAAATACGAATGCTTTCTCGAGGAAGAGGGATCATTCACCTACACCATCAAACGCACCGACACCGTGTCGGAGGACGAAATGCATATCTACGTGAAGTGCAAAACAACCGAGATGCCCACCCCCTGTAAATTGCAACGAGATCCCAGAGATGACGACGAATGGCGAATTCGTTGGAATTGTTTGAACTGATTGTGGGTTGGCAAAAGAGACGAGATAACTATGAACATCCATCAACAAATCGATCGACAGAATCAATTTAAAAGCAGTGAGGAGCTGAAATGAAGAAGGAGAATTTCGTTATTGGCCTCATCGGTGTGGCCGTCGTTTTCTTCCTACTGGGCCGCTTTAGTGTCTCGACCACCGAGAAACGTAAGAAAGCGGACAGTTCGGATGAAATCGCGAAAGCCCAGACCGATGCGGATGAAACCGCAGCCGATGAGACCGGCACGGCCGCGGCTGCCAACGCACAAGAGGCCCCAGCGAAAGCTGAGGGTGCTCGAGGTGCCGCCCCCCGTGGGAATCCGGCTGCCAACCTAAAACCGGCAGCACTTGAGAAGCGGCCTACCCCCAAGGTAGCGCCGAACCGGCCTGCTGCGGCGAGGAAGGTGGCGGGGTCTCTGAACGTCGTCGCATCACCCCGCAAGGGGGCCGAAGTGGCCAAGGTCACGATCATGGAGATCAGTGACTTCCAATGACCGTTCTGCTCAAGGGTCGGTCCGACCCTCAAGCAGATTATTGAGACATGGCCCAACGAGGTGGCTGTCGTTTTCAAGCACAACCCTCTTGGTTTCCACAAACAGGCCATGCCCGCCGCCCTCGCCTCTATGGCAGCGGCCAAGCAAGGCAAGTTCTGGGAATACCACGACAAGATGTTCGCCGACCAAAAAGGCATCAACGCTGGAAACCTCACCAAGTGGGCCACAGAGTTGGGGCTGGACATGGCCGCGTTTGCGAAGGACAGCAAAGACGGTGCTCTTCGCAAGCAGATTGAGAACGAACAGCGCGCTTCCGTGGCCTTGGGCCAACGGGGTACGCCCGCCTTCTTGATCAACGGCAAAGCGTTGAGCGGTGCCCAACCTTTTGCTGGGTTCAAGACGATCATCGAAGCGGAGCTCAAGGCCGCTGATGAAGCCATCGCCAGTGGAACGCCCCTGGCCGCGGTGCACGCAGCGCGCGCACGGGCCAACCTCGGCGGAAAAGCCAAGCTGTATATGAACAGTTTGGTCAACGGCAAGCCAGCCAAAAAACCTCGTCCCCCAGTAGACCCCACGGTCTGGAAAGTCACGGTGGACGACCACAACCCGATCAAAGGCAATAAAGACGCGTTGGTCACCATCGTGGAATGGTCGGATTACCAATGAGGATACTGCTCCAAAGTCGGTTCGACTTTGAAAAAGATTCTTCAGAACTTCCCCAACGACGTACGAGTCGTGATGAAGCACAACGCGCTTGCGTTCCACAACCGAGCCATGCCCGCAGCTGAAGCAGCCATGGCTGCCCATGCGCAAGGCAAGTTCTGGGAAATGCACGACGCCATCTTCGCCAAAATGCGCGAGCTGACGGACGAAGGCTTGGAAAAACGCGCTCAGGAGGTTGGCCTGGATATGGGTGCCTTCAAGAAGGCGATGAGCAGCCACAAATACAAGGGGCAAATCGAAGCCGACATGGCCTTGGCTGAGAAGGTCCGCTCACGCGGGACACCCAGCTTTTACGTGAACGGACGCAACATCCGTGGCGCACAGCCCTATGAGAACTTCGAGGCACTCATCAAAGAGGAGCTCGCGAAAGCGCAGAAGGTTTGTGCCGGTATGGGCGGGGACCAATGCTATGCGGAGCGCATCATCGCCAAAGGCAAAGTGTTCGAGCCCTTGGAGGCGAAGGTCAACACCTTCACCACGGACGGTCGCCCCTTTGAAGGAAATCCGAAGGGTGACATCATCATCACGGAATTCTCTGATTTCCAATGACCGTACTGCATACGGGTGGGTCCACCCTTGAAGCAGTTGACGAAATCACAAAACCCCGCGCTCAAAGGACGCGTTAAGTTGGTCTTCAAGCATTTCCCGCTTGGTTTCCACAAGCAGGCCATGAACGCGGCCAAGGCGTCCATTGCTGCCCATCGTCAAGGCAAATTCTGGGAGATGCACGATGTCATCTTCAAGAACCAGAAGACCCTTGCGGATGACAGCTATGAGAAATTTGCCAAAGAGATCGGCCTAAAGGTCGCGAAGTTCAAGAAAGACTTCGCCGATCCAGCAACCGATGCCGAGGTGAAGCAAGACATGAGCGAGGCTCGGGCTGCCGGCGTCAACGGTACACCCAACGTGTACATCAACGGCCGGAAGTACCAAGGCGGATATTCGGAGCAACAGATCGGCGGAATCGTGTCGAAGTACCTCAAGTAATCGTCACAACGTATCCATCGCAAACGGCGGTGAGTCTTCGGATTCATCGCCGTTTTTTTTGTTCCCTTGCGTCGAATACCGTCCCTCTGGCAAGGTACTCCCATGCGAAAGCGAACCACAGTTCTGTTTTTGATCGTTGTTCTGACCATGGGTTGCAACGCCACGGACGAAAACTCGTCACCCTCAAACGACGCCCCTTCCCCGGATGTGCCCTCCACGACCGACTCTGCCACACCGCCGATAGACGAGGGCCGACCACCACAGGATGAAGGTTCGCCGCCCGAAGACACGGGGCCACCTCCTCCCATCAAAGAGACGTACAACACATTCGTCGGCGACTGGACCATGACACCGGGCCAGGAGGTGACCAAATGTGTTCGAAAGCGCCTGGACAATGTGGACCCCATCTGGGTCACAGAGATTCTGACGTCATTGAACAAGGGTTCCCATCACGTGATTGTCTATCGATCGGACCAAGATACGGAGATTCTAGAACCGGAGGATTGTGATCCCTTTGTCGAGACCTTGGGGGGGGAGACGATCCCGCTCATCATCACCCAAGTGAGTGAGGAGACCCTGACGTTGCCCCCAGGCGTCGCGTTCAAGTTCGCCCCCCATCAGATGATTCGCATCGAGGCTCATTACTTGAACTATTACGCCGAAGACATCTCCGCCCACGCGGACGTGACGTTCAAGACCATCGCCGAAGAAGACGTTGAGCATGAGGCGGACATGCTCTTTTACGGCACACCAGACTTTTCCATTGCGCCCGGTGAAGAATACACCACCCCCTGGCACTTCATTGACGTTTGGGAAGATACGAAGATCTTTGCGGTTACGGGTCACACGCACCAGTACGGAACCAATGTGGAGATCAGCAAGTCCACCTCCGCCGACGATGCGGGCGACTTCATTTACCCCCAAGGCACGCCTTTCAAATGGAATGAATCCCCCATTGAACAGTACAGCCCCTCCCTTCATTTTGCAGAAGGGGAAGGCCTTCGCTATCGCTGCACGTGGAAAAACACGGGCAACAAGAACCTAAGCTTCGGTGAGTCTGCCAACCAGGAAATGTGCTTCTTGTGGGCGTACTATTACCCCTCCAAGGGCTACCGAATGTGCGTAAACCCTGGGGGCATCGCCGGTGGATTTGACGTCGGGGATCAAGTCTGTTGCCCCGATGACGCCTTCCTCTGCAATCTGATCAAGGGCTTTCTCAGTGGTGGCGGAGGCTTCTAAACAAGCCTTGAGGGGCTACTCCTTGGGAGCGCCCGCGACGATCCATTCCCGAAGTGCCTTGATCTGGCAATCTGGCCCCAGCGGTTCCACGATGCTCGGCGGCATGGAACCGTCCGAACCCGTTATCTCAACCCGATGAATCAGATACGACGCCTCCGGATCACCGGGCACCACTCGGAACACCCCCTCTGAGTCGGACTTTGTAATCGCTACGTCGACCAGGTTGTCGTAGGCATTACCGGGGGTCAGCACCAGGCCTCCCTGAGCCGCATTATCCGAATGGCACGATGAGAACGTGCAAGACATCTTGAAGTAGTTCTCCTCCAACGAGGCAATGGTCGGCTCCACATTGCAGGTGGTGACGGTGTCGGTCGATAGATCGTTCCCTCCATCAACCGGAGGATGGGTGCTGTCCCCACCAGTGCTACAACCGAAAATACCCAGCAATAACAAGGCCCACGCCACTCGAATCATGGTGTCACTCCTACTTCTTTGAATCATCCGAAGGGTCGGGAGAGTCTGCCGATGGCGACGCCCCAAGCGCCGGGGTGCCGCCGGGTTCATATTCAAACCCGTACACAAAACACTCGCCCTCATGCTTGATCGTCTCGTCTTCCCAGCCCAACACATCACCGTCGATCACGGTTGCGTCAAACGCAACAGGAGACTCCATGAACCCCAGCAAGACGCACATCTCTTGGTCACCGATACCCCACCCTATCGTCTTGTCTCCAGGATTTTGGAAGGCACAGGTATACGACAACCCCGTGGCACCGGGAAAAGCGACTGGGGGATCGAACACTCGGCCAAAGGGGTCCGATCCAAAACCATCAAAATCTTGGATCAACAGACCATCCTTCTCGCCACCCACCACACGGACTTGAAAGCCTGCGCCCAACGAATGGTAGTGGGGCAACATGTAGTGCATTTTCACGTCAAAGGGATGATTGAATTGACCGTCAAACACCTTCTCCATGTCGCATGTCGTCGAGAACTCCACCGTCGACTGGGCCGGGATCTCCAGGTCTAGATAAGAGAGCCGGAATGGGGTCAGCTCCACAGACACCTCGTCGGCCGGAACAGTGTAGAGATGCAAGCTCAAATGAATGTCACGCGCCTCGGGATACACGTTCAGCAAATGGGTCGAACCCATGATCCAAACGTTGGGTGGTACACGGACCACCGCACCGTCCTGAAATTTCTGCACTTCACGCTTTACTTGCGTGGATTGAGCGAAGATCACGCCCCCCGCTGTGGCCGCGTCGATTTCGTGGAAGCCCTTTTTGTAGCAATTTTTCCAGGCACCCGACTTATAACCACGCTCTTCAGCCACCTCAGCAGGCACAAAGAACCAATTGGAGTGGTGGTAACCCCCATCACTCACCATCTCGACGGCGTTGACATACAAGGTCTCTGTGTTGCCCACGACCCAACTTTGGCAAACACCATCCAACTCTTGCCCTGCCTTCAGCGTAACGTCTCCAAAATCATGAGACAGCTTGTTGCCCTGGATGGGAGCGCACTGGGCCCAGGGGCCTGCTGGGTGTTTTCCTTCCGGGCATTGAACACACAGCGCACTCTCATCACCGCTGGCCGGTACACAGGCTCTTCCCGCTGCGCGACACGTTGCTGCGATGGATGCACAACTCTCCAGGTTGAGGGGCTCTGGATTCGATTCGGCGCACGACGCCCCCACCAAACACAAAACTCCCAACATCCTGAACGTCTTCACCTTCACGCCTCACCCTGTTGCGTCTGCCCAAATCGCTCCGGCAACTTGCGTCGCAAGACCTTGCCTGTGTCGCCCAGGGGCAAATCCGTCATGGCCGCAAAGACCATTCGTCGAGGCGCCTTGTATGTCGCCATGCGCCCCGCTGCCCACTGTATCAATTCATCAGCACTTAATTCCACTCCGCTCGCTGGGATGATCACTGCGACGGGCACTTCTCCCGCTTTGGGATGAGGCTCGCCAAACACGAAGGCTGCTTCGACCCCCGGATGCTCGCAGAGTCCCGCTTCGATCTCAGCAGGAAACACCGAATACCCCCCCACCTTCAGTCGATCGCTGCTGCGATTAATGAACTCAATGGTCCCCAGCAAGCCGCGTCGAACCATGTCGCCCGTGTGGAGCCACCCATCTCGAATGACGGCCTTGGTGGCTTCCCTGGCGCCCAAGTAGCCCTTCAAGACCCCCGGCCCTTGAATGCACAGTTGCCCCTCACCGCCGTACGAGACCTCTTGGCCGTCATCCCCAATCACCCGTACGGATACGCCTGGCAACGGAACTCCCACAAAGCCTCTCTCACGCTTCATGCCAGGCAGTGAGACCCCGCCCAACACGATGCCGCTCGTCTCCACCATGCCGTAGCCTTCGGCGAAGGCCGCAGGAATTCGAAAGGGGCCCAATTTCACGGACGCTCCCATCTGTTTGAAGCGTTCCACAATGTCGGGGCTCACCACATCGGCGGCGCTCACCCACATCTTGACGGATGACAGGTCGCGCGCCTCGGCGCCGGCTTCCAACAAGAGTCGATACATGGCCGGCACGCCGATAAATATCGAGGGCTGCTGCTCCTCCAGAATGTCCAACACCGCGACCGCATCGAAGGTCGGCATTTGATAGATGGGCATTCCCGCCATGAGAGCCAGCAACGACGCCGAAAACCCATACATGTGCGCCAACGGGAGCGCTGTAAACGCCATGCTTTCGGCGTTAAACAGCATGGGATCCAAGAGAGCGAAGCGCGACAGGGCGCCACACAGCCCCTCAGAGGTGATCATCGTTCC
>Ga0114996_10005378_pt1 | contig 15074 bp, 17 predicted proteins | sample ArcticOcean_MG_C_4_FD_87039 | JGI IMG/M metagenome (GOLD analysis project Ga0114996, IMG submission 87039) | Marine microbial communities from western Arctic Ocean - ArcticOcean_MG_CB4_134 | ecosystem: Environmental > Aquatic > Marine > Oceanic | place: Arctic Ocean: Canada Basin | collected...
CCCTTTGGGCAATTTTATCCTTTTTAATGGTAGAGTTGCATCTTGTGCAATTCTCTCCCTGTTTGCCAAATACATTCAAATTTAAGGCATAGTTGCCTGCATAGCTATAGTAATATGTGTAGTCGCGTATTGTTGTCCCCCCTAATTTAATTGAGTCACTCAGCACTTGCACTATTCCCTCTCGCAGTTTTATTAATTTTTTACTTGAGATGCCGCTGCTTATTGCCAGGGGATGAATTTTTGCATGCCAAAGCGCCTCATCAACGTAGATATTCCCTAGGCCACATATAAATGATTGATCAAGCAGCAGTGACTTTATCTGTCTGTTTTTGCTTTTCATATTCGCTAGAATCCAGCTGTCCGTAAAGTCATCTAGCAGCGGCTCAACTCCAAGTTTATTATTTAGGTAGTCCATATCGCTGTAGAGAAAAAACCTTCCAAATTTCCTTGTATCTTGGAAGATCAGGTATTTATTATCAAATTTTAAATATAGCGATACGTGCTTCGCTGTTCTATCGAGATTATTTTTTACATACAGTTTACCGGTCATTCTAAGGTGAACTGCGAGCAAGACACCACTTAAATCAATGATTATGTACTTTGCTCTTCTGTAGACATCCTTGATAGGCCTGCCCCTGACCCTACTATTAAAATCATCTGAAGTGAAGTTATCCAGTGTTTTTTTCCAGAAGACAGATATTGAGCTAAATTTTTGATTTTCTAGATGTTTCTTTACGGATTGGGTGACAGTTTCTACCTCTGGGAGCTCTGGCATCTTAAATATTCACCCTTTTCAATACTTTGGCAAATTCCTGCGGATTTTCAAGGTGTCTGTTGTGGCTGGCTTTAGAAATTATATATTGCCTATTCAAGTTAGAACTCTAGAATATTATTAAATACCCGTCGGAACGGCTTCGAGAAATTTATTTTCTATATTATTATGCTCGTGCAGGCCATCCGCTTTCAACTCAATGACTCTGCTGGCGAGAGATGAGATAAACTCTCTGTCGTGGCTAGTGAATATGATCGTGCCCTCATAGACACTAAGCGCAGAGTTCAAAGACTCTATCGACTCCATATCGAGGTGGTTAGTCGGCTCATCCAGGATAATTACATTTGGGTGCTGCAGCATCATTTTTCCAAATAGCATCCGCCTCTTTTCTCCACCGGACAGAATATTAAGTGATTTGTAGATATTGTCTCTTGAGAACAGGAGTCGGCCTAGTATGGATCTGATCTTCTGCTCATCGACAGACTCATCGGACCACTGACCCATCCAATCTATCAGAGATAGATCGGAGTCAATTTTTTCATCTGAATCTTGAGCAAAGTAGCCAATATCTGCGTTAATAGCCCACTTAACATCACCCGAGTCTCTAAAGGAATCATCTGTTAGGCATTTCAATAGGGTGCTTTTCCCGATGCCATTAGAGCCTAATATCGCAATTCGATCTGCGACGTCCACTGAGAGGTTTATTTTCTTGAGGACCGATAGATCCTCATACTTTTTAGATAGGCTGCTAACTTCAAGGACACCGCTGTATATCTTTTTCTTCTGTTCAAATCGGATATAGGGATAGACCCTGCTTGACTTTGCGATATCTTCAAGCTTTATTTTCTCTATCTGGTTAGCCCTTGAGGTTGCCTGCTTTGCCTTTGAGGCATTGGCCGAGAAGCGCCTGACAAATGATTTCAACTCTTCAATTTTGTCTGATTTCTTTTTATTCTCATCTATTAGCTGCTGCCTAGCTTGATTAGAGGCAAACATGAAATTGTCATAATTACCTGGATAGAGGCGTATCTCTCCATAGTCCAGGTCTGCAATATTTGAGCATATATTATTAAGAAACTTTCTGTCGTGGGATATTATAATCATCGTGCTTTCGCTTTTCCGTAGAATATCTTCTAGCCATCTGATAGACTCTAGATCTAGGTTGTTTGTTGGCTCATCGAGGAGTAGAATATCTGGATTGCCAAACAGCGCCTGCGCCAGTAGCACCCTTAACTTTAAGCCAGGCTCCATCGAGCTCATTTTCTTTTCATGGGACTCTATTGGAATTCCTAGGCCCACAAGCAATTTGTTGGCATCGGCCTCCGCTGTGTATCCATTTAAATCTGAGAACCGGATCTCCAGATCAGAGACTTTTAAGCTTTCCTCCTCGCTCATTTCGGGTAAGCTGTATATCCTTTCTCTCTCTACATTGATATCCCACAGCTCCTTGTATCCCAGAATAACGCAATCGATTATTCTCATCTCCTCGTACGCATACTGATTCTGCTTCAACGTTGAAATTCTTTTTTTCTTATCTATCTCCACGGTCCCAGATGACGACTCCAGCTCACCTGATAATATCTTCATAAATGTTGACTTCCCTGATCCATTCGCGCCGATAAGCCCATACCTCTCTCCTGGGCTGAAGCTGATGTTGATGCTCTCGAAAAGGTAGTCAGAGCCAAATTGTTTTGATATGTTATCTGTTAATATCATCTCTTTTCCTTATTATCCATTCCATCTCTTGGCCTGTGGGCCATACGCTCTTTAGGTTTACGCATCCAAACATCTTGAAATGCGTGTTTTTTTAAGAATGAAATATAGCGACTTTATTGGTGCTGTATCCTATTATTATTTAATTAGGTCAATAAAAGCATCTGTAGATTCAAGGTGGACATTGTGATTCGAGTTGTCTACTACATGCTGGGTGGCCTGTTTATTCATTTCACTCATCATCTTCCCTGCCAGTTTGTATCTAGAATCATCCGATCCATTAATTATTGATATGGGAAAATCAAATTTCGAGAATTCAGATTCATATGATTTCATCTGCCCCTGGCTAAATGCTCTCAAGGCCTTGCTGAGCTGCGCGGGGTTGTGTGAAAGTCTAATCTCTCTTTGTTTCTTAAATCCAAGCTCATTCCTATTGCTCTGATTATGGAACAGGGAGTTTCTTTCCCATTTTTGGACAAATTCAGCGAAATTATCCTCAATGGCCCGGCACAGCTTCAGATCTTCCTGATATCGACTCTCTCTATCCTCTTTATCTGCAATTCCAAGGCAGGCACTCTCAAGGAGAAGTCCCTCCACTCTGTCTGGGTATCTCGCGGCGAATGCAACGGCGAGCCTCCCTCCCATCGAGTATCCGCAGATATTAAGCCTTTTGATATCAAGTGAATCTAAAATTTCAGAAAGGTCCTCACAGCAATCATCGACGCTGTAATCAGAATTTAAATCCTTAAAGGTGCTCTTGCCATGTCCAACAATATCAACGGAGACGGCGTAGGAGTCAAACTTGCTGATTACCTCGCTCCACGAGTCTGCTGCCCCGGTAAAGCCATGGAGAAACAGAGTTGGAGTCGATGACGATCTATTGTTGAGGAACAGACAGCTAACGCTTCGATCTGTTTCTACAATAATCTCACTGGCTTTCATTGTGGTCTTGAAGCGCTTTAATTCGCTGCAGAATCGGTGGGTGAGAGTAATTTAAAAATACATTCAGCCAGTGGGGCGTTAGATTGCTCAGGTTTTCTTTAGACATCTTCTTTAGTCCCGAGACCAGCGAGCCTGGCATCTTTGCGGTCGTCGCTGAGTATGCATCGGCCGAGAATTCATTTTTTCTTGAGATTATACTAAAAAAGATACCAGCGATCATGGATATAGGAGTATAGAGAATTGAGAAAAAAAGCAGGCTGGCGTATATGGATAAGTTCTCCATTTTAAATACCCCAAACAGATCGGGACTCATCAAAAACAACGAGAGCACAAACAGCATCAACCCAGATTGAATGGCGCCAAGGACGATGCCCGAGTGGACATGCTTTAGCTTGTAGTGCCCCACCTCGTGAGCGATTACCGATAGAATCTCATCATCATCCATCTGATTAACGAGGGTGTCAAACAGGGCAATTCTCTTATTCTTGCCGAATCCACTGAAGTAGGCATTGGAGTGGGATGACCTTTTTGATCCGTCCATTACCTCTAGTTTTTTAACGGGGAAATCTACTTCACTCAGATAGGCTCTGATCTTATCTAGGAGCGGTCCCTCCTCAAGGGGGGTGAACTTGTTAAACATCGGAGCAATAAACATATTGAAGATTGGCTGCATGATGACACTGAACGAGACAAGGAATACCCAGACATACGCCCAGGCGTAGTCACCGAAATTACCAAAGAAATACAGGATCAGAGAGAGAATTGGAAATCCTATCAGGATCATCAGGAGATATTGCTTGAGTTTATCCATAAAAAATGTTTTGAGTGTTGTTTTGTTGAAGCCATATTTCTCCTCAATGACAAAGGTGCTGTACAGTGAGAACGGCATATTTAAGAGGTCTGTAATAATTGAGAGAGTAGCGAAGAAGCAGACCCCGGTTAGGATGCTGCCATAGCCAAGGGATCTTACGTATAAATCGAGCGTGTTGTATAGACCCCCTAAAATAAAAATAAGGCTCACGGTCAGGGAGAAGGTTGAGGTGAGATATGAAAATTTTGAGTTTGTTTTTGTGTACTCCTGGGACTTTAAGTAACTATCCTCATCGTAGCAGCCAATAAACTCAGCAGGTAGAGTCGGGTCAAGTGCCCTTAGATTTAAGGTTCTTGTGACAAAGGAAAGGATGTACTCAAATACGATAATGCCAATTATAATAATAAAATATATATTCATGCTATTTAGACCCCCTAGAGCCAATCTTCAAATTAAACACTGGCCATATTTCTGGTTTGTCACTTGGAGACTCAAAAAACTCCATATTAACTATATCAAATTGAGTGAGCACCCCAAGCTGCAGATGTATATTTAGGCGCTCACTTTTTATTAAGTAGAAATCATATCCAAGAGATGCGCTTGCAATCACGCCAAGTTTAGTTTTGCAGTTACCCGTGGAGCACATCACTGGAAGCGCATAGGTCCCAAAGCCTGTCAGTGAGCTAAAAGGTGAAACCCTGGAAGAAGCAAAGGAATGCCTCCACCCAAATCCAGCGCCACCTAAAAATGGAATTGGGAATACGCCAGCAGTCAGGAAGTAGTGATTAGAGTCGCTGCTCCACCCCTCTAGCTGCAGGTCATAATTAGCATTAATCACCCCAAAGACGCCCATGGTCTCGCTCATTCCGACTGATACCGAGCTTGGCTTGGCCGGTAGACATGATAGAAAGCAAGTTAGTAGGACTGCTGAATACCTCATTCTATCCTAAGGTGGCTCCACACGTTCTGCAGAACTTGGCATCATCCTCATGATCCTCATCTCCACAATCAGGGCAGACGGTGTTATTGAACTTCTGCTTCATTGTGCTGTACTCTGCGGAGATAATCCCGGTTGGCACCGCTATTGTGGCGTATCCAATAACCATCGCAAAGGATGCGAGGAACTGCCCCAGTGCCGTCTGGGGTGATATGTCTCCATACCCCACCGTTGTAATGGTCACGATTGCCCAGTATACGCTCCTGGGGATACTGGTAAATCCATTCGCCTCCCCCTCTACTATATACATAACAGATCCAATGATGGTCGCCAGTGTGAATATGAAAAATAAAAATACTATTATCTTTCGTCTGGATGACACCAGGGCATCTATCAGAAGGTTGGCCTCGCCAATATAAAAAATTAATTTCAGTACTCTGAAAATTCTTAGAACCCGTAGAATTCGGATGATGCTGAGGTATCTGCTTGCAGGCAGCAGTATGCTGAGATAGGTTGGAATAATGGATAGTAAATCTATAATACCAAAAAAACTTCTCATGTATATCAGTGGCCTGTTGATACAGTATATACGAAGAAAATACTCTAGGGTAAAGAGAAGCGTAAAGACCCACTCCATGGCGTAGAGTATATCGCCGTACTTATTGTTATAGTACTGCACACTGTCAAGCATCACCACAGCCACACTTAAAAGAATGCAGATTATTAGAAGAACATCAAAACCTTTGCCCGCGGGGGTATCTGATTTGAATATTACCTTGTACAGTCTATCTCTAAGAGTTTTATTGTTCATCGTTTTAATTAAAAGACTCGGGTATTATCTAGTCAGTGCCCGCATCGTCCTTAGCAACAATTTTTGAAACATTCTCTGATATTTTAAATAAAACAATAATTAGCTCGCAGTACAGCCGAGCCCCAAACAGTCCACCTATAATCATTAAAACTCTAAGGAGTGGCGGAACCTCGCTCCCTGGTACTGCCAATGCCGCTACCACGACCGCAATGCTGGAGATTACATATACAACCTTAATAACCGTTGGAACAATCAGCTGGTCAAAGTTTAAAAATTTATTAAAATTCACATTTATTTCCTTTCTTTGATTAAAATAATTCTCCCATTGAGGTAAAGGGCACCTTGGTTTTGGCGTACCCAAGCGACTCCTCAAGAGTACTAAACTTATTAACTCCAGATGATATCTCGATATCTGTTCCTATAAACTGGCATGGATGGATATACCCACATGCATGTGAGAGCTGAAGTATTTCCTTTCGAAGTCCCTTTACGTAGCTTGAGAATCTCTCGGCCTTCGTATCAACGTGGAGACCTCGCTGAAGATATTTATTTTGAGTGGCAACACCCGTTGGGCAGTGGTCGGTGTGGCACTTCTGTGCTTGGATGCAGCCCACTGATATCATAGATTCTCTGGCGATGCTGATCATATCACATCCCATTGCAAATGCGGTAATGGCCCTATCTGGAAATCCAAGCTTCCCGCTACCTATAAACGCAATATCATTGGTGATTCCTATATTCTGAAATATTGTGTAGACTCTCTTAAAGCCAACCTTAAATGGCAGCGAGACATGATCAGAGAAGGCAAGAGGAGCTGCGCCTGTGCCGCCCTCCCCTCCATCGATTGCTATAAAATCAGGGCCCATTTTCTTTTCTTTCATCTGCTGGGCCAAGTCAAACCAGAACGCACTCTCTCCGATGGCGCTTTTAATCCCAATGGGAAGGCCCGATAGATGCGCAAGCTTTTCAATGAACTCTATCATTTCACGGGTATCTTTAAAAGCAGAGTGATTGTTGGGTGATATGCAAGCCTCCCCAGCTGGGACTCCCCTTGCAGCTGCAATCTCTTTTGTCACTTTTTCCTTTGGAAGTATTCCCCCCTTGCCTGGCTTTGCCCCCTGAGAAAGCTTCAGCTCTATCATCTTGATATTTTCATTACTATCGACAGTTTCCTTAAACTTATCAAAGCAGAAGGTCCCATCTTCTTTTCGTGCACCGAAGTATCCTGTCCCTATCTGCCACACGATGTCAGCCCCGAGGTTGTGATACAGGCTCACGCCTCCCTCACCTGTATTGTGGTAGCAATTTCCATTTTTTGCACCGATGTTCAGCGCGCTAATTGCATTACTCCCAAGAGATCCAAATGACATTGCTGAGATATTAACAACGGACATCGGACGGTAGGGCTTTTCTCTATCGTGTGATTTTCCAATTAACTTCGCACAGGGAATGGCTGATTTATCTTCATGGAAGTACTCTATGCTACTCTCTGGAACTGGAAAGGTTGAGTGCTTAATGATTGGATATCCCATTTCATAGAGCTGCTCTGTAGTTCCAAATCCAAATGTATTTTTTTCTTTTTTTGAGGTTGCGTATATCCAAGATCTCTCGCTTCTATTAAATGGCATCTCCTCTTTGTCATTGGCGACGATGTATTGGCGCAATTCTGGCCCAATCTTTTCAATTAGGTATCTGAAGTGCCCAATAATAGGGAAATTCCTTATAATCGCATGTTTCTTTTGAAATAAGTCATGCAAGAAAGTAATCACAAGCAAGGCCAGGAGTATGCAGAGTATGTAGTAGAGGTCCATAGATTTAAATTAATTAATTAATCTGTTTAAAGAAATCTATATTTTAGTGGGTAATGGAGACATCTTTTCTCCACTTCTTGTACCACTTGGCAAATTTCATCCACCCAAAAAAGGTATCTTTCTTGATGGCTTTATATACAACCCTCTGGTATTCGAGGGAATGCTCTGGAGACATTCTGTAGGTGCGCTTTGGTGAGCCGTGGATACCCCTTAAAACAAGCCACTCACCTTTTATGTAGATGAGAGTATGCTTTGAGGCCTCTCCACCATCTGGATTTATAAGATACACGTGAATAAGGTCCTCAACGCCAGCAAGCTTTCGTCTCCAGTTAACAGCCAAGACGGGAGTTTGGAGGGTTACCTCAGTAAGCGGGGTAAATAGAACATCCAGGATTCTCCATGCTTCAGATGGATCTATCATCCCATCCCTGGAGTGATTTATCATATTATCAATATTATGAAGCTTTATTGGAACGATAAAATCAACGCTACTCTCATCAATTCCACTAGAGAATATAAACTCTGATCCGGCATGCTCAATTGTAAACATCTCCCCCGTCTCCTCGACCTCAATGCCTAATCGGTGAAAAACATTATTGAAATATTCAAGAAGCTCTGGGGTCTGAAGAATTCCTTTCCACGCCTCAATTGATGTTGTTTGGGGAAATAGTGCTGAGAAGATTAATCCAATGAAAATTATTTGTTTCATAGATACCTATTGAAAGGAGTAGTGTTTCCTTAAAAATTGATGCACTATCCAGTGAGACTTTAGATCCTTGGGGAAAATTATATAGTCACCTGGCTCTACTGTAAGGGTTTGGCTGTCGGTCTCAATTGTGGCCTCACCCTCAATTATGTAGCAATGTTCCTCTTGGGTGTAGTCGTGATCAAAATGATTTGGCTTGGAACTCCAGATCTCCCAAGATTGAAATTCGCTTAATTTTCTACTTTTGTCTACCTTAATGGACATTCATTCAAAATTATAATTTAAAGAGAAGAGACACTATGGATATAATATGATTTGATATATTAATTATTATCCGTTTAGGACTATTCCGATTAACAGAATTACATCTTGAATATTAATTACTCCATCTGCATTCAAGTCACCAATAAACAGCTGAGATCCGATTGGGGCCTCACCTAAAATCATACTGACCATTGAAACAATATCCAAAATATCAATATTCCCATCTTGAGTGAGATCACCAGGCACCGCGGCCTGAACGGATATTACCTCGGAGAATGGCTCGCTCATCATGCCATAGATGTTCTCTACGATAAGCTCAACGGTATAATCTCCAGATAATTCGAAGGTGTAGTTAATATCGCCAGTTGCTGTTACCTGCGCGTTTCCATCACCAAAATCCCAGTAAAAATTTCGAAGTTCCTGCTCATTAAAGATGGTTGAGAGATCAGAGAAGTATACGGTTGAGGCGTCCACCTCATACTCATACAGCGCTATTGGATTCTCTAGGTCACGAGGAAAAATATTAAATATAGCCGCCTGGTCATCCGGGAAGCCGCCCATTGAAGTCAGGCTGTACCAGCCATTGCTGCTTCCGCCCCACCCAAAATTACAGTGGAAACTGTTATAGTCATCACCTTGGTATCCATCGACATTCCAAGCGTGTCCACCATAGGAGGCATCGTATCCTCGAAGTATTACCGGCATGCTCGCATCCAGGTTTGCAATAATGGCATCGCCAAAGATGCTCTCGTTGCTCGGGGTCTTTTGCATGCTATAGATGCTGCTGTCATATTTAAAGAAATATTCTAGTGAGTACTCCGTCGATGGGTAGCTACCGATCACGTATGCCCCAGATCCTGATTGGTCGTAATCCATATTCACAGAGATACCAGTGTCAAATAGCAAAATCTGAGAGGGGGCTGATGCGACAGTGGCTGGCATATTCTCAAAATCATAGAATGATGATGAAAAATCAACTTCAATTTCTCCAAAATCATCCTCATTGTAAGTGTTTGAGCCCTCTCCAGAGGATGGGTGTCCCCAGTAGTGCATCACCTGCGACATCGCCACAGCAACGCAGCCCACAGGTCCGTTGAATCCTAATTCATTGGTGACCCCATTGTTCCAGCCCCCACTTTGACCGAATTCAGCGTCTATTAGCGGCTCCATATCTCTTGTTTCTGGAAAAACTGGATTCTCTGACAAGTAGAGACTCCACTTATCCTGAATATACTCTCTTGCTGGCGCTGGTGCCTGAAGCTGCTCAGCGATCTCTCTTTTGTAGGTGCCCATTATCTCTTGAACGGGCGTGGGTTCTAATGAAAAATCAGATTCAAAGCTGTAGGCTAAGCATGGGAGCGACTCTTTTGAGGCAGATACTGTAATAAAACCTTTTGGATTGAGATTGTAAATGTACATTAGGGTAAGATCGCTATCGGATTTAATGACATCTACGCTTTTAATATTAAAATCATTAATATCTTGAGTTGAGCTGAATTGCTTATATATATTTTCAGCGACTGATAGGGAATTACTCTGTGTTATACTTGTATTCGTACAGAATAAAACTGAAATTGATAGTAGAATGATAACTAATTTTATTTTTTTCATTATTTCCCTCTATGGTTCTATCGTAAGTTTACAAATTATTTTGATATCTTATTGTAAAATATTGTAAAAATTAAATTGTTCATATGATTAAGAAAAATATATATATTGCCTTTGGCTGTGTTTTCTTTGCGATAGGCCTATTTGGCTACTATATGCCTGTGGTGCCTGGAACCGTATTTATGATACTCGCCGCCTATTGCTTTATGCACTCTTCTGAGAAGCTATACAATAAGATCGTCAATAATCCGCTCTACGGCTCCCCTATTAAAAGTTACATTGAGGATAATCACATATCACTAAAGTCTAAGTTTATTATTTTGGGATCCATGTGGACAGCTACTCTCTTCACCTTCTATATAGCCCCAGAGATGAGATACCCCACATCGTTAGTTTTTTCTGATACCAAAATTGTCCTTAATATAAAAGTTATTGGTATCATTCTAGCCATGATTGGGAGTCTTGTAGTTTTAAGGGCAAAGCACCAATAAGACCGATAGCACACAATATTTATTTTTAAAAAGGAAATAAAATGTTATCAAAAAAAATTAATTTAAAAGAAAAATATTCAAAGTTTCACAAACATTGGTCTCCTCGAATTATCGCAGAAATGAATGATTACCAATTTAAACTTGCTAAGATTAAGGGTGAATTTGTATGGCATGATCATAAGCACACAGATGAAACTTTTATAGTTATTGAGGGTGAGATGACTCTTAAGCTTAGAGGTGGAGAGGTGAAGTTATCAGAAGGAGAAATGTATGTTGTCCCCAAGGGAGTTGAGCATAAGCCTTGCGCGGATAAAGAATGTAAGATTTTAGTTGTTGAGCCCAGGGGTGTTATAAACACAGGGGATGCGAGATCCGAACTAACTATCAATGAAGATATGTGGATTTAATAATTAATTTACTTTATTCGGTGATTCTTCAATTATTCTTTTAAATCTCTGGTCATAGGTGCTGACAATTTGCTTCCAATCATAATGTTTAGTTAAGAAGGAGTAATTTTTTAATTTTTCATAATTTTTTAACGCTTTCATGATTTTCTCAATAAGCTCACTATCTTTATTGTAAAATATCTCAGAGTTTCTTTCTTCATCAAATATCTCGGGGAATGACAATCTTTTTGGTAGAATTGGATAGGTGCCACAGTGCACAGCCTCGACGGCGCTAATTCCAAAAAAATCTTGATTTGAAGTAACGGGAATAATATCCGCACGCCACAGCCATTTCGCATAATCTTCAAAAGACGTGCAATAGCCCTGGTGCACTATATTATCTCCAAGTTTTTCTATTGCAGTATTAAATATCGCGGGGCTGCTGGAGAACTTTTCTCCAAGAAGTATTAGATGGAAGTCTACCCCCAGCTCCTTTATTTTAAATAGCGTTCGAAAAAACAACTCTGGGTTCTTGTCATACTCCCATCGATGGTTCCAGAGGATTGTTGGAATTTTATTCTTTTTGTTCTGGATTGTATGGCTATCGAATCTTGATAGCTCGCAGCCAAGGTGGAGAACAGATGATTTGTTTTTTATCTTTTCAATTGATGAGATATTCTGGTGGTCAGGCATTCTCTTCAGGTAGGTCCCTAGGCCACCAATAAAGCTGTTCAGGTTGTAGGCTGAATTAAAAAAATTCCAATCAGACACCATTGCAGAGGTATGATTGATATAGTGGTAATGCACATCTCTCCTCAATGCGATGTCGGGGTCATGATCTGACCACGGGTATGCAATCTGATTCTCATGAAAATACATAGCCACGGGAGTTGCTGCAATCTTCTTTTTGGCGATTGATATAAATACTGGAAGATTTAAAAAATCTGAGCAAAGGATCAAATCGTAGATGTTTTTTCTCGCCATAAACTCATCTGCCAGAGTAATCGCCCCACCATGCATCCTCCATTTCCATTTGTTTCCTGGAAGCTTCAGTATCTCTATATCATGTCTTGAGTGTGTGGAGTAGGACTCGATCCAGCTTCTATGTGAATCCGCGTAATATGGCTCTATATACAATATTTTCATATATTTATGAAAAAGACTTAAAGTTATACATTAGTTTAGATCCCAGTCAATTTGACTCTTGAGGTTTTCTTTTAGATATTTATTGGCTTTTGAAAAATGATTGGACCCATAAAAACCATTATACGCAGATAGGGGCGATGGATGTGCAGCCTTTAAGATCAAATGCTTGGAAGAGTCAATCAGAGCTTCTTTTCCTTGAGCCTGTTTTCCCCACAGTATAAATACAATATTTTTAAGATGATTTGATATTAGAGATATGGTTGAGATTGTAAATTTTTCCCAGCCTATGTTTTTATGTGAATTTGCTTTTCCCCTCTCCACTGTTAGTACATTATTTAAAAGAAGGACACCCCGCTTAGCCCATTTTGTTAGATTGCCTGAGACTGGAATATCTAGACCCAAATCTTTGTTTAACTCCTTAAAAATATTTTGTAGAGAAGGTGGAATTTTAATATTTGAATTTACGCTAAAGCAAAGTCCATGCGCCTGGTTTGGCCCGTGGTATGGATCCTGCCCAACGATAACAACCTTCACTTTATCTACAGGAGTGCTGTTGAATGCATTAAAGACGTTAGATGCCGATGGATATATTTCTTTTATTTTATATAGATCTCGAAGTCTCAATTGGAGTGACTGGAAATATGGTTTTTCAAACTCATTTCCTAAAATATTATACCATGATTCATCAATCCTAATTTTTTTCATTTAGCGTTGGATGTTGTTCCAATAGAAATTTCATCATCTAGTAACCTTTTAGATAAAATATTCCTGGTGGCTATCTCCTCTAGGTAAGTGGTGTGTTCGTGAGCAGATAGATACTTGCACACCAGTTCACCTATAAAATTAGCTCGGCCACTAATAGTAAAATTAAATTCTTTACTCATTCTATATATCTATTTCATTTTGCTTTGCACTCTCAACCTTTGGAGTAGCCTCAGAGTGCTTATTTCGACATTCACGGCACCAAGATTGAAAAGATAGCCCCTTCTTAAGGTTCTTGATACCAAATAAATCCACAATTTCCTTATTGGTGGTTGCGTCTGTTCTGCAATTGGGACATTGTCTGTAGTTTTTATGATCTGGTCTGAGGTATTGATCAGAGTGAAATAGCTCAGGAGCTCCTGCGTCAAATTGCTTGCTTGTTCTGTTAAATAAGAGTTTATAGATGAAACTAATTATTTTCATCTAAATATTTCTCGAAGTTCATGAAAAAGTTCTGGAGAGATGTTGGCCTTTTCATCTAAAAACCCCTCAACCATGTCATGCTGGACCATAAGTTTTCCATTTAGATGGTCTAATTCATGTTGAAATAGTTTTGACATGAAGCCCTTTAGCGTATTCTTTATGGCTCTCCCCTCTTGGTCGTAGTACCTGACTTTGATTTTATTGAATCTTTTAATTTTAAGCGATACCGATGGAATGCTAAGGCACCCCTCTACCTCTTCTTGAATCGAAGCTGCGTCCGTTTTATCTATTTGGGGATTTATATATATCTGATAATTGTCAGCATACTCATTTTCTTCCAATGGCTCTTGATCGCTACGAGCTTCTTTTTTCTCAAGCTCATCGACATCGATATTGTCCTCCAATCTAGCCAATCCAATGAAAATTGATTTATCATAGCCAATTTGATTAGCTGCGATTCCAGCGCAGGTAGTTTTTTTATATGTATCAATCAGGTCCTGAATTATTTGATTTGAAGTGTCAGTTAGAGGAAAGAAAATATTTTTTGTCCTTTTCCGAAGAAAGGAGATATTATTAGAGATTAACTCTGAATTTTCCCATACTTTTATAATTTTTTTTATTGCCATATAGTAAGATATTAAGATCTATTAAATATTTAGTATTATATCTACAACCAACAAGATATCGAGCACATCGATGTTCTCGTCGAAATTCATATCTATTAGTAAAATTAATGCATCATTAATTTGACCATTTACCACTATGTCTACAGCTAAAAGTACATCTAAAATATCTATTATTAAATCAGAATTCAAGTCTCCCAATAGATATTGAGTAAAGTATGTGGGATGATATTTTTGATATCTTGGTATTTTCCCATTAAATTCTTGATCACTTGGGCCAGTAAAATTATATTCCCAAACAATTGATAGCGTAGAATCTATTTCAAAAAAAGTAGTACTGTTCCCTAGAGAGATTAGGGTGTTCCCGTTTTCAAGTCTAAATGCGCCGGATTGGATGTTGGAGAAGAATGATCCATCTCCATATCTCCATGTGTAGTCTATTGGAAGGTGCGGGTCATTTGAATTAATTTCATAGCCATAGCTATCTACTGGAGTTGAAATTTGCAGAACCTCTGAACGCACATCTTCAGTCCTATTGTTAAATAAAATGATATCACCTCCCCCAGGATGACTGGGGTCAATCCAATTCACGCTATGTTGGGACAGGAGTATCTGATCATCTGCATCTCCCCTATTGTAATTCTCAGAGTTTCCCCATCGATATATAAAATTTCCGCCTTGGTTGAAGTTTCCACCGCTATCAGAAGAAGCTTCCAGGGTAGTGGTGCTGTGATCAATAAAATAAAATTCATTCATTTTTCTTGATGATATCGCAATCAGATCTAATGATTCGTTGTAGTCAATCGCATTTAAATGAAGCCAGTCACCCGAAGCACCTCCCCCACCCCCTAGATTTCCTAGATTTATA
>Ga0114996_10005382_pt1 | contig 15066 bp, 8 predicted proteins | sample ArcticOcean_MG_C_4_FD_87039 | JGI IMG/M metagenome (GOLD analysis project Ga0114996, IMG submission 87039) | Marine microbial communities from western Arctic Ocean - ArcticOcean_MG_CB4_134 | ecosystem: Environmental > Aquatic > Marine > Oceanic | place: Arctic Ocean: Canada Basin | collected...
ACAAACCTGCCCCACGAATTTAATGGTGCCGAGCATGCCGTACTTGCGTAGTTTATCGCCGCGTAGATTTTCTGAAAGTTTTCGCTTGAATGAGAACTTTTTTTCGAGGGTGGTCTTTTTTGATTTCTGTGCTGAAAAAGATTCCTTTTCGAGCGCCTCTGGGGGTCCATCTAGGGGCGTTTGAATAAGCGCTGATTTGAAACAACGGCCCAACTCGCTAGACACTTCGCCGCGAAAACTGGCCGCCCAAACCGAACCACGAGTTCGCTCTGTAAACCCCATCACAACAACGGTTTACGCCACGAGAAAAAACGAGCAAAAAAACATTGCACTTTTTTCTGAGAGAAAATTGAGACACTTGACAACGACCCACCTTAACAAATCAAAAAACAGCGATTTGACCCCTTGACACGTCTCGCCCACACCGCGTCGATTGGCAAATTCTGAGGACGTTACCTTTTCCGCCGCCGCGATCCTATCAGTCCCAACAAACCACTCACCAACAGCAGCAGCGTGGATGACTCGGGGACAAAGGTGATCGGGCCGGTGCTGACACCGGTGACGTCGAGGTGATCGACCTGCGAGGTAAAGTTCTGTGGCAATAGGCGAAATAGGTCGGCGACTAAGCGCGCACGCCACCGACAAGCTCAGGTTCGGCGTAGCGCCGCCTGATCCCCGAACCACGCCGGAGACTCATCTCAAACGGCGCCGCCCGAATTTCACCCTAGATCGAGCGGGCTGCAAGTATATTTCTCGCGATACGGCGAAGGAAAATGAGATCGCCTCGCGCACGGGAAGGGGTCAGGTCCATGTTTTCGGTCTACGTTTTCAGCGAGTAGCAAAGGACGAGAGGCCGAAAAATAGACCAGACCCCGACTTTGCAGTTCCCCTGTAGTTTCGCCACCGTCCCTTGCGAAAAACCGCTTTTGCCGCTAGAATTTCGGGTTTCCACGAAGGAGTCTGTCAAGGAACTAGGCGATGAAAAACGATATTCACCCCGACTATGTTGAAACGTCCGTCACATGCGGTTGCGGAAACTCGTTCACGACCCGGAGCACTCGCCCCGAGTTGAGGGTCGATATCTGTAATGTCTGCCATCCTTTCTATACGGGCAAGCTGAAGTTCGTCGACACGGCCGGCCGAATCGAGAAGTTTAAGAAACGGTTCGCTGGCGCGGGCTATGCCAGCTTGAAGCGAGGCAAGAAAGCGGTCACAGACGAGGCCGCAATTGAGACCCCAGTTAAGGCCCCAGCGGAAGCTCCCGCAGCGTCCGAATCTTAGCCTTTCCCCCTCTTCCCGCCTTGCGGTATGATGCGCCCGTTGTATGCGCGCATCATGATCTTCCCCGGCGGCGGCCCGGTTGTCACTTGCGCGATGAGTTGGGCGGCCAGTCCCCTCGCAGCCCCTAGATTTCCTGGAACTGTAAGCGATGCGCAAACTGCTCGACGAGAAACTTGGCCGATTCGAGGAACTGGAAGGCAAGCTGATCGATCCTGAGGTGCTAACCAATGGGCCGCTGCTGGCCGCGGTCGCGCGCGAACATGGATCGTTGGCCAAGCTGGCGATCAAATATCGTCGCTACAAAGATCTGAACTCCGAGATCGCCGAGGCCACCGAAATGATCGAGGGGGACGACCTCGATATGCGTGAATTGGCTGAGGCGGAATTGCCCGAGCTAAAAGAGAAGCGCGAGGTACTCTGGAGCGAACTGCTCGACATGACGATCGGCGGCGAAGACGCCAACCGGGCGCGCTGCGTCATGGAAATCCGCGCCGGTACCGGTGGCGACGAGGCGGCGCTGTTTGCCCGTGATCTGTACGAGATGTATCGGCATCACTGCGAAACCCGAAAGTGGAAAGTCGAAATTCTCAATGCGAGTCCGACGGAGCTTGGGGGCTTTAAGGAGATCTCGCTCGGCTTGGCGGGCGAGGGCGTCTTTCGCGAGCTTCGCTATGAGAGCGGCGGACATCGTGTGCAGCGTGTCCCTTCGACCGAGACTAAAGGCCGTATTCACACTTCGGCTGCGACGGTGGCGGTGATGGCGGAGCCGGAAGATATCGAAATCGAGATCAAACAGGATGATTATCGCAAAGATATCTTTCACGCCAGCGGCCCCGGTGGACAGCATGTCAACAAGACCGCATCGGCGGTCCGGCTGACACATTACGAGAGCGGTATCGTGGTCTCGATGCAGGACGAAAAGAGCCAACACAAGAACCTCGCCAAGGCGTTGCGGATTCTCAAGACTCGGCTCTATGAAGCCAAGCAGCGCGAAGAGCACGAAAAACGGGCCAGCGAGCGAAAGGATCTGGTCGGTTCTGGTGATCGAAGCCAGCGGATCCGCACGTACAATTTTCCCGAGAACCGCCTGACCGACCATCGAATCAACCTCACAATCTACAAACTCGACCAGATCATGCTCGGCCAAGTGCAGCCGATCACCGATGCGTTGATCGACTACGACCGCCAGCAGCTCCGCGACTCGATGGAGAGCACATAGTCGAGGAAATGACGAATGAATAATGTCGAATGACTAAGGCCGTTGAAGTGCACGAAGACTTACTCCTGAGCCTTAGACATTCGACATTATTCATTCGTCATTTTCCCACGGTCCACTTCGTAAACCCCTTTTTCCACCGCCCCTATGTCCGAATCGTGGACAATCGGCCGATTGCTCGAATGGACTGCTGACTTTCTTGGGCAGCATGGGGCGGACACGCCCCGGTTGGATGCCGAAGTGTTGTTGGCAGAGGCGCGTGGTTGTGAGCGGATTGATCTCTATGCCCGCTTCAACGAACTGGCTGAAGAGGATACCCGGATGGCCTTCCGCGAATTGGTTCGCCGGCGCTCCGAAGGGATGCCGGTCGCTTATCTGGTCGGACGCCGCGAGTTCTATTCGTTGAGTTTTCGTGTGTCGCCTGACGTGCTGGTACCGCGGCCCGAAACCGAACTGCTGGTGATGACGCTGTTGGATCTGGTCAAGGAATTCTCCGATGTGGGCGGCCCGCTACGGATCGCAGACGTCGGTACTGGCAGTGGAATCATCGCGGTCTGTGCCGCCAAGTATCTTCCTCAGGCACAACTGACCGCGGTCGACATCAGTCCTGCGGCACTTGCGGTCGCGGCTCGCAACGCCACGGATCATGGCGTCGTGGAGCGCATCGATTTTGTCGAGGGCGATCTGTTTTCAGCAGTTCCTGAGGACCGGCAGTTTCACTTTGTGGCGAGCAATCCTCCCTACATTTCGACCGACGAGCTAGAGGCCCTCATGCCAGAGGTTCGCGATCATGAACCGCGGTTGGCACTAGCGGCCGGTGCTGCTGGAACGGACGTCATCGAGCGGCTCGTGCCACAAGCGGCCGAGCGGCTTTGTGTCGGCGGAACGTTACTGATCGAGATTAGTCCGATGATCCAACAGGCGGTCATCGATCTGATTATCGCCGATGGACGATACAAAACGCCGAGCGTGGCAAAGGATCTTTCCGGCAACGCCCGGCTAGTGACCGCCCGACGGATTGGGTGATGTTTTTCGTATGCAATACTTCCAAATCATCGGCGGACAACCACTCAGCGGCGAGGTCGCCGTATCGGGCTCGAAGAACGCGGCGCTGCCGATCATGGCGGCTTCGATTTTGGCCGAAGGTCCGGTCCGTTTAGAGCGCGTCCCGCGATTGACCGACGTCGAGACGCTCTCATTGGTGCTCGGCGAGTTAGGCGTGGCGGTGCGTCGCGACGAAGACGACAGTTCGCTCTGGATCGAAACGGTCGATCACAATCCGGTGCATGCCGACTATGAATTGGTCCGCCGTATGCGAGCGAGTTTCTGCGTGTTGGGACCGCTGCTGGCCCGTCGTGGTCGCGCGGTGGTGTCACTGCCGGGCGGCTGTAACATTGGCACACGTCCGGTCGATCTTCATCTGGCGGGGCTCGAGGCGCTCGGCGCTTCGATTCGTTTAGAAGCTGGCTATGTTTACGCCGAAACATCTCGGCTGGTCGGCGCAACCGTTCCTATGTCGGGGCCGTTTGGGCCCAGCGTGACTGGCACGGCGAATCTGTTGTCGGCTGCGGTTTTGGCGAAGGGTCAAACCGTGATCACCAGCGCGGCCCGCGAGCCAGAGATCGCTGACCTCGGCGAGTTTCTGATTGCGATGGGTGCCGAGATCATTGGCCTGGGGACTTCCACGATCGAGATCCACGGCGTCGACGGGCTTTCGGCGGTCGGGTACCAAGTGATTCCCGACCGGATCGAAGCGGCGACGTTACTCACGGCAGCGGCGATCACCGGCGGGCAAGCCACGGTGCGCGACGCGAAACCGGCGCATCTTACCGCGGTGTTGCAGGTGCTCTCTGACATGGGCGCCGACGTTCATGCGGTTGGCGATACGGTGACGATCAAGCTACAGCGCCGTCCCCGTCCGGTTCATCTCACGGCACAACCTTATCCCGGAGTGCCGACCGATCTGCAATCGCAATTGATGGCGTTGGCTGCGCTGGCGGATGGCGAGAGCGTGGTGACCGATGCCGTGTTTCCTGATCGGTTCTTGCACGCTGCCGAACTGAATCGATTGGGAGCCCGGATTCAGCGGCGCGGCTCGACGGCCACGATCAACGGGGTCGACCGGCTGACCGGCACCACAGTGATGGCCTCGGACCTCCGGGCTAGCGCCGCACTGCTGTTGGCCGGGCTGGCAGCGCGGGGCGAGACGATCGTGAATCGTATTTATCACCTCGATCGTGGCTATGAACGGCTGGACGAGAAACTGGCCGGTCTGGGGGCGCAGATTCGCCGCTGCGAAACCGACCAGCGTGAGTCGACGTTGCCCAGTCGTGTTGCCTCACAGCCAGATGATGTGCGATCGGCGTGATATTCCCCTCTGCCGTATTGCGGGGGTTTCAATTATGATCGGTTTATGGCATCCGCTTTTACCAAATCGCTCGATCTGCCCACCGATCGTCGCCCACGGGTGATGATGCTCGGCTCGGGTGGCCGCGCGAATGTCGTTTCCGAAGCGGCCCGGTTGCGACCGCTAGTCGAACAACATGCCGACGTCGTGCTCTGCGATCTGTTTGGCGAAGAGGACCTCTTGTCGGTCGACGCCGATCTGGCGATTGTGCTCGGCGGCGACGGGGCCATTCTGCGTGCCGCCTTGCAAATGGACATACACCAGCGTCCGGTTTTGGGCGTCAATCTCGGCAAGCTCGGATTTCTCGCTGATCTCTCGCCCGACGAACTGCTAGCGGTGCTGCCGGATCTTTGCCAGGGCCAAGGCGAGATAGTCGAGCATCTGATGTTTCACTATCAGGTCAGCCACAAGGACGGCGGCCAGATTGTCTGCGAAGGTCTCGGGCTGAACGAGGTTGCGGTGATGGCGGGGCCGCCGTTCGCGATCCTTGATGTCGATCTTTACGTTGACGCGGAATTGGCGACCACCTATAGTTGCGACGGCCTGATCGTGAGCACGCCCGTTGGCTCGACGGCCCATAGTTTGTCGGCCGGCGGGCCGATCCTGCGCAAGGATCTGCATGCATTCGTGATCTCGCCGATTAGCCCCCACACGCTGACCAACCGGCCGGTGGTGGACCAGGCCGATCGGCTGTTTGAACTGGTGGTCAGCAATCCGCACGCCGGCACGTCGGTGGTGGTCGACGGTCAAGTTCGATGCACGCTCGAGCCCGAAGATCGGGTGCAGATTCACCGCGCCGAACCAACATTTCAGCTAGTGAAGGTCGCCGGTCACGGCTACTATCGCACGTTGAGGGAGAAGCTCGGCTGGCGGGGGATGTTCGAGCGCCGAGAATGAGAGAAATATCGAATGAGTAACGTCGAAAGTCTCATTGCCTTACGGACGTTTCCGCGCACTCCACGGCATTAGACATTCGACATTATTCATTCGACATTGTCCCAGATCAACTCGAAAGGATGCGAGTATCATGTTGCAGCGCTCTACCTTTTTGTTCGTCACCCTACTGGCGTGCTCTGTCGTTTGTGCTGAAGAGGAACCGGCGGCCGCCAAGTTCGCTGGCAAGTCCGACGCCAAGCCAACGTATCTGCTTGAGCACAGTTTTACCAAGGGCGACAACGTTCGCACTAAGGTGACCCATCAAGTCGCGATCAAAACGACCGTCAAGGGCACCACTCAGGCTGCCAAGACGCTGAGCATCTCGACCAAGGCGTGGCGAATTACACATGTCGATGAAAAAGGCAACGTCACGCTGATCCAGTCGGTCGAAAGCGTCGACATGCGGCAACAGATCGGGGATGGTGCTGAGGTCCGCTACAACAGCCTCACCGACAAAAAGACACCCGAGGGGTTTCAGGATGTTGCCAAAGCCTTGGGGCGGCCGCTCGTCCGTGTGACGATTACTCCCCGTGGAGAGATCACAGATCGAGTCGAGCTCTTCCCGCAGCCCAACAGCCAAAAGGGCCAGCTCGTCGCATTGCTACCCAAGGGGCGAATCTCGATCGGGCATGTGTGGACGCTGCCCGAGACGATTCCGCTGCGGCTCAAGAGCGGCGTGACTAAGAAGATCAAAACCAGGGAGCGGTATGAGCTAGAGAAAGTCGAAGACGGGATCGCCGTGATCGAAGTCCAGACCCAGGTGCTCACGCCGATTCACAGCCCCGAGATCGAAGTGCAGGTGATCCAGCGAACCACCAAGGGCACGATTCACTTTGACATCGCCAAAGGTCGCGTGATCAAGAAGGTGGTCGACCTGAATCGCCGTGTGGTGGACTTTAGCGGCCCCGGTTCGTTGATGCATTACATGGCCAAGTTCAGTGAGCAGCCACAAGCACCCTCTGCCACACCGGTCGCCAACAAGCCCGAAAAGCCGGCCGCCGAAATCGGTTCAAAAAAGGGACCGCCGAAGTTGAAGCGGTAATCAGGATCGAACCGGATGTTTGCTGGGCGAGCTTAACCGATACAGCAATCCAACCAACAGCGCCGTCGCGACGATGCGAAACGCCCAGGAGTCGAGCACCTGCATGATGTTCGGCGGAGTCCATGCGGGGTAGCTTTCGTAGGTCACGCGCGATGTCGGCGTAAAGGATGTTTGCGCAATCTCTGCCCCTTCGCCGGCCAACTCGCTGGCGATCATCCTAATCATCAGCCGGTCAAGCCGATCAACGTTATAGCCCGGCACGTTGGGCTCGGCGTGTGGGTTGCCGACGCCCGAGTCGTCGGTCAGAAAAAGATACTGACCGCCGGTCACGAAGGCCGCAGCTCGCAACACGTACTCGGCTCGATCTCGTGCGCCGCTGGCGGCCACAGGAAAGATCGTGACTCCGTCTGCGCGGAGCCGCTTGAGGGCTTTGAAGGTTCGCCCGCCGTGTTTCTCATGAGGCGGGGCATCGGCGACCAGAAACATCACTCGGGCCGTGTCCCGCTTTCTCCAGCCTAGCTTTCCGGCCGCTTCGAGTGCCGCGTGCATTGCTTCGGGATAGTCGCCACCACCGCCTGCTGACTGGCCCGCGAGTGTCGTACGAAACTCGCTAAGCGATCCGGTAAAGTCATGCGTTCGCACAACATACTCGTCGCCTTCGTCGCGATAAACGATCAGCGAGTAACGTTGATCCACATTGGGAAACCGCCGCTTTACTTCAGCGGCGATGCTGTCAATTTCGACCTTAAGATATTCCAACTCATCGCTCATGCTGCCCGTGGCGTCGATGACCAGCGACAGGTCGAGCTTCGTGGGTCGCTGCGATACGGCACCCTGTAGTTGCACAGTCCAGGGAGATTGCGACACAGAGACCTTTCGCGAGATGCGTCCCGATCCGTCAGGCAGTGTCACGTCCAGGATCAGCGATCCCTGCACACCCCTGGCGTCGAGCCCAGGGAGAAACGTGGTTTGGCCATCGCTACCGGTCCTGGTTTGTAGTAATGGCAATCGCTTTTGGCTAGCGCCGACTCGCACGACAACCCGCGCGTCGCCGACTGGCTGCCCCTGTTGGTTTTCGACACGAATCACGACGCGATTGTCGATCGAGTACCCGGAAAACACGCCTTGTCCGTCCCGAGAGGTGTTTTCGCCGAGATAACGTCGATAGTCGCTGAAACTGGCATGGTCGTCAATGCTGCCGGCGGTCAGCGTGCCGGCCTGAAAGCCTTTGACGCGAGAGACACGTGGTTCCGCTTCAGATTTCTTCGCCGGTTCGTGGCGAGTGAAGCCACGATCATCGTGGGCGTCACGCGTCGCGGGAGCTTCTTTGGCGGCGAAAGTTCGGCCAGAATCAGCCTCTTGCGTGTGACTTGCAACCTCTTCTTCGCTACGTGATGCCTTGTTTTTCGCTTGGCGATTCGCGGCCTTTTTTGTGGCGTGTTTCCCACAACCACCAACCAACATCACAACCAGAGCAACGATCATCCATCGGGTTCGGTGTGCGCGCATCGCTAGACTCCTCCATTTGTGGACGTCAAGAATCGCTGCCCGCGCTGTTCCGTAACGCACCGGCAGGGTCAGTACGGAAGATTAGATGCGCTAGGCCGGAAAAAATTCCCACGAAACTTTTCAAGCGTGAGGATTCGGTCGATGTGGGGCAGGTTTGTAACCTGCCAAGTTAAAGAGGAAACTGGCAGGTTACAAACCTGCCCCACCAAAAAAGCGAGGTGACACGCCGCGTTGAGCGCTCCGGGAGAAGTGCTCAGGCGACGTGCCTCTCGCCTGCGTCTGATAATTCTTGCTCGGCAACGAGGCCGAGCATCGTTTGCGTGGAGAAATTTACCGCAGCCCCTTAGCTCGCCGGACCATCTCGAGGAACTCTTTCCGCCGGCCGTACTTGTCTTGTCCGAGGGACGCTTGGGCGACTTCCATAACGGCGTCGTAGCTGGCATCGCCGCGGTGTTTCGAATTGCGAAGCAACATCCCGAACGAGGCCACCGCACTGGCGAATTGCATCTCGTCGCTCGCCTTATTAAAGGCGATGCCTTGGTCCTTGACGACGTATTCCACCTTCGTGCTCTTGGTGCCATCCGGTTGCTTGTAGCGAATCTTCAACGTCAATAGCTCACCGCCGTTGACTTTCTTCGGGCGGACTCGATTGGCGACTTTTTGATATTTCAGCCGGTCGACTGCCGGCGAATCGACCTCCGCACCGATCGGCACGATCTCATAGATCGCTGTGACGGTGTGCCCTGCCCCGATTTCGCCGGCGTCTTTCTTGTCATCGTTGAAGTCCTTCGCCGCCAGCCGGCGGTTCTCGTAGCCGATCAGCCGATACGAGTCGACTTCCTCGGGGTTAAATTCGATCTGGATCTTCACATCCTTGGCGATCGTCACCAGCGTTCCGCTGAGCTCCTGGACGAACACCTTTTGGGCCTCGGAATTCGAGTCGACATAGAAATAGTTGCCGTTGCCGTCGTTCGAGACTTTCTCCATCATCGCGTCGTTGTGGTTGCCGGTGCCAAAGCCAAGGGCTGTCAGATACACGCCGCCTTTGGCCTTCCGTTTGACCAGATTAACCAACTCCTTGGTGTCGGTCGTACCGACGTTAAAATCGCCGTCGGTACAGAGAATCACGCGGTTCGTGCCGCCTTTGATAAAGTTCTCCTGGGCTTGCTCATAGGCCAAGCGAATTCCGTCGCCGCCATTGGTCGATCCGCCGGCCGACAGATCGTCGATTCTTGACAGAATCACCCTTCGGTTATCAATGCTGGTCGACGGCAACACCACACCGGTGCGACTGGCATAGACGACGATCGCCACGCGGTCGTCGTCGGACAGATTCTTGACCAGCATCCTCAGGCCTCGCTGCACGAGCGGCAGTTTGTCGCTGCTCTGCATCGAACCCGATACGTCGACCAGAAACACCAGGTTTGCTGCCGGTCGCTGCTCGCGATGGACCTCTTTGCCTTTGATCGCGACCCGCACCAGCCGGTGCTTCGGCTGCCAGGGACAACCGGTCACTTCCAGGTGTGCCGCAAATGGCCGGTCGTCGGTCGGCGGCTCGTAGACATAGTCGAAATAGTTGACCAGTTCCTCGATCCGCACCGCGTCGGGAGGAGGAAGTCGTTGCGACTCGAGCAGATATCGCCGCGTGATCGCATAGGACGCAGTGTCGACGTCGATCGAAAACGTTGAAAGCGGCTGTTTTGTCGCGTCCTGAAACTTGCCTTCGCCGATGGGTGAATATCGGTTGCCGATTCGTCCCGCCTCGGCATCTTGTGGAGCGGACGATCCCCGGCCGATATACGGGTTTGGCGGGATCGAATCCGCTTGGATTTGAGGTATACGTTGACTGAGCTGCGCTCGTCGGCCATATGCTGAGGCGCTCGAAGCCGTCCGTTTCCGGGCCGATTGCGCTCGTGTCTTGGCGGCCGTTTTTTGGGAAGTTCTTGGATCGGACTTGATATCGGACTGATTTTCGGCGGCCTCGTTCATTAAGGGTTGGTCGTCTTTCGACACGTTTGCGTCCTGTTTTGCCGCCTCTTTCCCACACCCGACCAGCATCACAGACAGAGCAACTACCCATCCTACGAATTGCAACGCGCGCATTTCTAGACTCCTTATTCCATGAACACAAAAAAGAGCCCCGCCCACGTCGTTCCGTAAACGCCCGACAGGGTCAGTACGGAAGATTAGATGCGCCAGTTCGCGAAAAATTCCCGAGAAACTTTTCAAGCGTGACGATTCGATCGATAGCGAATCGACACGCCGCGTTGAGCAACCGGGAGGATGCTCAAGCGACGTGTCGCTCGCCCGCGTCTCACGCTTGGTGCTCGGCGAGGGGTCCGAGCATGTTTCGCGTGTTGTGATTTACCGCATCGCCAAAGTAGCCATCACGCTCCGTCGTGATGAATGGCATCAATGAATGATATCGTAGGAAACTTCATCACGACGGAGCGTGATGTCTACTATACGCACGACTTATCGCAGCCCCTTTGCTTGCCGGACCATGTCGAGGAACTCTTTCCGCCGGCCTTGCTTGTCTTCGCCGATGGCCGCCCCGGCGATCTCTAGCACCGAATCAAAGTTGGCGTCGCCGCGGTACTTCGAGCCGCGAAGCAACATGCCGAACGAGGCGACCGCGCTGGCGAACTGCATCTCGTCGCTCGCGTTGGCGAACCGCGTGCCGTCGTCCTTCAGCACGAATTCGATCTTCGTGCTCTTGTGGCCGTCGGGCTGCTTATAGCGAATCTTTAAGGTCAGCATCTCGCCGCCGTGGTTCTTCGTTGTCTTCTTCGTCTTCTTCGCCGGACGAACCGCTTTCTTGGCAACTTTCTGATATTTCAGCCGGTCAACCGCCGGCTGTCCGTCCGGCGTACTCGCAGCAGCGGCTGTCGGTACGATCTCATAGATCGCGGTGACGGTGTGCCCTGCCCCGATCTCGCCGGCGTCTTTTTTGTCGTCGTTGAAGTCCTTGGCGGCCAGCCGGCGGTTCTCGTAGCCGATCAGCCGATAGGCGTCGACTTCCTCGGGGTTGAACTCGACCTGAATCTTTACATCTTTGGCGATCGTGACCAGCGTGCCGCTGAGCTCTTCGACGAACACCTTGCGGGCTTCGGCTTGCGAATCGACATAGAAATAGTTGCCGTTGCCGCTGTTAGAGATCTTCTCCATCATCGCGTCGTTGTGGTTGCCGGTGCCAAAGCCAAGGGCCGTTATGAACACGCCCCCTTGGGCCTTCTCTTTGACCAGATCGACAAGCTGCTTGGTGTTGACCGTGCCGACGTTAAAATCGCCGTCGGTACAGAGGATCACGCGGTTGATGCCGCCTTTGATGAAATTCTTTTGAGCCTGCTCATACGCCAGACGAATGCCGTCGCCGCCGTTGGTCGATCCGCCGGAGGAGAGCTCGCCGATCTTCGAGAGGATCAACTCGCGCTGGTCGATGTTGGTCGAGGGAAGCACCATGCCGGTGCGACTTGCATAGACCACCAGCCCGACGCGGTCGCGGCCCGAGAGACTTTCGACCAACATCTGCAGTCCCCGCTGCACGAGCGGCAGCTTGTCCCGACTGCCCATCGAACCAGAGACATCGACCAGAAACACCAGATTGGCCGCCGGTCGCTCTTGGTGGTGGATCTCTTTGCCCTTCAGGGCGATCCGCACCAACCGATGCTTCGGCTGCCAGGGACACCCGGCCACTTCCATGTGCGCGGCAAACGGCCGCTCGTCCTTGGGCGGCCCGTAGTCATAGTGAAAATAGTTGACCAGTTCTTCGATCCGCACCGCATTGGGCGGCGGCAGACGTCGCGACTCCATAAGAGCGCGTCGCGTAATCGCATAGGACGCGGTGTCGACGTCGATCGAGAAGGTCGACAGCGGCGCCTTACCTGGGCCGTGGAAATCGTTCTCGGTGATTTTCGCATAGCGGTTACCCGTCCGACCGGTATCGGCCCGCACGATAGGATGCACCCGACGATCATGTGCCGTGCGAATCTCTTCGAGCGTGATGCCATACTTCACGACCAGTTGTCGGTCGAGCTCGGCTTCCTTTTCCGGGCTGAGTTTGTCGGCCACGGCAAGGATTTCTTTGGTGTCAGCCCAGGTTTTGGCCGGTTTGGGAAGAGGGGGCATCGGGACGGCGTCAGAGAGTGTGCCGTGGCCAACATGCAGAGCAACGTCGTTGCCACCGCTCAATTCGACTCTACCGCCGTTGATACCATGCACCAGCGCCCCGCGGTCGATGACCGTGTCACCGCTGTAGGTGTGCGTGCCATTACCGAGATCGATCACGGTGTCCGTGTCGGGATCGGTGTTAACGACGACACCGAAAGGACCGGCAAGATTGATGTTGATTAACGTACCGCCCAACAGATCCAGCGAACCGGTGCTGTTGACGGTAAGGCTGGCGTCGGTGGCCTCGAAGACGCCGCCATCAGTGACGGTGAGTGATCCACCGATCAAATCGATGCTTCGGTCGGCAACCGAACCACCGGTTCGTGCCAAGACGCCCGTGCCGGGAGCGCTGGGCACACCAAGCAACGTCTCACCAGTGACCAAAATGCCGTCCTGCGCCGCGTCGCCCTGGGGCCGGATGACCCGGTCCGTAAGACCAATGTGGTTAGCGTGGACCGAGCCTCGCATTTGCGATCCGTCGCCGCCTTCGACGTGCGTGAAGGCAATCATGTATCCCTCGCCCCCGGTCAGCGTGACATTCTTCCAGCCACCGTCTTGCCAGGCAAGTTGCTCGCCGTTTGAATCGAGGTTTCCGTTGGACTCGAACACGCCGTCCTGGTTACGATCCCAAAGTATGGCGCGTTGCGTTCCGGTACTAATGACGCGATAGGTACCGCTACTGAGCGTGTCCGGATCGGTGTGTTGCGCGAGATTCTTATTGTCAGTATCCACAAAACGGAGTTCGACACGCGTCTCTGTGACGTCATCACCGATGGCGACCCGCAGTGGATCAACCGTCGAGGCGTTCGCCAGCCCGAAAGACGCTTGGCTAAACGTGATATCAAGGTCAGTCCCGGTGGACGGATTGACGTGGATCGAAGCAGGATTCAACGCGGCGTCGGTCGTGAGTGTGCCGCTGGTAATGTTGACGGCTGCCGTGGAGACGTCGAGCGTCACGCCGGTGGCGTCGAGGTCCAAGCCGGCGAAGGTCGCGGTGCCATCGGTAATCAAGATGAGGCCCGAACCAGCGCCGGTCACGTCGTGGGTCGAGGTCGACATGTCGAGATCGCCAGAGACGTGTGGAACACGGAGCGTCTGATCTTCGTACGGGGTGCCCGTGATGTCGATGCCGTATTTCTTAGCAAGGTGTCTTCCGAGCTCGGCTTTCTCCTTCGCGCTCATTTTATCGGAGAAAAGGAGGACTTCCGCTGTATCGTAATACCCGTTAGACCACGCATCGGTTCGGGAGCCGACAATGACGGGCCTCTCCTGGGGTCCGTTGTTGAGTTCGACCTTGAGGATCTTCATCTCTCCCAAATCGGTGCCCGGAACCGCATTGCTGATATCAAAATGATTGCTGTCGGGGATGTTCGTACCATTCCAGACGACCTTCGACGGCTTCTCGCCATCCCAGAAGTTTTTTTCGTTCCGGCTGAGTCTCGACGTTCGATCGTCGCCGCCGTGATCCTCGGCACTCCAATAAATCGGATTGTCTTGGTTCGAGGATCGGAAGACGATATACGCATCCTTCGGTAGGTACTCGTCTGCAACGTCCATGACGAGACTCTCGTTCTCGAAGTTGACCGCCGGCAGACCGCCGCCCGCATCGGTGACGTAGACCGGGGTTCCCTGGTAACTACCAAGGTGTCGATCATTGCCAGAGATATCTGCCCAAGCGGTGATCTGCTGGCCGCCACCGATGGCAATGGTTGCCGCATCGTAGCGGACATTCATCGCGCCAGACTGTTCCAACGTCGGGCTGATGGTGCCGCCGCCGAGGCTCAATTCGAGCCGACCGCCGTTGAGGGTGACGGTTTGTCCGGCACCGAGAGGGGCCGGACCTTCTCCTGCGAGCGTGGCGCCCGGGTTCACTGTGAACGTGGTGTCGGTGGCGACGATGTTGCCGCCCGTGAAGACCATTCGTCCATCGGCACTCGCGGATTGCGCAATGCCAACAGTCCGCGCACCGGAACTCTGGTCGTCGAAGTCAGGGCTCGTGACAATTCCACCGCCAGTGAAGTCAATCGTGCGACCGGTTCCGGTGGTGGTGATTGAGCCGTAGCTCTGCGTGCCGATACCGCCGAGAGTCAAGGTTCCCGAGAGCGACAGAGGACCACCAGCGATGGTGCTGTTGGCGGTGATCGTTCCGTCACCGGCCAACGTGGTCGATGCGTCAGTAAACGTGGCATCGCCGCCGCTGAAGGAGAACGACGCGCCGTCGCCGAGGGTCAACGGACCAGTAACAACGACAATTTGATTTGCCGCGATGCCAAAGGACTCGCCAGTACCAAATGCCTGGAACGCATTGAATACCGTCGTGTTCTCGTCAGCACCAACGATATCCAACCCCGCCCCGTCGTTGGCATCGTCAAGGACGACGCTACGAGCGGTGGTCAACGTGGCGGTCGTCTGGAGAACGCCGTTGTAAAGAGTCAGCGTGCCACCGCCACCCAAGTGGCTGCGGGCGGAGATGGAGATAACGGCGTCGCTGGTGGCACTCACGTC
>Ga0114996_10005384_pt1 | contig 15062 bp, 9 predicted proteins | sample ArcticOcean_MG_C_4_FD_87039 | JGI IMG/M metagenome (GOLD analysis project Ga0114996, IMG submission 87039) | Marine microbial communities from western Arctic Ocean - ArcticOcean_MG_CB4_134 | ecosystem: Environmental > Aquatic > Marine > Oceanic | place: Arctic Ocean: Canada Basin | collected...
AAATCAGTAATTAGGCTTTATAAATTTTGACCTGTGCAACTAACTTTCAATTTAGGAGATTATCAGATAATAAATTTCTGGTAAGGCTATTGCTCCAAAATTGTTATTAACACATAAAATTTATTCTTTCAGGCCCAAATTTTGAGGGATAAATTTAATAAACTTTTGTAATGTGAAATAATGTTGGTGGTGTTAAATAATGTTAGGTGTCTTATTTGCTCTGGTTTCATCGGCAAGTTTTGGATTTAATAGTGCCGCTGTCCGACGTGGATTTCTTCATGGTACAGTCAGTCAGGCTATACATGTAACTGTAATATTAGGAGTCCCATTATTTTTAGTTGCGGCCTGGGTGAATGGTGAAATATTTGAAATATCTGGCATTACTTTAAGAGGGTATATATTTTTTATTACAGCTGGAGTAATACATTTTTATGCCGGAAGATATTTCAATTATCGTAGTATAGCAGCGTTGGGTGCCAATCGCTCTGCACCCATTAGAAACATGGCAATACCTATAAGCATTGTAATAGCTGTAATTGTGCTAGACGAACATTTAACATTATTTATGTTTCTTGGTATTGTATTGATTATGGTGGGGCCCTTCATAATATTTGAACCCAATCAACGTGAACAAAATAAAAACCATTCATTTAATGGTCTGGATTCCAAAACTCAATTACCCAAACATATTTCAACTACTGAGGAAATACTTTTTGTTCCTAACCAAAAAGAAGGATATATATTTGGATTTTTAACTTCAATAGCTTATGGAATAAGCCCTGTTTTGATAAGAAGTGCCTTGCAAGAGTCTAATTTACCAGTCCTTGGGTGTTTAATTTCTTATATTTCGGCATCTAGTGTTATTTTATTTGCCTTGATAATTCCAGGAAGATTAGAAATATTACGTACGATGAAACCAGTAGCAATGGGCTGGTTTCTACTTGCTACAGTAGCTGTGTTTTTTGCGCAGATGTTTAGATATATAGCTCTAAGTATCGCGCCTGTTACTATTGTTGGTCCATTACAAAGAACAAGCGGTATTTTCGCAATTTTCTTTGCATATTTTATAAACAGGAATGCTGAGAGCTTTAGTTTAAGGGTCATGTTAGGAGTTTTCCTTGCTATTATTGGTTCAATCATACTAATAATATAGAAAAGCACCCTTTTGGAGGTGTATTATCAAAAAACCATTAGTCTAGGATAATCTACAAGTTTTAATTTCATATTCTAACTCTGAATGATCCCCAGATGTCTGTTTTGGGGACTTGTGTGGAGAAATTACCTTTAGCTTGAAATGTCTCAATTGGCATATGTGGCGAAAGTTTAGGCACCAATCTTGTTTCTATATGGAGAGATTGATATTATACGCCGAATAGGACAATCGGAACAATATTTTGTTGCGCTTAAGTGATTCGGCAAGGAAGTTGCTTTTGTATATTTTTTTAATTGTTCCTATTTATTTTCACGTAATGGTAAACTATAATTCCGTGAGGAATTCCTTAAACATATAGTTCATTGGTTTAATCAGCATCTTATTTATAATGACAATTAATTATTTTAATGATAGAATTGGCCAGATTTTAGCGATAAAAATGGTTTGTGTTAGATAATATGGGTAAAATAGTAGCTATCGTAGGTACAAGATTTACACATCTTCACTCAGGGAAATGGGAACAACGCATATTTGAATTCATAGATTCCCTCAGTGCAGACACTGAAATAATTAGTAATGGTGCTCCTGGTGTAGATCTTACGGCGATAGGGTATGCTAGAGCTCATGGGATAAAATACAGAGTTCTTTTTCCAGATACAGATTACACGCATGATCCCCACTTTTTTTTACATACTAATGAAACGGTTGTTGGGATGGCTGATGAACTACATGCTTTTTGGGATGGTCAAAGCCCAGGTACTCATCATGCTATTATCTATGCTAGACAGACAGGTAAGCCTGTGCATATACACAATATACTGGATGAAGAATGGGAAACTCAAACATAACTCTGTATGAATATAATTTATTTACTTTATGATAAAGGTTTAAGTTGTTGATTAATATAAAGGATGAACTTTACTAAATAACTTATTTTTGACCTCTAATACCTTTTTTCCATTGAGGATTGGCTTCCACATAGGCGTTTAGATGTTTAAGTAAGCAATCTACTAAATGTTCAGTAATGATCCCACATTGGGATACATGGTCTAATGTAGCATCTTGTAGGCATTTAATAGGACGAGTCGTGTGGTTTTCACTGCAAACTGGGCAAATCATAAAATCTCCTAAATATAAGTAGAGTTTTTATTTGGTTTAAAATAAAGTAGCTGATGTTTATGCAAAACTCTATATTGGTTTAAAGATTACTGGCGACCCGGAGGGGACTCGAACCCCCGATCTCTGCCGTGACAGGGCAGTATGTTAAACCAACTACACCACCGGGCCGCACTTAGTGAATTAAATATGAGTTAATTTTAAGGCTTAGTATAGCTATCAGTCAACTAATTAATGGTGCAAAATTTATTATAATATGAGAAATATACATAGATATTTCTCATATTATAATATTTAGGCGAAGATAATATTAATAAATATGGAATAATCCCGCAATAATTTCCCCTATCTATATCGTCATAACTATTTAGCAATATGTATTAACAAGCGATTGTTTTTTGGGATCATTTATATTGCAATTGCTAATCCTAGTATATGCTTTGGTAGATCATATATAGAGACATTAGTACCATAGTTATATTTTCTAGCAATGTTATATGTGAAATTGGCAGATTAGTTGATGAGCCTAAACAAGCACACTTTATGATTTGTTTTTTTCTTAAGACATTTATAACACCAATTGTTTGTGATGACATAATTATTAAAGTCATTATGTTCGCTAGAATAAGAATGGTTTGTGTTAGAAACGCTAATCCTATCAAAAATTCTAAAAATGGATATGTGATGCTATATTTGGGTATTCTTTTTGAAAGAATGTCATATTTAGCGAAGGTTAGACTGAATGCTGTTACATTAAAAAATTTTAAAAACGAAAACAGTACGAAAAATATGCCCATATAAGTAACAAGCCAATTATTTAAATCCAAAGTCCTATAGGATACTTGGAGAGATAAAGACAAAACAGTAACAACTAGAAGTGAAAGTAATATAGGTTTGTTTAATTTTAAATATCTTATGATGTTTGATTGTGTCTTAGACTTATCTTTTATAACACCATAATTCCCTATACTTGAAAGAATAAAATCTATTTGAGCAGACTGGATATTCTCATGTGAATCTATCGTTAACTCATTTTTGTCTAACGAAACTGTTACTGAATTAATCTTTTGATTACTAATAAATGTTCTCTTAATTGTATCTGCACATCCTTGGCAGGTCATTCCATATATTTTGAATACGGTAATCATATTAATCCTTTATCGATATCAAAAAAATGTGGTGGGCGATACTGGATTCGAACCAGTGACCTCCGCGATGTCAACGCGATGCTCTAACCAACTGAGCTAACCGCCCCGCCTTTAATAAGATTAGTTTAAATCAGATCGAAGGTCAATTTGAAGAGGTGGAGAGGGTATCATCTCTTTGCAGGGATGAAATCACTCAATATTGATTCATCTTCATTCTCTGTTTCTCGCAATGCCCAATCTGGGGGAGCTTCTGTTGAGCCGGATAATACTCCATCAGAAGCATACTCCAGTTCGTCTAATCCTAAACGGCGTCTTCCTTCTTCAGATAAATCGGCTCGTGCAGGTATTAACCTACCTATTATTACATTTTCCTTTAACCCCAAGAGATTATCAACTAAGCCTTGGATAGAGGCATTTGTAAGAACTCTAGCTGTTTCTTGGAAAGATGCAGCTGCAAGGAAACTCTCAGTATTTAATGACGCTCTAGTTATACCTAACAGAACGGAAATGGCTGTGGCTGGTTCTCCTCCTTCTGCTAATATTTTAGCGTTAGTCTCGTCATAAATAGTACGTCCAATCAATTCACCAGGTAACAATTCCGTGTCACCTGGAGCTTCTATTCGGACTTTACTAAGCATTTGTCTAAGTATTACCTCTATATGCTTGTCGTGAATACTAACTCCCTGTGATCGATACACTTTTTGCACATCTTCAATCAAATAGTTTTGTACTTCTTCTCTACCTTGGATCGTTAAAATGTCTTGAGGATTTTTAGGTCCAGCAGTGAGTGCTTCACCCGCTAGAACTGTTTGCCCACTTTCAACTATAATGTGTGCAGCAGCAGATATTATATATTCTCTTTGCTCTTCTTCAGTCCACATTACTGAAACTGTCCTTTTATTAACCTTAATTTCGCCACCAATGCGCGCTACAATATCAGTATTAGTTAAATCCTTATCAGTATTAGTTAAATCCTTTTTACTTTTAGCAGTTGTTTTCGTTAGTGCTATGAACATACCTGGTGTTACAATCTCTCCATTTTTCACTTTGATTGTATAGTCTTTTGGTATTTCAAAATCATCTGTGTATGCGTCAGTGCTGTTTACAGTGATAGTACGCCCTTCAGGTCCTTCATACAGCTCTATAACACCATCTATTTCTGAAAGAGTTGATTTTCCTTTTGGAACTCTTGCTTCAAAAAGTTCCTCAACTCGTGGTAATCCACTGGTAATGTCTACTCCAGCAACTCCACCTGTATGGAATGTACGCATAGTTAACTGTGTTCCTGGTTCACCAATACTCTGAGCAGCAATTATACCTACAGCTTCACCTAACATTGCATCTCTCCCTGTTGCCATATTACGCCCATAACAAAGCGAACATATGCCTCGAGGTGCTTCACATATTAAAGGAGACCGAACATGTATTCTAGGTGATTGTGCTTCTATAAGTTTTACTATTGTAGCTTCATCGATTTCTTGATTTCTGTCTACGATAACTTCACCCGTGTTAGTATCTACAACTTGAGTAGCTGCCTTTCGGCCTAGAACTCTTTCACCGAAAGAAGATCTTAGAGGTTCATTTGGTTTGTTCTCTATCCATATTCCTAATACTGTTTCGCAGTCATTGTGTAGTACAATTACGTCTTGAGATACATCTATTAGACGCCTTGTTAGATACCCACTATCGGCTGTTCTTAAGGCTGTATCTGCTAGTCCTTTCCTAGCACCATGTGTCGAAATAAAGTATTCAAGTACACTTAAGCCTTCGCGGAAACTAGCCTTAATCGGTAGATCGATAATCCTGCCTTTAGGGTCAGACATTAAGCCTCGCATACCTGCCATTTGTTTTATTTGGGCTATGTTTCCTTTGGCTCCAGAGGTAGCCATTAGGTAGATGCCACCATAGTCAGGTAGATTTTCCTCAATGAGCGTAGTCATAATTTCGCTAGCTTCAGTCCAAATATTTATTGCTGTATTATAGCGTTCTTTATCCGTAATGAGGCCGCGTTGAAACTGTTCTTCTAGTTGTTTTATTTTGCTATCTGCTTTTCCAATGACTGCAGGTTTAGCTTCAGGGGCTTCTATATCATTGATAGCAATTGTTATTCCAGCTTTTGTAGCGTAATGGAATCCTAAGCTCTTTATTGAATCTAAAATTGTTGATGTTTGCTGATTACCTAAAGATCTAGTGCAATCTGCTACTAGATCTTTTAATGTACCTTTGTCCATTACATGATTACGGAAGCCAATTTCTGAAGGCAATATTTCGTTAAAAATAATTCGTCCAGCAGTAGTTTCTATTAGTTCATTGGTTTCAGGTTCTTTTATGATTATTTTGGCTCGTAGATCTATTACTCCTACATCAAAAGCTAAACGTGCTTCGCTAGCATTACCAAAACGTTTTCCTTCTCCTTTAGATTGTGGCTGAATGACTGTCATGTAATAGCAGCCAAGTACCATATCAAGTGTGGGTGCAACAATAGGTTCGCCTGAACTAGGTGAAAGTAAGTTATTAGTACTTAACATAATCCGTTTTGCTTCTAAAACCGCTTCTCGTGAGAGAGGAACATGGACTGCCATTTGATCACCATCGAAGTCGGCATTAAAAGCAGCGCAGACTAAGGGATGTAGCTGAATTGCACTACCTTCTACAAGAATTGGATCAAAAGCTTGGATACCAAGTCTATGTAGAGTAGGAGCGCGATTTAATAGTACGGGTCTATCTTTGATTACTCCTTCTAGTATATCCCATACTTCTGGACGTATTTTCTCGACCATCCGTTTCGCACTTTTAATGTTATGAGCAAATCCTTGCATTACTAATTTGTTCATAACAAAAGGCTTGAAAAGCTCAAGCGCCATTTTTTTAGGCAATCCGCATTGATTTAAAGTTAGCTCAGGACCTACCGTAATAACAGATCTACCACTATAATCTACTCGTTTACCCAAAAGATTTTGCCTGAACCGGCCATGTTTTCCTCTTAGTAAATCAGTCAAAGACTTTAATTTATGGTTGTGGCTACCTGATATAGCCCTGCCTCTACGACCATTATCTATTAAAGCGTCAACTGCTTCCTGGAGCATTCGTTTCTCATTTCTAACTATAATCTCTGGAGCTTGAAGTTCTATTAGTCTCTTTAGTCTATTATTACGATTTATTACACGTCTATATAAATCGTTTAGGTCACTCGTAGCAAATCTTCCTCCGTCTAGTTGTACCATAGGTCTCAGCTCTGGAGGGAGTACAGGTAATATTGATATAGTCATAGATTCAGGTTTATTGTCACTCTTATAGAATGATTCCACTATTCGAAGTCGTTTTATTGCTTTTTTCCTTCTTTGCCCAGAAGTCTCATGAATTTGTGCCTGTAGATTTTCTCGGACAGATGGTAGGTCAATATCATTAAGAATTTCTAAGATTGCTTCTGCTCCCATACCAGCACTAAAAACTTCGGGGAATTTACTGCGTAAATCTCTATAGCGTCCTTCTGTAAGTAGCTCTAAAACATTTATACTTGTTAGATCATCTATATCTGTTTCCAGTTCCTCACGAATTTCATTTAACTGAACATCTAAATCACTCTTAAGCTTAAGGATTTCCTTTTCTAATTCTTTAGCTTCTTGATTAAGATCTCCTTCTTCATTTAATGCCTTCTTTTCAAAGTCAGCCTTTATTTGGCTAACTTTTTCGGCAGATATTTTTTCTAGTGCAGAAGTCTGTTGTTCTAAAGATTGTTTTCGTTCTTCAATTAATTGTTCTTTCTGAATACTATCTACATTAATGACTATATACTGTGCAAAATATAAAACCCGTTCTAAATTTCTTGGAGATAAGTCCAACAATAGTCCTAATCTGCTAGGGGTGCCCTTTGAGAACCAAATATGCACCACTGGGACAGCCAATGCTATATGTCCCATTCGTTCTCTACGTACTCTTGATCTTGCAACTTCCACACCGCATCTATCACATATTACGCCTTTATATCGTATTTTCTTGTATTTTCCGCAATAGCATTCCCAATCCTTGGTAGGACCAAATATACGTTCGCAAAATAACCCATCCTTTTCAGGTCTTAGAGTACGATAATTTATTGTTTCAGGTTTTGTGACTTCTCCATATGACCATACTCTCACCTGTTCAGGTGATGCTAAAGATATTCTTATTGCGTTAAAATCACCGGCGGTTTGTGGCATTATTTCTTACTCCTGTGAAGGTTCTTACAATTTCTGGTCTATTAGTTTTCATCTATATCAGCAGTATTTTCAGTGGAAGTGACTGCGTTTTCATCTATATCAGTAGTATTTTCAGTGGAAGTGAGTTCTTTAGGAATCTGTATTAAGTCATGATTCTCCAAAAGTGTCTCTTGATCATCTAGTTCGTCATCATCTTCGAGTACAGCATCTTCGTCGGTTTCTTCGTTCAATAGTTCTACTGAGAGACATAGGGATTGTAATTCTTTTACCAATACATGAAATGACTCTGGTACGCCAGGATGTATAATATTTTCACCTTTTACTATAGCTTCATATGTTTTCAATCTGCCCACTACGTCATCAGATTTAACAGTGAGCATTTCTTGTAAGTTATATGCTGCGCTATATGCTTCGAGAGCCCAGACTTCCATCTCTCCGAATCTTTGTCCACCAAATTGAGCTTTACCACCAAGTGGTTGTTGGGTTATTAGAGAGTATGGGCCTGTTGATCTCGCATGAATCTTATCTTCTACTAGGTGGATCAATTTCATCATATAGACGTTTCCAACAGTAACAGGCTGGTTAAATTGTTCACCTGTTCTTCCATCTCTAAGCATAACTTTACCAAAAATGGGTGGTGCCAGCTTACCTTCTCTGTTTAATTTCAATGCTTCTCTATTCAAATCATCTTCAGATAAAGAGGAAGTATCTAGTGGCGTAAACTTTTCCAGCCAGGCTTTTATACATAGAGCCCGAGCTTTCCCCACAAATTTGTCGTTAAAAATTGCATCTATATTAGTATTATGGTCTTCTAGCCATGTTTTGACTTTATTCCAATCAACAGGTGCGGCTTTGCTCAATATTTTTTTGTCTTTAGCATCAGACATATTTAAGATCCATACTCGAGCTAAAGCATCCTCTATTAGGGTGTCTCGAGCACCGTCAAAAACTGGAGTCATTGCCTTAAAATTCAATTCCATTGCAGCTACACCTAAATGTGCTTCTAATACTTGCCCCAGGTTCATCCTGGAAGGAACTCCGATCGGATTTAGGACAATATCTATTGGAGTTCCATCTGGAAGAAAGGGCATATCTTCAGAAGGAAGGATTTTTGCCACTACTCCTTTGTTACCATGCCTACCTGCCATTTTGTCTCCTTCGGTAAGCTTTCTTGTTTGTGCAATCCATATCCGCACTAATTTGTTCACTCCTGGTGATAAGTCACCTTTAGAGCTTCTAGTAGAAACTCTAATTCCTATTACCTTGCCTCTTTCACCATGTGGAACCCGTAGAGAGGTATCCTTAACATCTCTAGCCTTTTCACCAAATATAGCCCTTAACAATTTTTCTTCTGCTGTTAACTCTGTTTCTCCTTTTGGAGTAACTTTGCCAACAAGGACATCTCCAGGCGTTACTTCAGCTCCCAATCTTATAACCCCATCTTCATCAAGGTCACGTAAACTTTCCTCCCCCACATTTGGGATATCTCTTGTAATATCCTCTGCTCCAAGCTTTGTTTCTCTAGCTTCGACTTCATATTTTTCTATATGAAGTGATGTGAATTTATCATCCTTGATCACTGATTCGCTTATGATTATTGCATCTTCAAAGTTGTAGCCTTCCCATGTCATAAATGCCACTAATACATTTTGTCCTAGTGCTAAGTCACCGTTATCTGTTGATGAGCTATCAGCTAAAGGGTCACCTATTTTTATTCTGGCACCTTTTTGAACAACAGGTCTTTGAGTTATACAAGTTCCCTGATTACTTCGTAGAAACTTAACCAGTTTTCTATGATGAATTTCTCCATCATCAGCTAAAATTGTTATGTTATTTCCAGTGACAGATGTTACTTCTCCATCTACATTAGAAAGTAATATTTGACCACTATCTCTAGCAACTCTAGATTCCATGCCTGTACCAACCAAAGGTGCCTCAGGTTTCAATAATGGTACAGCTTGGCGTTGCATATTCGATCCCATTAGAGCACGGTTGGCATCATCATGCTCTAGGAATGGAATTAACGATGTGGATACACTTACAATTTGCATAGGTGAAACATCCATATATTCTATATTATTTGGTGGTTCTATTGAGAATGTTTCACCAAGCCGTGTTTCTATCTGGTCAGTGATAAACTGACTCTTCTTGTCCAAAGGTGAATTAGCCTGGGCAATGATGTACATTTCTTCGTCATCAGCGGAAAGATACGTGATATCGTTTGGGTCTGATGAGACAAACGGTTTAACTGAAACCATAAATTTGGGTAGAGATGAAATAATTTCAACCTTCTTTTTAGTGATAACTCCTAGCTCTTTAAGAATAAGTTGGCCAGATTTATCCTTTATTGCTGTTGTTGTAGTTCTACCTGCCAAATCAAAATGATCGTTTGGGAGTTCTTTAAATACCTTGCGGTAAGGAGTTTCAATAAAGCCATAATCGTTTGTACGGGCGTAAGTTGAAAGAGATCCTAAAAGGCCGATGTTTGGCCCTTCAGGGGTTTCTATTGGGCATATTCGCCCATAATGTGAATGATGCACATCGCGTACATCAAACCCTGCTCTATCTCTAGATAGGCCTCCTGGCCCTAGAGCAGATAACCGTCTTTTATGTGTTAATTCAGCTAGTGGATTTGTTTGATCCATAAATTGGGATAACTGTGATCCTCCGAAGAATTCTCTTACGGCAGCGGCTACTGGTCGTATATTTATTAAAGCAGCTGGGGTTGTTGTTGTCGGATCAATCTGAGTAGACATTCTCTCCTTAACTACTCGCTCCATACGAAGTAATCCTACTCTAAGTTGGTTCTGGATGAGTTCTCCTACTGCCCTTACACGGCGGTTTCCTAGATGGTCTATATCATCAGGTGCTACTTGCTCATTGTTAATTTTAATGATCATTTTAATAAGTAAAACGATATCTTCTGGATCCAATGTGCGCTCTTGCCTTGTAGATATAGACAAACGTCTATTGACTTTATAACGCCCTACTCTCCCTAAATCATATCTCCGATTGTTAAAGAATAGGCTTTGCATCAAATTTCTTGCATTTTCTAAGTTAGGTGGCTCTCCTGGCCTAAGTCTTCGGTAAAATTCAATTAAGGCTTCATCCGAATTTGTTATTCCCAAATCCTTTAGCAATGTTGATTTTATGTATTGGTGATCTAGATTAGTATCTACGTCTTTAAAAAGGTCAAGGATTTCTTCCTCACTAGAATATCCTAATGCTCTCAAAAGGGTTGTAACAGGTATTTTCCTTTTTCGATCTACTTTCACAGATATTACATTTTTGGGGCTTGTATCAAATTCCATCCAGGCACCGCGATAAGGAATCAATTTTGCTGATGTTAACCCTCGCCCAGATATTGGTTCTGCATCTGTTGTAAAATATGCTCCTGGTGATCTAACAAGTTGGCTAACAACTACTCGCTCTGCACCATTTATGACAAAAGTTCCTGTCGAAGTCATTAATGGGATATCTCCCATAAATAATTTCTGTTCTTTTACTTCTCCAGTTGATTTAACAAGAAGTTGTACTGTAACGTATGAAGCTGCAGAATATGTGATTTCTTTTATTCTGCATTCTTCTTCAGAAAATGGGGGATCATGAAATTCATGCCCCTCGAATCTTAACTCAAAACGTTCCCCAGAAAAATCTTCAACTGGAGAAATTTCATTAAGCAGTTGATTAATGCCATCTGTCTTTAGCCAGTCGAATGACTCTAATTGTATTTGAATTAGGTTTGGTATATCTAATACCTGGGGTATCTTTGCATAGGTTTTTTTAGGGGGAGATTTAGGGTTAAAAGAATTGGATTTCAAAGCAACCATATGGTATCACACTCCTGAAAACAACATGTTTAAACTGAATGCCCGAAAGGGCTAACCAAAAAAATAGAACCACATACGCTTTTCACGCGAATTTCTATGGGAACAAATAAATTCCTATTGAGGAGCATAAGCAAACATTAATATTAAATCATTGAGTATTTAATGTCAATAGATTAAAAAGACGATTGCAAACTTATGAAATTACTTTTAGTTTACGTTATTTATTAATATTTTAAGAATGGTTTGCAAATCAATATTAGCATGAACCAGTTGAGTAAACCTTTCAAGTTTTAACATATGATCAAACTTGCATTTTTGGTAAATAGTTTCCAAATCAGCAGCAACAGATAAGGTATCTTTTTCAACTACTATAATAGGAACCTCTTCCTGTTCTGCCTCATATTGCACATATTCCAGTGGAGTAATCCCAGATGTTGCTATAAGGCATGATGTAGGTGTGGACAAGGCTGACATTTGAATATCTGGTCTATCTCCCCGAGATATTACTGCTTTATTTGCCCTTGTATTGAAATAATGAACTCCCCAGTCAAGTATGAGTCCTCCTATGAGGAAATGCTCTATAAGATAATATTTCATTGAATCATTAAGGAAACCAGTATAAATTCCGTTAAGATGATTTTTCAGTTGGTCTACAGTTAGGCCCAACATTCGTCTGTCTTCAGGTAATACACCTAAAGCCTGGATGCCAGTAGATTCGATTGAAGGGATTAGTGACTTGGCAACGTGATTTCCCATGTGTTTAGTTCTTTTATTTATAATCAATCCAATGAGTGAATCACCGAATATATCCTTGGCTGGGCTCGTTAATTGAAGAATGTTTAGGTTTGGATTGTATTGGGAAACTAAAATTATTTTAGGATTAAGTATTTTAGTTAATTCAATAGATAATTTATTATTTAGACCAGAATAGCCATCTATTATTGCCACATCATTTTTCTTATCAAGCGTCTTTATTAGCTTTACTGCTGATTTCTCATCTGAATGGATAATTTCAAACGGGAGGTTTTTAAAAATACCTATGTTATTTTCAAGATTTTCAGAATTTACTTTGTCTGAGGATGATAATCTAACTAAGGAGACATTCTGACCTTTATCAGACAAAATTTTAGCCAATGTGGTAGAAAAAGCCGTTTTACCTGCTCCTTCTACATCAGAAGTAACATATATGATGGTCACAAAAACTCCTTATTTTATAAAACACCAAAAGAAGATCATTGATTATTAGATGTATCTAGCCGACCTAATGGAGTATTTATCTCTTCAATTATAACAAAGGTCTAAGATATATGCATAATGATATTAGATAAATGGGAAAGATAATAGGAATTAAAACCAAATAGCTGCTTTATATTCTCTTATTCAATCTATATAGATTGAACTGCGAAGAGGGCATATGGAAATTAAGTCACCTATCTTATTTGTCTTTACCTGGACAACAAAATCAAAATTGTCTGAAGATTTTATTGTGGGCCAAATTGATGATATTACTATAAAATTAGTAATGTAGTTATTAATAAAGTACTTAACAAACACTTTATATAGAAATTGTTATTAGGTTTTATTTTGGTGTTATTCATTCTATAATATTAACTTGCACTACTGATCTCATTTATTAAGTCTAGTGTATTAATTTTACTTCGAGCTAAGGACTTCCTCAATGGCCTCTGATAGTTCAGCCTTGCCGAATAATCCTTCAAATCGTTTTGTTACTCGCCCTGTTTTATCTACTACAAACACCCATGGCTCTGATGGTAAATTCCACTCCAAAGTTATTGGAGTTGGTTGTAGTTTGCCTGTATTCCTAGCTATATTTAAATCCCATGGCTCTATATGGATAAAATTCACAGTATCACTATAAGTGGTGTAAGTTTGTGCTACCACGTCTGTTACAGGTCCACACATGCGACTGTTACAGAAGCTAGGTGTTGCAAATGCGACTACAATTGGCTTTTGTTCGATCAGCGCCTGGGCTACTGTAATTTTATAAAGTCCCGGTACAGCTGGGGTATGGGTTGTTATTTCCGACAGATTTTCAATATTCTGGCTAGTTGGATTCAAGCTTTTAGGGATTAAATCGTTGATCTCTATTGTTTTTGATTCAGGTATAACATTTAAGGCCATACTTGATAATATTGAATTATTATTCTTCCCTTCAGTTGTGTATATATGTATCTCCCAAATTCCAACCACATCAAAATATACCTGTTTAGCTATATAAATGCCGGTTGTTTCATTATGAAGATGGACAGAGTCATCTTCATGCTTGTGTGAAGTTGACCCGGTGACTTCTGTGAAAATTGCTTCTGTTGTTCCCTTAAAAATATCGTTACTATTTGGTTCAAGCTTATATAATTTTAGTTCTAGCCTGGATGGATTGGTTAGTGGCTCTCCATCTTTCTTGATAAGTCTAAATGGGACACGATTGTTTCCAACTAAAAACTCTGAGGCCACTACAACAGCACTAATCTCAATATCATTGCTATCACTTGTATTGTAGCAACCAATAAGAAGCATCAAGTAAGTAATCAGTAGCCAAACTATCAGACATCTGATAATCGATTTATTTAATATTGCTCTATCTCCATCTACCAAACGTTACACTATCTAAGATGAGTTCTAGTATATAATTTAATTATTGATTTCCATAAAATTCATTTAATTGCAGGTTGGTATTTCCCTTTATATATTAGACGCATAGATAAATTACTTAAGGATATTGCAGTAAGAATTATAAAAGTAGTACCACCTAATCCAAGGATGAGAGAAACAGTAAGTGGAGTGACCACTATAATGCTACCATTGATAAGGTTAAAAGTAGCCATAAATCCAAGAAGGTGCCAACTATAAATACTCATAACTCTACCTCGAATTGAATCTGGTGTGAGAGTTTGCATCATGCCTTGGCTCAATGCCATGAAACCTGCTTGTGAGCTACCCATCCCTGCCGCAGCAAGCATTGCTATAGGGAGATTGTGTGCGGTGCCTAGAATTATGGGTGTTATCCCACTTAGTATACCTAGCATCAGAAGTAAGCGTCCTTTTGATTTATCAGTACGAATTCCTCCAATACTGACTATTGTCAAAAATGCTGCTCCTCCAAAAGCTACCATTAAGTACCCGAACCCAGTCATAAATCCGGCTCCTGGCTCCATTCCTAGAGTGTCTCTTGAAATCACTGGGAAGAGTGATTCAAAAGACATGGTAAGAGCACAGTGCGCGACTACAAATAATACTAGGGCAATAACAATATGGTTTTTATAGATATATGAAATGCCTGCAACCATGTTTTGTATTATTATGTTAAAACCAGACCCAGACATTACTTTACCTGTTGAGTAGGTTCGTACATTGAGCACTAGGATCATTCCTATAAGGTACAAGACAGCTGAGGCGAAAAACACCCAGTCTTCTAGGCCTGTTACCCAAAGGATAATTAATATCAGTAATGGGCCAGTGAATTTAGAACCTTGATGAGCTGCTTGAGATAGCGTAACACTGTTAAAAATATGTTTTTTATCTACAGTGTTTGGAAGTAAAGCTGGACCTGCTGACATCTGGATAGTCCTAAAAGAACCATTGAATAGTGCCAATACTATTA
>Ga0114996_10005385_pt1 | contig 15062 bp, 13 predicted proteins | sample ArcticOcean_MG_C_4_FD_87039 | JGI IMG/M metagenome (GOLD analysis project Ga0114996, IMG submission 87039) | Marine microbial communities from western Arctic Ocean - ArcticOcean_MG_CB4_134 | ecosystem: Environmental > Aquatic > Marine > Oceanic | place: Arctic Ocean: Canada Basin | collected...
ATAAAAGCTCATAAATGGTACCGGTGAATTTTGGAAAATATATTCCGAACGACGCGTTCGCCACACTTTGCGTCAGCAACGAAAGCATGATCAGCCCAGGAACGATGAAGGCCCCGTAACTGACGCCGTCTACGTCCAAAATTCGAGACCCAATCGCGGACCCGAAGACGAGGAAATAAAGCGATGTTGAAATGACGGGCGCAACGATACTTTGGAAAAGCGTGCGTTTTGTGCGCGCCATTTCAAATTTGTAAATTGCTTTGACCGCGTGAATGTTCATTCGGATTCTCTCACCAAGGTTACAAAAATATCCTCCAGCGAACTTTGTGTCGTCACGAGGTCTCTCAAATTAATCCCGGACTGACGAAGCTCACTCAGCAGCGCCGTAATGCCAGTCCGTTCGGCTTGGGTGTCGTAGGTGTAGGTGATGTGCGTGCCATCTTCATCTAGCTCAAGGTTGTAGGCCTGCAATTGGCTTGGAATAGTTTCAATCTTTTCACCCAATTCAACGGTCAGTTGCTTTTTTCCCAACTTCTGCATCAGCTCGGTTTTATTTTCGACAAGAACGATTTCGCCTTTGTTAATGACGCCGATGCGGTCTGCGATGGCTTCTGCTTCTTCAATGTAGTGGGTGGTTAGGATGATGGTGACGCCGGTTGCTTGGAGTTCGCGAACGAGCCCCCACATGTCTTTCCGAAGTTCCACATCGACGCCCGCTGTCGGCTCATCGAGAAATAAAATTCTGGGTTCGTGTGACAAAGCCTTTGCGATGAGGAGTCGGCGTTTCATACCACCTGAAAGTTCCTTGATCATGCTGTTGCGTTTGTCCCATAGCGACAGGTCTCTCAGTACTTTTTCGATATGCGCTGGGTCGGGTTTCTTTCCAAAAAGTCCCCTGCTAAAGGTGACCGTTGCGAGAACCTTTTCAAATGTGTCTGTGGTGAGTTCCTGTGGAACCAAACCAATGAGGCTTCGGGTCGCCCGGTAATCGCGGATAATATCGTGGCCATCCACCAAAACAGATCCTGTGGTGGGCGTCACGATGCCACAAATCAGGCTGATCAGCGTTGTTTTTCCGGCTCCATTCGGGCCGAGCAATGCCAAAATTTCACCTTTCTGGACATCCAAGCTGACACTTTTGAGCGCCTGAAATCCGGACGCATATGTTTTTGAAAGGTCTGTAATAGAAATAAGCGTACGCATGAGTTTTTTTAGGGCCCTATATATACCAATGATCTCTATGAGATAGGGTTCTAGAACACAAATTGAAGGGTTAGTAAAATAAACCGGCGACAATTTTGTATCCAATCCAATGGGCTAGCCTGGCTGTATATGGCCTTGAAAAGCCGGTGACGGGGAGGGGATTTATCGAATGAATAAAGATCAATTAAAGATCTGGGTGCTGGGCATTGGTCTAACCGTGGCTGGTTTTATGGTGGCCTACCAATTCGTTGAACCGGCACCTCCTAAGCATATCCGCATTGCGACTGGCAGCCTGACCGGGGCCTATTACAGCTTTGGCAATTTCTATAAGGAACTGCTCAAACAGCAAGGGATTACCCTGGAAGTTAAGCAGACCGCAGGATCGGTCGCTAACATCGGATTGCTCGAGGACCCAAAATCAGGCGTCGATGTCGGCTTTGTCCAAGGCGGCACTTCGGATGCCTCCACGACTGACGATTTGGTTGCCCTCGCCAGTCTTTATTATGAACCCTTATGGGTTTTTACCTGCGAAGGACTGGTGATCGACAGATTAACCGATCTTCAAAGCAGCCGTGTCGCCTCGGACCTGACGGCAGTGGCACGCGCGCGATCGCCTTGGAGCTTCTGGAAGCGAACAAATTGGATGGCAAGAATACGGAATTGACCAATCACGGGGGTAATGCCGCGGCTAACCTGCTGCTCAAAGGGGAATTGGATGCCGCCATGGTGATCGCGTCTCCGCGGTCCGCCTTGGTGAGCAGGCTCATCCGGTCGCCTGGAATTTCGGCGATGAATTTCGCTCGGCACGAAGCCTATACCCGGCGAAATAGGTCGCTTTCCAGCGTTATCTTGCCAGAAAGTGCAATTGATCTTAGTGCCAATTTGCCGCCTGAAAATATTACTCTTTTGGCACCCACCGCCAGCTTGGTCACGCGAGAAGATTTGCATCCGGCCCTAATGACGTTGCTGGTTCAAACCGCGAAGCAAGTTTACGGCGATGGCGGTTTGTTCGCCAAGCCAGGGCAGTTTCCATCATCGGAGTTCGTCGAGTTCCCAATGAGCAAGGAAACCGAGCGTTAACTTTTAGATGGCCCCTCATTTTTACATCGGATATTGCCGTTTTGGGCGGCGACATTGATTGGCCGCCTGAAGGTCATGCTCTTACCGCTGGTCACGCTGCTTTATCCCTTGGCCAAAATTCTACCACCGACTTACAAGTGGCGAGTCGAGAACAGAATATACCGATGGTACAAGGACTTGCATGAGATTGAGGTTGAGGCTGCAGCAAAGCCATCAGCCTCGAATTTAAAGGCACTGAAGGAACGGGTTGAAAGAATTGAAGACGACCTCGTCGAATTTAATGTTCCGTTATCCTACGCGTCAGGGCTTTACGAACTTAAATCTCATGTCGACGGGGTTCGCCAGAAACTTGGTCGGATCAAGCCGCCCAGTAAACCACGCAAACCACGCAAACCGCGGGCTCAGAAAACTTAATTTTCGTTATCAGGTTCGCCGGTTTCTTTCTTAGCCTTTGCACGCAGTTCTTCGCGTTCACGCAAGTAATCGTCCGTCGTGCGCGGTACCCGGGGTTCCCCCATGGCGAACGGCTGATTGGTGTCGTTCATTTGTTCAACGACCCGGCAGTTGTCGCACATTTTTAGCAGCGCCAACCGGCCTTCATCGGCAAACATGGCATGGCCTGACAGCTTCTCGATCATCTTCTCGATGGACGATTTTGTGCCAAACGCCTTGCCGCAGCGGGTGCATTCGAAAGGTTCTTCCTGCTTCACGATCTCATGCGCGGTGACGCCATCAGCAAAGCTAACCCTGGGTTTCAGGGTGATAATGCTTTCAGGGCAGGTGGTGCGGCACAGCCCGCATTGGACGCAGAGGTCTTCGCGGAAACTCAGTTGAGGCTTATCGGGATTATCTTTCATTGCACCAGTCGGACAGGCCCCGACACAGGCGAGGCAAAGCGTGCAGCCGTCAGTGTTAATTAATGCAGCCCCGAAAGGAGCCCCCACCGGCAGTTCAATCTCATCGACAGGCTTCGGTGCGTTTTCATGTAATGCCAGCAGAGCACTTCGCAGCAGTGTGGTCTTGGCACCTAAGGGCAGAAAATCTCCTCGGGTGGTGTCAGACACTTTCTCTAATCCGTGCAAGTGATCTTCGACCGCTGAAGGATCGGCCTCGTCAATGATTTGGATGCGACCTTCGCCATAGCCAAGACCGGCCAAAACCTGATCTGCGAGTTCGACTTGGGCTACAAGCCCATCGGCCTCTGATCGTTTTTGTGGGGCGACCAAAAGTCGGAGTTGTGATCCGCCGTATGCGAACACCGAAACCAGGAAATCAAGCCCGACCTGGGTGGTTTCGTTGACGGCAAAAGGAATAACATTTGCGGGCAAGCCCTGACTCATGCGCGCCATGAGGCCGATTAATTCATCGCCGTGTTCGCCATCGTGAACCAGGATCACAGGAGCTTTGCCGCCCGCGTCGAGGTACGTTCCGACCAGCGTTCGCAGTCGTTTCAAAAGCTGATCACCTGCCGGCAGGGTATAGGTAACCGCACCCGTCGGGCAGGTGCTGGCACAGGACCCACAACCCGCACAAATAAAGGGATCGATTTCGATATGATCACCTGCAGGCGTAATTGCATTTGTCGGGCAGATGTCGAGACAGCGGGTGCAGCCGATTTGTTCGTTACGAGAATGGGCGCAGATTGCCTCATTGACGCTAACATAGCGAGGCTTCTCAAACTCACCGACCAAATCAGCAATTTCGAAGAGTGCCTTTTGGACGTCTGCAGGGTTGGCAGGATCTGGATTAAAATACCCATCGCGTTTTTCCGGCGCAGTGAACAGCGGCGTTTCGCCGCGAAGATCAAGGATGATGTCGCAACTCGACGTGCCGGATTGAGCATTTTCCTCAAAGCCCAGGTTATCACGCGACCACGGTGTAGCAGGGGCATAATTTTTCAGATCAACTTGAAACGCACCTAAATATCCCTTTGCGGATTTGGCCCGACCGGTGAAGATTGGAAAATCCATGCGTCCTGGCGGTATGAGAGCATTCGTAACAGACAGCAGCACCATGGGGTTGAGGCGCGATGACAATTGCTTGCCAGCTTCGATTGCGATTTCGTCCGTGCCGAGGATCATAACCTCACCGCTCGATTCCATGCTCACGGTCGTTCCGGACGGAATATCGAGGGCAGCTTCGGCCAGCAAGGCCGCCATTTTAGGTATCGCCTTGGCACCGTCTTTGGCCCAGCCAGCGCGTTCACGGATGTTCGTGAAACGAACGTCGGTGTTGCCGTCAGGCAAGGTCTCCAGAAACAAAGGTGCTTCCTGGGTGCAGGCGACCAATAGCGGCGTGCCCTTAGCCGCGTTATCTTTAAAATTTTCAATTTGTGCGCGGCAGAGTTGCTTGTTTACCGCCAAGTCATCGCCGCCCAAGGCCTTCGCCAAGGCCTTGCCGTCCAACGTCATGGTGCCTTCGCAATCGCAGACGAGGATTGTTTTGCCGTTAATTTCCATGCCAGAAGCGCCCCCCTATTTGGCGCGAACTTAAAATTAGGTGTTGGCTGTAGGAAAACGCTTCGTGTACGAAAGTACAAGACGTGTTTTTATAACCATTCAATTTTTTTGAAAGGACGGGAGTTTGAAACCGACGGACAGCTTTCCTTTTGGCATCGTGGTTGAACGCCGCGAAACAGACCATCCATGGCAAGACCATGAGTGGCGACCTATTGCGGTGATCCCCGGGGCTGAGCCCGTAGATGAATGGAAGGAACTAAGCCGGGGTGATGGCTGGGTCCAGTACCATGCGGGAACTTTGGACCTGGAGTTGTTCAGAGGCGAAACTGAAGGCTACAGAGTTAATTTGTCGCAGAATCCGCCGTCGGTCTACGTCGTGATGCGTCCGGGTGAAGAGGAAGGTGAACACGAGTTTGAGCCGTTCTTGCTGACGGCGTGCTCTTTTGAAACTCAGGACTACATGGATACCGGCGAAGAAATGGTCGAGGCCGTGCCAATGCCGCCGGAAACCGCCCACTGGGTCGAAGAGTTCATAAACGAACACCACGTCGAAATTACCTTCAAAAAGCGCAAACGCAAACCCCATGACCCGCGCAAGGGAGCGGTGACTGGTAATACCACGGGAAACGGCACCCCAGGATTTGAGAATAAGGAGTCCTAATATGGCGGAGGGAGATGGTCGGTTTTCGCGTTGGTCTCGGCTAAAGACGGAAACCCAAGAGGAAGTGCAGCCGCAACTGGAAGAGCCTGTCCAGGATGCGAACCTGCCGCCAAAACAAGCAGATGAGGTGGTTCCTGTTGTTGAAGAAGTGTCAGATGCCGAACAAGAGCAGGTACCGCCACCAGATTTGCCTGACATTGAAACCTTGGACAAAGATTCAGACTTTACCCCGTTCCTCGCTGATGGTGTGCCGGAGGTGGTGAAGAAACTAGCGCTGCGAAAATTATGGGGGAGCGACCCGGTGCTGGCAAACCTGGACGGGCTCAACGACTACGACGAGGACTTTACGATCATTGAGGCGATAAAGACGTTTGTGTCTGAAGGTGCAGAGAAGCTTAAAGAGGCAAACGATAAGGTTTCCGACGCGGGTACTGATGAAGTCGAAGATATGCCAGAGGAAGACGTCGAAGACACGTCGGAGAATGATACCGAAGATGAGGAGGACGGGGAAACGGGGGAGGCTGATGGGGAGGCTGAGGATGCACCGGTACTCCTCGAAGAGGATCCTATTGAGCCCATTTGAAGGGGCCCGAATCATGCAAATTCTGGCCGCCATTTATTAGAGAAAGGTAATATTAAGCGAGGCCTTGGATGGAGTAAATAACCCCATAAATACCAGGATTATTGCACCTGTCAATATAATAGTTTGCTTAATGAACCAGTCTCGGAAAATTGAGAGCATTTATGTGAGAAACTAATTGACTTGAGCATCGAAAGACTCCGATAGTTGTATCCGTAGTGTAGTCTCCCGGAAGTGGGTGAGGCATTCGCTGGGTTTTGCACAAAGATTTCCGATTAGGAAACGTGCTACAGGTGAGCGAGTCCTTAGGGGCTTTTGATAAAATAACGCGTATTAATAGCGGTGGTTAACGAATGAACGAACATCAGGTCGAGGTGGGCAATTCAGTCGGACAGGAAATTCCTGAAGAGGATTTGTTGCGCGCGCAGTTCTATGGACTGCTTGCGCGCTTGTTTACTTCGCCGCCGACGGAAGACCTATTGAATATTCTGCGCGACTTGGAAAGCGATGATTCGCCGATGGGTCAAACACTGGGGGCGATTTCTTATGAAGCCGTCCAAATTTCCCAGCAAGACGCCGAGGACGAATTCAATGCGTTGTTTGTCGGCATGGTGCGGGGTGAATTGATGCCGTTTGCATCGGTTTATCTGACAGGTTTTTTGCACGAGAAGCCGCTGGCTGATCTTCGCGGGGACATGGAGAGACTTGGCATTGCTCGGTCTGACGATTTGTCGCAACCTGAAGATCAAATTGGTATTATCTGTGAAATGATGCATGGCTTGATCACTGGCGCGTTTGGCTCGGTGAAAGAGCTTTCCGAACAAAAAGAATTTTACGAGGCCCATGTTTCGACTTGGGCCTCGAAGTTTTTTGTGGATTTAGAATCCGCGAAATCGGCTGTGCTGTTTAAGCCAGTCGGAACACTAGGGCGCTTATTCTTTGAAATTGAGGATGAAGCGTTTGGGATGACGAATTAACAATTGGGTGCGGCGAAACCGTCCGGTTGGGCGTCTTTAGACGTTTTGGTCTTATTTGTTTTGGACTTAATAGTTTCGTGGATTTGAAATGTGGGAGGTAAATTCCATGAGTAAAGAGAAAGAAAGCCAACAGAAATCTCGTCGTGATTTCTTAAAAGGTGCGGGCTTAGCGACAGGTGCTGCAGGGGTTGCAGCGGTTGCGCTATCGTCCAAAACGGCCCATGCGAAGGTTTCAAAAGCTGAAACAGGTCAAGCGGGCTATCAGGAAACTGAACATGTCAAAAAATACTACGAATTGGCTCGGTTTTAATTTAGTTTAACAGGAGAGACCTAATGCTTATCAAAAAGCAAAACGGGGTAGCGAATGGCCCCCGTTTGTCGAAAGCGTTAAGCGGTGTGGTCGGCGGATCCATGGATCGTCGAACCTTCCTACGGCGGTCTGGGTTGACTGCTGGTGGTGCTGCTATCGCCTCTACCATGCCTTTGGGAACGGTAAAGCAAGCGTCAGCTGCTGCACCTGCCGCAACAGGCGCTGCGATTAAAAAGACGGTGTGTACGCACTGTGCCGTCGGTTGCACGGTCATCGCGGAAGTTCAAAATGGTGTTTGGACGGGGCAGGAGCCCGGTTTCGATAGCCCCATTAACTTGGGCGCACACTGTGCCAAAGGTGCTGCTGTCCGTGAACATACTCACGGTGAGCGCCGGCTGAAATTCCCGATGAAATTGGAAGGCGGCAAATGGAAGCGGCTTTCTTGGGATGTGGCTGTAAACGAAATTGGTGACAAGATGCTTGCTGTTCGCAAGTCGTCCGGTCCCGATTCGGTGTACTGGCTCGGTTCTGCCAAGTTCAGCAACGAACAGGCTTATCTGTTCCGTAAATTTTACGCATTCTGGGGCTCCAACAACGGTGACCACCAGGCACGTATTTGTCACTCGACCACGGTTGCAGGTGTTGCGAATACCTGGGGCTACGGCGCAATGACAAACCACTTCAACGACATGCACAATTCCCGTGCCATTTTCATGATTGGCTCTAATGCAGCGGAAGCTCATCCCGTTGCCATGCAGCACATCCTGAAGGCGAAGGAAACCAACAATGCAGCGTTGATCGTGTGCGACCCGCGGTTTACCCGCACCGCCGCCCATGCCGACGAATTCGTCCGGTTCCGTCCGGGCACAGACGTTGGATTAATTTGGGGTCTTCTGTGGCACATCTTCGAAAACGGTTGGGAAGATAAAGCATTTATCCAACAGCGCGTTTACGGCGTTGATGAAATCAAAGCCGAAGTGAAGAAGTGGACACCTGAAGAGACCGAACGTGTAACCGGTATTCCTGGTACGCAGATGAAGCGCGTTGCCCGGACCATGGCCAACAACCGTCCTGGTACGGTGGTTTGGTGCATGGGCGGTACCCAGCACACCAACGGCAACAACAATACGCGGGCTTACTGCATCATGCAGTTGGTTCTTGGTAATGCTTCCAAGCAAGGCGGCGGCACCAACATCTTCCGCGGTCACGATAACGTTCAGGGCGCGACGGACTTCTGCGTACTTTCGCACAGTCTGCCAGGTTACTACGGCCTCAAGACGGGCTCGTGGAAGCACTGGGCACGTGTTTGGGATGTGGATTACAACTACATCAAGGGGCGTTTCGCTTCTAAGAAGTTGATGGAATCCAAAGGCATTCCAGTGTCTCGTTGGATCGATGGTGTTCTTGAAAACAAGAAGAACATTGATCAGCCAGACAACACGAAAGTCATGGTGTTCTGGGGCCATGCTCCGAACTCTCAGACTCGTTTGCCGGAAATGAAAACGGCCATGGAAAAACTGGATATGATGGTCATCGTTGATCCGTATCCAACCATGTCCGCTGTCATGTCTGATCGTAAAGACGGCATTTATCTGTTGCCGGCGGCAACCCAGTTCGAAACTTCTGGGTCAGTCACCGCGTCCAACCGGACGTTCCAGTGGCGGGAAAAAGTCGTTGATCCTATCTTTGAGACCAAGCCGGATCACACGATCATGTACCTGCTGGCTAAGAAATTTGGGTTCGCCAAGGAGATGTTCAAACATATCAAGGTCAACAAATCTGAGCCGTTGGTCGAGGACATCACCCGTGAATACAACAGAGGCATGTGGACCATTGGTTATACCGGTCAATCGCCGGAGCGGATCAAAGCTCACATGAAGTATCAGCACCACTTTGATAAGACCACGTTGCAAGCCAAGGGCGGACCGCTCGATGGCGAGTACTATGGTCTGCCGTGGCCGTGCTGGGGTACACCGGAGATGAAGCATCCGGGAACGCCTATTCTTTATGACATCACCAAGCCGGTTGCTGAAGGCGGTCTCGCTTTCCGGGCGCGCTTTGGTGTTGCACGTAAGGGCGTGAACCTTTTGGCCGAGAACTCCTATCCTGTTGGATCTGAGATCAAGGATGGTCACCCTGAATTCACCATGGCAATGCTTAAGAAACTTGGTTGGGATAGCGATCTCACCGCCGAGGAAAAAGCAATCATGGCGAAGGGTGTCGGTGATAAGAGTAACTGGAAGACTGACCTATCAGGCGGAATCCAACGTGTTGCCATTAAGCACGGTTGTGCTCCGTTCGGGAACGCGAAGGCCCGTTCAGTCGTTTGGACCTTCCCGGATCCGGTGCCGTTGCATCGCGAACCGCTCTACACCAACCGGCGTGATCTCTTGCCACAGTACAAGACGTACAAGGACAAGCAGGCCTATCGTCTGCCGACCAAGTACGAGAGTATCCAAAAAGTGGACCATTCGAAAAACTTCCCGACCATCCTCACCTCGGGACGTTTGGTCGAGTACGAAGGTGGTGGTGACGAATCTCGTTCCAACCCATGGCTGGCTGAGTTGCAGCAGGAAATGTTTTGCGAAATCAACGTGGTTGATGCAAATAACAAAGGCATCAGAGACGGCCAGGATGTTTGGGTGAAAAGCCCTGAGGGAGGCAAGGTGCTCGTCAAAGCGATGGTCACTGAACGTGTCGCCCCGGGTGTTGCCTTCATGCCATTCCACTTTGGTGGACACTGGGAAGGCAAGAGCCAACGGGATAAATATCCGGAGGGTGCCGATCCATATATCTTAGGTGAAGCGTCTAACGTTTGCGGGACTTATGGCTATGACTCAGTCACGCAGATGCAGGAAACCAAGGCGACATTGTGTCGCATTGAAGCAGCGTAAGGAGCTAAAACAATGGCAAGAATGAAATTCCTTTGTGATGCCGAGCGCTGTATCGAATGCAACGCCTGTGTCACTGCGTGTAAGAACGAGCACGATGTGCCGTGGGGAGTGAACCGCCGCCGGGTGGTAACCATCAATGATGGTAAGCCGGGTGAACGGTCCATTTCAGTCGCGTGTATGCATTGCTCAGATGCCCCGTGTATTGCGGTGTGTCCGGTGGATTGCATCTACCAGACTGAGCAGGGCGTTGTCCTGCACTCCAAGGACCTGTGTATCGGTTGCGGTTATTGTTTCTATGCTTGTCCGTTTGGGGCGCCTCAGTTTCCCTCGGCTGGCAACTATGGAAGCCGCGGCAAGATGGACAAGTGCACCTTCTGTAACGGCGGACCTGAAGACGATAATTCCAGTGCCGAACATCAAAAGTACGGACGGAACCGTCTTGCGGAAGGCAAGCTGCCAATATGTGCAGAAATGTGCGCAACGAAAGCGCTTCTCGGTGGTGACGGGGACATTGTCGCCAACATCTATCGTGAGCGTGTTGTCTCACGTGGCTTTGGCTCCGGTGCTTGGGGTTGGGGTACTGCGTATCAGCTGAAGGCGCGGTCGTAAGCGTCTAACGAGGTTGTGGGAGGCTGCGGCGTAACCTACTGAAAGGTAGGGCGCTGTAGCCTCTACACCCGTTGGCATTGCGTGCGTTTTGTTACGCTGGTGAAAGTTTAGCCTGAGTGAAAGAGGGCGGTCGTGCCGTTATATAATTGGTATGGTGACGCCCTTTTTTTGGATGTGAGCGGCAGCATCAAGCAAATTATTATAAAGTTATTCGATTTAAAGGGTGGGGAAGCATCATGAAGTGGACGATTTTGCGAAGAGTTTTTGGGGGCCTTGGCGTCGCATTGCTTATTTCGTATGCGGCTGGCGTCGGGTTGACGGGGGCGGTGACACTGGAGTCTTCCGCCCAAGCGCAATCTTCTGGCAATGTTCCTGGAAAAGTACGGGGAACCTTTAATCCGACAGATATGTGGAGCGCTGTTAATAAAGGTGGCATCCGCGGAACGGTTTCTATTCCAGACAAACAAGCAGGCCAGCTTATTCAGCGCAATGGTGATGAATGGCGGACCATTCGTGTTAAATATATTTCGGTGTTTGGCGGGTTTCTTTTTCTCGCGGTCTTCATTGCCTTAGCATTATTCTTCGCCCTTCGGGGACGCATAGAAATAGATGCGGGTCCATCAGGCAGAACCATTGAACGGTTCAACGCACCGGAACGGTTCACCCACTGGCTGACGGCATCGTCGTTTATTGTCTTAGGTATAACCGGTCTGAATGTTCTTTACGGTAAGACTGTGTTGATGCCGATCTTGGGCAAAAGTGCTTTTGCCAGCCTGACCATGCTGGGAAAATTAGCTCATAATTATATTAGTTTCGCCTTTATGTTGGGCATCTTGTTAATGATCGTGATCTGGCTGAAGGATAACTTTCCAAATCGGCACGATCTCATTTGGTTGGCCAAGGGGGGTGGATTATTTGCCAAGGGCGTACACCCGCCAGCCAAGAAATTTAATGCTGGCCAGAAATTTATTTTCTGGGCTGTTGTTTTCGGTGGGGGCTCGATCAGTCTGACTGGAATTGCGCTTATGTGGCCGTTCCAGCTTGAACTGTTTTCCAGCACGTTTGCCTTCTTGAACATATTCGGCGCAGGACTGGAGACGAATTTAAGTCCGTTACAGGAAGTTCAATTGGCGCAGATGTGGCACAACATCATGGCGATGCTGGTGATTGCAATCATCATCGCACATATCTACATCGGTTCGCTGGGTATGGTCGGCGCGTTTGATGCTATTGGCAGTGGTCAAGTGGACGAAAACTGGGCCAAGGAACATCACAGCCTATGGGTCGAAGAAACCCAAGGTAAGGATGCACCTGCTGAGTAACAAGCCTAAGACCTACAAGCTAGGGACCTAAAAGTAAAAAGCGGCGACCTATTAAAAGGTCGCCGCTTTTCTTTCGCATACTCAATTGAGTATGAACTAAACGAAACTGGCAATAATCGCAATTACAACAGCGCTCGCCATCCCTAACCACATTGAACCCATAATATTCATGCCCCCTCAACAGTGTAAACTGATGCGCTTATTGTACCTTGTTTCCAGGCGAATTCAACTGCTGTGGTTAAGGGCTGTTATGGTAAAAATAAACTTGTGTGATATGTCTTCATGTTCCTAAGTTCTCTTTGAAAAGAAATTCAAATTTCATAAATAGTGTTTCTGCCCGTGCCAGTTGTTTTATTTTCGTGTGTAAGGAGATTGTTGTGGCAGACGAAACATCACCTCTCACACCTGCGACCCAGTGGCCAATTGTTTGGGTGGCCCTGGGCGCTGGAATTGTCGCGGCCTCACACATTGGAAAGCTGCCTCCGGCCTTGCCACAAATCAGTGTCGAGTTCGAAGCCGGACTTGTCATGTCAGGCTGGATTGCATCGATGATCTCGACCATGGGATTCGCGCTTGGCTTGGTTGCGGGCGCACTTGCAGACCGAATCGGTCTACGTCGCGTCTTGATCTTCGGGCTCTCAATGCTGGTGTTAGGAAGTCTTTTGGGCACCTTCGCTCTCTCGAGCAATATCATGCTACTCGCCCGGTTTATTGAGGGACTTGGATTTACCGCGACCACCATTTCGTGCGGCGCGATTATCGCTCGTGTTACTGCCGACAGTGACCGAAAATGGGCACTCGGTGTTTGGGCGGCTTATATGCCCATAGGCTTTGCCAGCATGATGATGTTCGCTGCGTTAATTCTGGATAGTTTTGGCTGGCGTATTCTCTGGGCCATCAGTTCTGCAGTTTCGGTGATTTGGATTTTCGTCGTTTTACGAGTGACAGCGAAATGGCATCGTACTCAGAAGCAGGCTGTTAACCGGGATTCGATCCCTGGTAATGTTACTCGCTGTTTGGCCAATGGAGGAGGTGTCCTGGTGGCACTGTGCTTTGGTGTATATGCAGCCCAGCATATTTCAATGATGAACTGGCTGCCGACCTACATGCTGGAAGTCTACGGAGCCAGCGCCCTGTTCGCCGCTACTGTACCGGCTCTGGTCCTGGCCTTTAACGCTGGCGGAAATTATTTGGCAGCCTGGGCAATGGGCCGCGGGTGGCCAATTTGGTTGCTGCTTGTCCTGGGTGCCGGTGGCATGGCGTTAACCGAGGTTGGGATTTTCTCTGGTGCTTTGCCCGATAGCTTGCGTCTCGGCTTGGCTTTAGTGTTCGGTATAGCCGGTGGATTGATTCCTGCAGCCGCTCTCGCCGCGTCCCCAGTTTACGCTCCGACACCAGCCCTGATTGGCACAATGGGCGGAGTAGTCGTCATGGGGAGCAACACGGGACAATTATTTGGCCCGCCGGCTTTGGCCGCTGCGCGTGAAGCTACGGGCAGTTGGGATGGCACGTTTTTGCTTCTTCTGAGTATGGCGATTGCTGGGATTATCATGGCAGTCTTATCACGACCCATGGAAATTCGGGCCAGTTCATTAAACCCTTAGTTCCGGGAACTTCCATCCTCCGGTGCCTCCGTCAATTCGTGCATATACGAAATTAGCTGCGATAACTTGGTTTCGTCCTCAATTCTCTGTACTGGCATTTTGGTGCCAGGGACAAATTTATCGGGTCCCTGCTGAAATAGATTTTTAAGCGATTCGTCCGTCCAAACAAACTTAGCTTTGCTCAAGACATCTGAATATTTGTAATTCTTAACGGCACCGGCCCGGCGGCCAAACAACTTGGCAAAATGCGGGCCGGAGCGACGCGGGGCATTGGCGCGCAGGGAGTGGCATTTGGCGCATTTGCGATAGACAACAGCCCCCGGATGACTGGCGGTAAGCCAGGGTTTGGGCTCACCCCTGCCTTCATTAGGAATGCCAATTCGGTCACCGGTGGCCAAGTGCCAAACGCGGACTACTTCGTCAGAACTTGCGGACAGGCCAAACACGCCATCCGGGCTAAACGCCACGCCCCAGATCATGCCTTTATGTGCCCGAACAGTCCGCACAGGTTTTCCGGTGAGCAAATTCCATTGGGTTAACTCGCCCTTGGTATTAGCAGAAAGGGCGGATTTTCCATCCGGAGAAATTGCCGCCGTGAGAACCCGGCTTTGTTCTTGTGAAAATACCTGGATCTGCTTTAACGATTTGAGGTCCCAAAGCTTGACCCGAGTGTCGATGCTGGAAGACAGCAGCCCCTCACCATCAGGCGATAAAGATAGATGGGTAATACCCATGTTGTGGGCCTGAATGTGTCCTTTTGAGCGGCCGGATTTTGTGTTCCAGATTCTGACTTTTCCGTCATGAGCCCCGGTAATGATGGAACTATCATCATCCGCGAAGACGACTGCATTAACTGGGGTTGGATGTTTAACCGATAGCAACTGCTTGCCGGTCGCAATGTCCCACAGGCGTACAGTTTTATCCCAACTGCCTGTCGCTGCAATTTTTCCATCTTTAGAAACCGCAATTGTCATGACCTTAAAGGTGTGACCCTTAAGAATGCGAATTGGCTTGGCGGCTTTTAAATCCCAAAGAATGATAGTCCTGTCGTCGCTGGCGGTCAGAGCACGGTTGCCATCGGGTAGAAACGCGACGGCATTAATTGGGCCATCGTGTTCGTTCAGGTCGGCCAGTTCTTTTTGTTCGTCGAAGCTCCATAACTTAGCGGAATAATCGAAACTACCGGTCAACACTTGGCTACCATCCGGTGAAACTGCGAGGGCGCGGACCATGCCGCCATGACCGATCATATCGGCCGTAACGGATGAAGGAGCAATGGCGAATATGCCGCAAACGATAGCTCCAAATGCAATCCATTGGATACTCTTCATAATATTGTCCAAGTTTTTTCTCGTTGCTCCTA
>Ga0114996_10005387_pt1 | contig 15058 bp, 16 predicted proteins | sample ArcticOcean_MG_C_4_FD_87039 | JGI IMG/M metagenome (GOLD analysis project Ga0114996, IMG submission 87039) | Marine microbial communities from western Arctic Ocean - ArcticOcean_MG_CB4_134 | ecosystem: Environmental > Aquatic > Marine > Oceanic | place: Arctic Ocean: Canada Basin | collected...
CCCAGCGGCCGTGCTACCGTCTCCCCGTCGACCGCCAGGCTCACCACCGGTTCCCTGTGCTTCTTCACCGACATCTCCATGGCCAGCCGGTTGATGCCCACGAACCGCGACATGTCCTCCATCTGACGATTGATAACGCTGAAGGTGATCTCGACGGTGGGTGAGCCGCTGTAAAAGTAGAGCCGCGCCGTGAAATCAAGCGACTCCGACAGAGATGTCGAGAACGTGCCCTTGAGGGCGATGACCGCCCTGCCGGGACCTCGTTCTTCGACGGTCGCCGACTGAACCACGGCCACCTGCACGAACGGTTCATCGTCGACGGCAACCACCTCGGTTCGGAACTCACCCTCATGTCCTCCCGTCCGAGGAACGACCCGTGACTCTCCGTTTCTTCCGACAAGAATAGCGCTCGCTGGGCTGGTGAGGAGTGCATCCTCTTCCGCAAAGTCCTTCGAAGCATCGGGCCTCAGGTACACCTGATCGAACGGGCCGAAACGTTCTGTGGGAATGACGAACTTCGCAGGCCCGGTGATCACCGAAATGGCGTCGGCCGCTTCATCGATTTCGAGGCCGGATTCGGGAAGGGCGGCCGTGGAGGTCGCGAGGGTGTATACCCTTCTGCCATTCGCCGGTAGATGAGCAAGGAAATGGACGGTAACCCACTTGAGCGATTCGTCGCCCAACCACTGCGCCCGTGGCTCAATGGACGCGAGAACCACATCCCCCTGATCATCGAGCAAACGGAGCTCGGACACGTTCATCACCGCCCCTGCCGGCAGAGGCACTCCGGAATTAACAGCATTCCCGACCCGTCCGATTCCTGCCCCCTCTTCCACGGTCAGGGGTATTTCGAGCGCCTGCGCCTGCCCCACAGCTATACTCACAGCAGCAACTCCCATCCACACGTTGATCAGATTGCGAAGAGTTCTACGCACGTTTTCCGAATCTCGCTTAACAGGTCGGCAGTTGGATATACAATCATGAGGATCCCTCGCTTACTTGAAGCGCCTGTCGTATCCGCTCCGCCTGCAACGAACGCTCCACATCACTGGCGCGCCGCCGCGTAGATGCAAGCAAGTGATCGTGTTTGAAACGCGGAAACACATGAACGTGATAGTGCCAGACGTCCTGACCGGCTGCCGGCTCGTTATGCTGACGCGTCGATATGCCCGGACAATCGAACGCCCGCTTCATAGCGTCGGCAATTTGCTGAACTGCGATCTGCAGGGGCTCAGCCAGCGCCGCCGGAAGGTCGTACAGGTTCTCGAAATGGTCGTTCGGAATTACAAGAACGTGCCCAGGGTTGTTTGGCCACTGGTGGGATGCAACGAAAGCTGTGAGAAGGTCGGTACGCACCACCACGTCGACCCGCTTTGTCGCTACGCCCGTCCTCTCCTCGCCCCTCACGATCGCGCAAAAGGGACAATCGTATCCTTCAGGTGCGTGCAGAGCCACGCGCCTGTCCACTAACGCTATGCACGTGGCTCACGTAATGCATCTATTGAACCCATCCCTTGGCCTTAGCCTGCTTCGAATACCAGACCAGAAATGCGGCCACCGCCAGAGGCATCCCAGCCATCATCACAATCTCAAAAGGACTGAACATCGAACCGACTGCCCCAAGCGTGTGGACCATCGTGACGACTGTGGCAACCATCGACGCTAAGAACAGGTAACGGGCGACCGACTTCTTCAGCAAAAGCAGAAAGGATCCAAGCGATCCACCTAAAACGGCTATCGCAAAAGCCCCGGTGGCCCATGCGGGCCGCCCCTCGATGATGGCACGGTGCGACTCCGGGTATTGGGCTACCATTTCTGCATTCATCTGCCCGAGGTAATTGAGGACGCCCATCACGTTCCAGACCAGAGAGACTGCGCCGATCGTCCAGAAGCTCCATCCCACTCCACGAGTGGTCTCATCAGCCATCGCGTCCCCTTCGGCTGCTGTTCTTGACCATACACCAAGCTGCTCAATCGAGCAGTCGACCGTTTCCGTCTACCGGAGAACTTTCCATCGGAAATATGACCGGGTAGTTGAGCGCAGGCAGGCGTGAGACCGGTCCGCCAATGGCGCGTCACAAAAAAGCGAAACATCGACAAGTCGCCCCGGTCACGCTGCTTTTTCGGCAATAATCTCCACGGGAGCAATGAGATTTCGTGAGATATTCTCGATCATATTCTTCACCTTCACCGGAGCCGTGCTCCCCATGAGAATGTGAAGACCCAGTGGTGGAGGTCCTTGACCGCTCGCAGCTCCGGCCTGCAGCTGCGCGAAAAATTCAAGTGAGAAATCCTGCCTGTTTCGTTCCAGAATGATGTTTAACCCCGCCTCTTCAAGGGCAGCTATGTAAACGGCCTGCGAGGCGACCACACTCTCGTCAGGCTCCGACGCCCACGGCACCGGGAACCGGAGGTCGCCCTCCCCTATTTGCATGATGTCGTAGATCCCTACTCTGCCTCCGGGGCGTACGACACGATATAATTCAGATGCAAGGAGCTCCTTGTCAGGGATGTTCATTCCCACGTGCATCATATACGCGCGGTCGAATACGTCATTCGGACAGGATAGAGCTGTGGCATCCGCCACTTCCAGGGTGATCCGGTCGTTCAAGCCGACCTAGGAGCAGAGCTCATTGCCTGTCTCCACGTACTCACGTGTCAGATCGACGCCAGTTACCCGGCAGCCATACCGATCCGCAGCGAACCTGCTGCCGCCCCCAAGACCGCATCCAACATCGACTACATGATGCGCGGCATCGATATCGAGTTGATCAAGGAAACCTTCTGTTGCAACTCGTCCGCCGATGTGGAACTCATCCACAGGCCCGAGATCGTCGACATCGATACTGTCGATGGTCTTTCCCAACTTCTGAACACCTTCACGAATGGCCTGTAGAAGACCTCCGTGCGTATAGTGATTCGTTATTTGTCCACCGTTGGGCATTGCTTCAATCTCCTGGCTTTAGCGACGCAATCCGTTACCTATTTGAAGATCATAGATACAATAAGTTGCGTGTCTGATCTGCATTGCTTGCCTCAAGGCAGCCTACGCTTGACTGCTGTCGGAACCAAGTCGCGACGATTACAACTTCCTCGCTACGACGTGAAACATGTGCCAGTGCTTTGGATTCCGGACCTCAGGGGCGTCGTCCTCTTCTTCTTCGTCCATCATCTCAATCTCAAAACCCTCCAGCAGTTCCAGAATCTCCTCCCGCGAATGATGCGTACGATCCGGACGCGACGCCCAGGTGTCGCGTGACCCAAAGAACTGTCCGGCGAACCGACCACCCGACGGAATGGCCACGACGATTTTGCCCCAGAACTCTACGAAGTGCTCCGGCCGGCAGAACGGCAGCGCGTAACTGGCGTTCACCAGGTCGCATTGGGGGATCTTCATCTCGTCAAAGTCCACGACCAGAGCCGTCAATTGCGGCTTTGACGCCTCGGGCACCCGGGGCCACAGGAATGTGAATGCGTCCGGATGGCCATCGGTTGCCACCACGCGCCAACCCCGACTGAGCAACTCCAGCGCATCCCGCCCCTCCCCCGTAGCGATATCGACGGCGAACCCCTTAGTTAACCCTTCGCTCGCGAACGAACCCAGAGCCGCGACCAGGGTCTCTTGTGGCCCTTTTCCCACGACGGCTCCGAAGTATCCCGGCCAATCGTCCGCTTCGGAATAGTCCTTCGCGCCCATCGGCGGCACGTGTGGCTGGTCAGGCTCTCCCAATGGTGGTCTCCTCTTCGATGCTTATTGTCCTGGCACTCAAGATTCATTCCGGAAGCTATCAGCTAGTGGGGCACCGATTTTGAAAAGAGATTCAGCACAACGACTCCAGATACGACAAGTCCAATACCAACAATCGCCGGCGCATCCAGCCTTTGGCCGAATACGAACCAGGAAATAACAGAAATCAGAACAATACCGATTCCTGACCAGATGGCGTAGGCAATACCCACGGGAACAGTCCGGAGGGTCAGTGTAAGAAAATAGAACGCGATTCCGTATCCGACTATGGCCAACAGAGATGGCCACAACCTTGTGAAGCTATCGCTGGCCTTAAGGGCTGATGTGGCGATTACTTCCGAAAGAACGGCGACTGATAGATAGAGCCAACTCTTCACGATACTCCTTACTCCTGAATGGAGGAATGAGTTGTGGGCGGGGCCCCAATCTTCTCCCTTGCGTACAGATATGCAGGAAGCGCGCACGAAAGCCCTATGCAGAGGTTCAAGGCAATGAAGAGGGTTGGCTTCGGACCACCCGTTCGTCCCTGCTGGTGTAGCATGAATGCCCAGAACACGAAGGACGATATGAGCAGATCTGCACTAAAGCCGCCTGCAGCCCCATTCACAAATAGTGCCGAAATAAACGCTGGAAAATCCAGGCCATTCTCCTGGATGAAGCCGAAGAAGAAGGCAAATGGAACAACAGCACCAATGATTGAGGCGATCAGATAGATCTTCTTCATGTGGTCTCCTGCAGGAATGCATGGAGCGTTCAAGGCTATGCAGTTCTATACAGTCACAGCCAACTGCAAGTTGAGACTTCACCTGTCTGGAGAAGGCGAGGCTGAAGAATCTGGAGGAGAGATGAAGTATATCAAGCCTGTTCAGCTACAGAATCTCAAACAGAACCTCGATCCCCTCTGGCCCCATCGGCAGATGCAGCAGCGACACCCACGTATTCTTCGGGGCATGCGGATCCCGATAGGGATGGTAGGGAAGGTGAGGCCACACCAGCTTCGCCTTGGAAGCAGGGAACGTAACCTTAAAGTGCTCCCCCTCGACGACGCCGTTCAGCTTGCTCTCCGTCAGCCGCACCTCCTCCTCCCCCAACTCCACACCACTGACCGTATCGCCCGCCCGAAGTTCCAGCTGCAGCGTTAACTCCACGGGATATCGATCGGCTCGAACGCCCGCCCGCGCCGTCAACCTCAACCGGTCGTCCGACTCGACGTTCACTTCCAGATGCCCCGTGCCGCCGCGGTATTCCGCCGTCAGCCTCCCTGACTCGCCCGCCTTCCCCATGTCGAGGGACACCGATTCGGGAATCGAGTACGAGGCCCGGGCATAGATCGGCTTGATCTTGAACATCTGGGCCGCGTGCTCGTCCGGATCGCCAGATCCATTGACGATGAGGCCGACCTTCTCGTGCCAGAGACTGAATGGACTGCTCCGGTCGACAAAAAAGCCCCCGCCAATAGGCAGGTGGGTGATCCCCTGAAGCGTGAAACACCAGGAACCTTCCCGACGAACACCTCCTCGACCGGCATCGAGCGTATGCACATAACTATCCTGGGCGCAGACCGCCTCCTCCACCGGTCCACCCACCCATAGTTCGTGATCTTCGCACAGGTTGGCCAGCAGCTGACCACCCGCTCCATCTCCCGCCGGCTGATGGGCTCGGAGAGCCTTCATCTTATGGGCGACAAAACCACGCCCGAGGGGAGTCTCGGAATGAACGAAGGATGCCCACATATTCACACGGCCAGGGTGATAGCGCTGGCGCCCGTCGAACGAATCCAGCCCATTCCCGTCCGGGAAACAGAACTGCTGATGAAACAGCGCCGATGAAAGGGCCGCCTCACGGTAAACTTCCTTCCCCGTCCACCGCCACATCCGGCCGCAGCAAACCAGCGTCAGATTGTTGTATCCCACGGCCGGTCCCCCGGTCGCTTCCGCCCAGTAGCCCTCAGGATCCATATCCCGGGCCAACGGCACCCAAATATCCTCCGCCAGTTGAACCAGATCCTCACGCCCCAGAAGCTCTCCGACCCTGTAGACGGCGTTTCCGTAAACGGCCACGTGATTGGTCCCCGTGCCCGTATTGGCGGCCGCAAAGTGCGTCAGGTGTTTGTAAAGAGCGAGATGCTCCGCCTGCTCCTCCGCTCCGGCCGTCAGCAGCTCATCCGCTCGCGGCATAAGGTCCAGCGCTCCGCCAGCGTCCAGCAAACGCCGGGCGTCGGCCATCTGCACCGTCAACCGATTGCTGGGCGGGCTCTCGAATGCGCCTATGGCTTCCGTCAGCTGCCGAATCGCCTCAGCCAGCTTCGCATTTTGGTAGAGCGTCGATTCGGGGAGTGTGTAGAGGTACGCGTAGGCTCGGATCGCCTGGTGGTTGAAGTCGTTGCGGGAGTGGTTCCACGTCCTTCCCCGTTCCAGGTCAACGGCCACCGCTTCAGACGCGTAGTCGAGGATATCCTGCCGGATTGCCGACGAATCGGGAACCGCCATTACGCCACCTCGATCCGAACCTGGGCGCCGTCGATGCCGACCGGCAAGTGAAGAAGCGTCACGTACTTTTCGCGAGGCGACTTTTTCTCGCTCGTGTCGTACGGATTGTAGGGATCGTACGGCCAGACCAATCGCGCGCCCTCAGCTGGGAAATGGACTTTGAAAGAGCCCGCGTCAATGACACCGCCCAACGCCTCGTCCGTCAGCTCGATCGGTTCTTCTCCCAACGTGCGCCCATTCACCGTACTCCCGTCTCGCAGCTCGAGCTGAAGGGTGAACTCAACCGGATATCGATCCGCCCGGATACCGACGCCCACATCCACGACCACCTCGGTGTCCGACTTTGCCGCCACCGTCAGGCTGCCGGTTCCGCCGCGATAGTCGCCGACGAACGTCGACACCTCCTTCGTCCCGGGCGCCCCCATCTCAACGGTTGCCTTCTCCGGAATCGAGTAGGAATTCTTGAAAAAGAGCGGCCGGATCTTAAACATCTGCGCCTGTGTCTCGTCCGGCTCGCCGGAACCGTTGACGATCAGCCCCGTCTTCTCATGCCAGAGGCTGAAGGGCGAGATACGGTCGATGAAGAACCCACCCCAGCCAACGGGAAGCGCCGTGATCCCCTGCAGGACGTAGCACCAGGACCCTTCTCTCCGAACCGCGCCGGGCTGGTCGCTGAGCGATTCCACGTAGGACGGCCGTTCGAACTCCGCAGTCCCAGTCGGACCCTCGGTCCAGTAGAAATGGTTCTCACACAGCAGCGCCAGCCCTTCTCCATGACCGCCCCGGACCTCCGGGGGGCGACGCTCATTCATCGTCTCCAGTTTGCGTCCTACGTAAGCACGTCCCTCAGGGGTTTCCGACTGCGCGAAATCACCCCACAACTGGGTCGTGGGCACATAGCGGCAGCGCCCGTCCAGCGGCTCCACGTCCGTCGCATCCGGATAGCAGAACCGGCGGTGGAACAGGGCGCCGCGCTGCGCCGCCGCCTCGTAGACCTTCTCCCCCGTGCACTTGAACATCCTGCCGGCGCATCCATAGCTCAGGTGGTTGTAGAGCATCGTCGGCCCGCCGGTCGCCTCTGCCCAGTACCCATCCGGATGCTGGTCATCCATCATACGTTTCATAATCAGATCGCCGATCTCCCGGTAGTCGTCCCGATCCAACACCATCCCTGTCCGGTAGACCGACGTCGCGTAGACCAGCACATGGTTCGTCCCGGTCCCGGTATTGGACGCCGTAAAATGTGTCAGGTGCCGGTACATCTCCAGGTGCTCGACGAGGTTATCCGCCCCCTTCACCAACTGCTCATCGATACCCGGCGTCAGATCCAGGGCGTCGTGCTCCCTCAGGAACTCTCTCGCCTCCGCCAGGTGCCACGTCAACCGGTTGTCCGGCCCGCCATCGTCCTGGATCTGCTTGTAGGCAATCCGAATGCCCTCAGCTGCTGCGTCAGCGCCTTTGAGCGGCGTGTCCACAACGCAGTAGACATAGACCAGCGCTCGGATAATTTGATGATTGTGCACGCCGTGGCGCCCCACCCAGCTGTCGCCTCGTTCAATACGTCCCTGCAGCGCCCTGACCACATAGTCCAACAGCCCGTCCCGTACCGAAAGTGCCACCTTACGCCTCCCTTTGAGCAGTTGCCGTTTCCGGCCACTTGATTGTGCGATGCCAGTCTCTGATGTATGGAGCTGCTGCTTCCCGCCACTTCGGCGACAGTGAGAAATCCACATCGGCCACACCCACGCCCTCCTCCCCCTCTACCTCAACCAGGACCTCACCCCAGGGCGCAATAACGGACGACCGCCCGACACCCTGGATGTACCCGTCCGGATCGCAGTCACCAACCAGGTTCGATGATGCGAAGAAGACTGAATTTTCCAGCGCCCGCGTCATGCATTGGGCCCGGTAGGCCTCGGGAGCCGGGTACTTCCAGCGTTCACAATCGCTCGACGTCACCCAGGCCGTCGGATGGAGCAGAAGGTCCGCCCCTCTCTCCACCAGGCCGTGAATGTAGTGCGGGAAGATGTAGTCATAGCAGATCGAGACTCCGGTGCGCCCGAACGGAAGGTCTACCAGGCACGCCTCGGATCCCGGCGTCACCGAGTCCCGCTCGCCCAGATAGAGGTAGATCTTACGGTAGTTGTGGATGAGAGATCCGTCCGGCCCGATGATGACGGCAGCGTTGTAAAACGACTGCCCGTCCAGTTCAGCCATTCCGGCCACAACGTGGATCCCATGTTTCGCTGCCGCCGCCGAGAACCGTTCTGTCGTCGGCCCGGGTATCGGTTCCGCCACATCACCGATACCATCCCCTACAAAGCCAGTTGTGAACATCTCCGGTAGCAGGACCAGGTCCGCATTCTGCGACGCTGCCTCCGAGATCAGTTCCTCGGCTTTGGAGACATTGGCTTCGACGTCGCCGACGGCGCATTTCAGTTGGGTGATGGCGATGCGGGGCATAGCGTTCTCCTGAAGGAAGGGAATCGATTGGTGGGAGCGGAAAGACGGACGAGCGCACGGGTTCGGAACGTTGCTGGTTGGCCCAAGCTGAGGGCCTTGGGCCGCTCGGGGATCCTTCACCAGCCTCCCGCTGAACTCAGGACGACAGCGTGCAGAAAAGCCGCGCCTTCCTCTGCCCTTTGCCCTCTGCCTTCTATTTAAGCAACTCTTCCCCGTATGCGAAAATGGCCGGTGTCCCCCCGGTGTGAACAAAGACCACCGTCTGCCCCTTCTTCCACTGGCCCTCCTCGATGTGGTCGATGAGGGCGGCGAAGGTCTTGCCGGTGTAGACCGGTTCAAGTGTCAACCCTTCAGTTCGGGCGGCGAAAAGGACGGCGTCACGCACAGCGTCGGTCATCCGGCCGTACTCCTCACCGGCGTAGGCGCCGTAGGATTCGAAATCGGCTTCCGTAAACGTCGTCTCGATGTCGAGCATCCCAGCTACCGTGTTGGCGACGCCGGCCAGGTGCTTCCGGTCTTCGGCGTCGTCCTGCGGGCTCGGGCTGATGCCGACAATGCGGAGGTCGACGCCAAGCACACGGGCGCCTACGACAAGGCCCACGTGGGTGTGCACGCCGGAGCAAACGTAGAGCCCGTCGGGCACTACGTCCATTGCCTGAAGTTGTCCCCAGAGCTCAATGAACCCGTCGACGTAGGAGACGCTGCGAAGGTAGTAGCCGTCGGTGCTGGTGTCGTAGACCCGCTTCCCCTCCCCCTCCAACCGCTTGATGACGGCGTCCCGGTCCTCTTTGCTCTCAATGAGGTTTACGTCCGCGCCGTAGAGGTGCGTCAGCAGGAAGTTGCCGTTCACCGTCTCCGATTTCTGATCCTTCTTCCCCACCATCACCGCTTCCAGCCCCAACCGGGCGGCCACAGCTGCTGTCACCCGCGACTGGTTCGACTGGGAGGCCGCGCCGTGCAGGAGGACGTCATACCCTTCCTGAACCGCCGGAGCCACGGAATACTCGAACTCCCGGATCTTGTTCCCGCCCAGGGCGAGCCCCGTGTAGTCCTCGTGCTTCACCAAAAGACGAGGCCCTCCGAGCGCGTCGGAGAGCCTTGGATAGTCGAGCAGGGGTGTGGGCAGATTGGCAAGCTTCAGGCGGTGGAACCGCTTCAGGCGGTCCCGCAGTTCATCGACGGTAACAAGCGGTTCGAGGGCGGCCATGTGGGGCTTCCGAAAGAGGTCGAAGGGGCGGGTTTCGGAGGCCCAATATAGGAGGTGGGGGGGAAGGGGGCAAATGGAAGCACGCTCCCCGAGCAAGGCAACGATGTATCCTCTAAACGATCTGCATCGACTTCCCTTTCCGGTGCATGTAACGAACTGCCCAACTCACGCATGATTCACGGAGCACCGACCAAACTCAGGAAATCGACCTCCGTACGCAGATTCTCAAACGCAGCATTTGTTTTCGCCAACCGGCGATACTTCCCCGAGATCTCCACAGCCGTCCTCAACTGCTCCACCGCCTCCTCCCCCTCCCCACGCGCCGCGTGCATTCGGGCCAGGTTGAAGTAGACGCCGCCGTAGGTCGGGTCGAGGCGCATTGCACGTCGGACAAGCATGAGCCCCTCCTCCTCATCACCCTGACGGAATCGAACCCAGCCTTTGTGGTTGTAGGGGTTGGCGTACGTTGAATCGATGGCGGTGGCTCTGTCGAAGGCCGCTATTGCCTGGTCGAATTCACCTGACCGATCGAACGACCAGCCCTTGCTGTTGTGGAGCGCTCTGTTGTCCGGTTCCAACTCGAGGGCCGCGTCGTACATCGCCCATGCCTCTTCGTAGCGGCCCAGTTCGGTCAGCGCCCTCGCCTTGTGGTGATAGCCGCCAACCGAGTCGGGATAGGTGTGGATGGCCAGGTCGAGGACGACGACGGCGTCCTTGAACTTGCTGGCTTCGATGAGGTCGGTGCCGTGCTTGATGACGTCGGCGTAGTCGAGGGATTCGTCGCATGCCGTCAAGAGAGCGGAAAAGAGGAGAATCACAATCAGAGAGGAAAAGGAAGTTCTCCCCTGCCTGTGGATCGACATTTCGACTGGGCTCAATGTGACGATGCTGACGGGCAGGTCCGACCTCTCCCATAGTCGCCTACCCATAAGTGACGAACCGGTAGATACTGCCGAGTTTGCGGGTCAGCTGGTAGACGCCGCCACCCTCACGACTACCTCGCTTGTTGGTGTTCCCTTCGACCGTGTTCACCATCGCCCCTTCCGCCGATAACACGAAGCCGACGTGCTTCACACGCGCCTTGCCGTTCACCGTCCCGTGCAGCAGGAAGAGCGATCCGAGATCGAGGAGGCGTTTCCCGTCGGCCACCTCGTCGGGATGAACGAACGACGCCTCCCGCCGAGCCCACGTCCAGATCGACGGCGTCCATGCCGTCCGGGTGAACGGCACGTCATCGAGTCCAGCCTGTTCCGCCGCCTCCCGGATACACCAGTAGGCGAACGCTGCGCACCAGGAATAGCCGCCCTCCAGGCCAACCGACGCCAGATACGTCTCGATGCGGGGCCCCTTGTTGCTGTTCGTCGGCACTTCCCGAACGCCGTCTTCGGCAAGCGCGATCGCAAGCGCCGACGTCATGAACTGAGAACGACGGTCTCGCTTCGGCTCCGAACGAACGACTGCGACTCCATCGTCCTCGAACAGCGCCTCCCACGTCACCATCCCCACTTTGCCGTCCACCTGCAGCGGATTTCCCAGCGCGTCAAGGTTCTGCATCTGAAACTCAATCATGGCTTCTTCCGTGATCCCGCCGAAGTCGCCGTCAGTCGTCAGTTGCTTGCCACGTGGGTCGAGGTAGCGATAGCCCAACTCAAGCAGCCGCTTCTGAAGCGCGCGCACGCCAGCTCCTTCGGAGCCTCGTTTGAGTAAGCCGGGGTATTTCACAAAAAGTTGTCAGTCGTCAGTGATCAGTTTTCAGTAGGGCAAACCGCAACCCACGGTAGGTACTAACTCAGCCTCGTATGCACCTCTGCCAATCGATACTGGATTCCGACATTACGATGCGGACACCGAAGCAGGTGCCCAAGTCGTGACGCCGGAATGACGGCCAAGGAGGGCGGTGGCTGTCTTCTGCCCTCTGCCCTCTGCCCTCTGCCTTCTGCCCTCTGCCCTCTGCCTTCTGCCCTCTGCCAGCAGTTTTCTCACAGAATCTCCAACACCGCTTCGGGCGGCCTGCCAATACGAGCTTTCCCATCCTTTACCACAATCGGTCGTTCGATCAGGATCGGATGCCGCACCATCAGCTTCAGAAGCTCGTCGTGCTTGGTCTTCTTCTCCTCGACGCGGAGCTGTTGGTACTCCTCTTCGCCGCTGCGCATGAGCTGAAAGGGGTTCATTTCCAACATGCCCAGAATGCGGGCAAGTTCGTCCACGTCGGGCGTCTCCTTCAGGTAAGGGACGATTCGGGGTTCAATCCCCCGTTCCCTGAGCAATTTCAATGTCTGCCGGCTCTTGCTGCATCGTGGATTGTGGTAGATGATCACATCGGTCACAGATATTCCCTCGCGTGCGATAGTTGCTCGTCAGACATCTATGTAGGTTAGCAGTTCTTCCGTTTCCTGGTAGTCGAAGTCGGCGAGACCGCCGCTCCCTTCTGGCTTAGTAGTACGAAACGCCGTCGACCACCCCACTCCTGATGCGCCCTTGACGTCGGCTGTCAGATCGTTACCGACATAGAGAATCCGTTCGGCCGTACGCCCGGACACTCGGAGGGCCTGTGCGAAAATGCGCGGGTCGGGCTTGGACATTCCGATATCGCCGGAGTAAATGAGCGTCGAGAAATAGGGCAGAAGGCCAACGCCGTCGAAGGCGCGATCCATGCTGAAGCCCGTCCAGGCCGTATTGGCGATAATGCCCAGATAGATGCCTGCTCCGTGCAGTGCCTTCACGACGCGATGCGTTCCCGGAAAAAGCCAGGAGGCGTAGCGGGGCCCGGCATAGGCATCGGCCAGAAGAGCGGCCGCCTCGGTCCCCAGCGGAAGGTCGAGGATCTTCACCAACCGCTGCGTCATCTGGAAGAAAGTATAGGCATCACCGAGTTCTTCAGACGCCGACTTCTCGCAGGCGGCCATCTTCTCCCCCAGCCCCTCCTCCTCCACCGAATGCCCCAGGCCTTGCAAGTGGCCGCCAGACGGTTCACCCGCCCAGCTGACACGTCTGAGGCTGATGGATCGGATCCGTCGCCGCCCCCGTAAAGCGTACCTCCCGAATCGAAAAAGACAGTGTCAAACGTCGGCATTCAGATCTCCCAGATCGATCCAGATGGGCAAATGATCGCTCACGTGCGTTTTCCCCTCTACATCCTCCACTCCAAAGTCACTTACGTCAACTGCACCGTAGCCCACCAGCCTGCTGGCAAGACCCTTCGCAACCCAAATCTGATCGCCTCTGCCGCCTCCGATGGATGAGGTCGTATCCTCCCTGCCGGATACGACCGCGGCGTCGACAAAACCTCGACTGGACATCAGCTCTGTCAGCGGGCCGCCAGGCTTTTCGTTCCAGTCGCCGACGATGACGTCAGGCTCGTACGCCAGAACGTCGTCCACCTCGGATATCCGTTTCGCAGCAGAGGCCTCTGCCCCAAGCTGGCGTGACGAGGGGAGGTGCAAATTGGCGATCCGCAGGTCATCGCTCTCCTCTTCACCCTCAACGTCCACAACCTGCCAGACACGCTGAGCAGGATCCTCGGCGCCGGAACTATCGCCCACTGCGGTTCCTCCTGCCGTCAGGATTCCGCCTCCATACTGTTGGAGCGTCCCTCCCTGCAGGTAGACGCCGGTTGTCTCGAGGGCGTCGGCAATCGCTTCGAAGGTCTCGGGGCTCTGGAGCTCCTGGAGACAGATGATGTCAGGCTCCAGCTGACTGTAACAGGCGGCCATCCGGTCGAGGATGGCGGTGACAGGTGCACCTGGGTGATCCGTGGCAAAGGGGACGCCCTGGAACCAAAAGACGTTATGGCTGAGGATACGCATTCTTTGGACTCACTCTCCAGCGACTGAGGCGATCATATGGTTGGCCCCGCGTCGGATCGGCACTTCGACCAGGCTTGTCCTGTCGAACGGCTCAGTGTAACGATGATTGGATGCGGCGCTTTGGTGCCGAAAAGGTCACTGATCGGCGGAGGGCCCAAAAGTCGCCAACCGGAGGATCGGGTAATGGGAGTTCAAGAGGGCGTGATCTCCCGACGCTCGGACCCTGTCCCACATCTGCTCGAACATCTGCTTCAACCGAGGGCGGTGCGTCGGGTCCGGTGCCAGGTTCCGCATCTCCCAGGGATCGTCATCCAGATTGTAGAGCTCGTCGAAGTCGAAGCCGTTGTGAACGAGCTTCCAGGGGCCGTCCCAGAACACGCGCTGTGTCAGCCGATAGCGTCCGCCGTGGTACTCGGCGAATCCTGTCTGGTAGTCGCCATCGCCACTGTCCCCGCGAAGCAGCGGTGCGAATGAGCGAGCGTCCGGCGGTTCAAATCCGTCCAGCCCGACCAATTCCATAAGCGTCGGCCCGACGTCGTGAAGTCCGACACGAGCGTCGCTTGTCACACCGGCTTCAACTCCGGGACCTCGGACGACCATCGGTATTCCGTACACTTCCTCAAAGCCGGATAGGTTCTTGCAGTACATCCCGTGCGATCCAAGCAGTTCTCCGTGGTCGCTGGTCAACACAACGATCGTATTCTCCGCCTGCCCAGACTCGTCCAGCCAGGAGAGTAGTCGACCATACTGCTCGTCGATCTCCGTAATGGATGCATAGTAGCAGGCGGCCGCTTCCCGATGTTCCCGATCGCCGAACTTCTCCCATACCTTCCCTGCTTTTCGGTAGAGCCCGGGTCGATCCGACATTTCGTCGTGAACGTTGGGCGCCAGGTCGAGGTTGTCGACGTCATAGCGATCGAACGCCTCCCGCCCACAAAGGAATGGGTCGTGGGGTTCGGTTATGCTGACGAAGCAGCACCAGGGCGACTCCCCGGCCTCTTCCAGGAACTCGAGCGCAAGGTCTGCCGTAGTCCCCATACCCCTTACCGAGGCGGGCTCCTCTGTCACTCCGTAGAAGAGGTCATTTCGGTATCCTTCCGAGCCTTCGTAGTGTTTCTCAAGGGAAAAGGATGGAGCACCAATGCCGTCCCGCACGCGATTCCGATGCGCTCGAAAGTGCTCGCTGGCGCTGCCGCCATCCACCTGCCACCCGAAGCGCTGGAGATCGTCCGATCGCTCAACATGCCACTTCCCGAAGTATCCCGTCCGGTAGCCGGCGTCAACCAGCCACTGAGCCCAGTGCGGGTGTTCGGTCCGCAGGTTGCACTGGTCCTCGTCCACA
>Ga0114996_10005388_pt1 | contig 15056 bp, 13 predicted proteins | sample ArcticOcean_MG_C_4_FD_87039 | JGI IMG/M metagenome (GOLD analysis project Ga0114996, IMG submission 87039) | Marine microbial communities from western Arctic Ocean - ArcticOcean_MG_CB4_134 | ecosystem: Environmental > Aquatic > Marine > Oceanic | place: Arctic Ocean: Canada Basin | collected...
CCTCACCACCTTGCAACGAGAGGCCAACCGACGCTTCGGATTCGCAGCGCGAAGGACCCTCCGAGCGGCGCAACAGCTCTATGAGACGGAGAAGGCGCTCACCTATCCCCGAACCGACTCCAAGGCGCTTCCGTCGGATTACGGGGACATCGTGACAGACGTGATCCAGACGCTCTCCCAGACGAAGCCCTGGAGCACCCACGCCAAGACCCTCTTGAACCAGGACCTGGAGAACACGGAGCGGATCTTCAATGATGCCGCGATCTCCGACCACTTCGCGATCATCCCCACGGGACAAGGGGACCTCACGAAACTCGACGGCGATGCTGCACGCATCTTTGACCTCGTCACCCGACGATTTCTAGCGGCCTTTCATCCCCCCGCGATCTCCACAGAGATCGAGCGCATCACCCTGGTGTCCGGGGACTCGTTCCGAACGCGCCTCAAGGTGCTCAAGGAGCCCGGATGGCGCGCAGTGCACGACAAGGACTCCGAGGACTCCGATGTGGCGCTCCCACCGCTGAACGCAACCCCGACGGACACCCCGACCGCGGTCACGCTCGCGGAACACAGCCACGAGGAAAAAGAGACCAAGCCTCTGGCCCGACACAATGAAGCCGCGCTGCTCGGATTGATGGAGACCGCCGGAAAGGAGATCGACGACTCCCATTATGCCCAGGTGATGAAAGACACGGGCGGACTGGGGACCCCTGCCACCCGTGCGGACATCATCGAGACGCTCTTGAGCCGGGAATATGCCGAACGCTGCGCGTCGAAAGACGGGCGCCGCGGAATGCGCGCGACGCCCCGAGGCATTCGACTCATCGAAGCCCTCAACCGGATCAATCTCCCACGACTCACCTCACCAGAGCTGACAGCCTCTCTGGAAGACGCGCTCCAGGCGGTGGAGAAGGGCGAGCGCATGCGCGATGAGTACATGAGCGAAATCCGCAGCTGGACGAACGAGATCGTCGAGGCCATCCGTGGATTCGAGTACGACACGCTCTACGCAGACACCGCCGATCTCGGAGACTGTCCCGCCTGCAAGGACGGAAAGGTCCGCGAGTCCATGCGCACCTATTCCTGTTCGAACGGCGGAAAGGAGGGAACCTGCGCCTTCGTGATCTGGAAAGAGGCCGGCGGACGGTTCATCGATCGGGAGACCGCCAAGACGCTGCTCGACAACCGAGAGACCGCGAGCAAGGTGGGTTTCTTCACCCGAGATGCCCGGGAATACGAGGCCACCATCGGCCTGCTCGAGGATCATCGGATGGAGATCCGCTCCAAGGGTCAGGAGATCGACACGGACAACCTGGACATCAGCCCCGTGGACGTGGGGAAATGTCCCCAATGTGGAGACGGCATCATCCGACGAGGTCCAAGGGGATTCACGTGCATCGTGGACGACGCCAAGGGGTGTGGATTCTCCCTGCCGCTACAGCTCTGCAAGCGCACGCTGGAGCCCGCGGAGGTCGAGGTTCTCATCGGAGACAACCGAAAGACCGAGACGCTCGAGGGATTCACCAGCCGGCGGAATCGCCCGTTCAGCGCGATGTTGAAGCTCGAAGAATCGGGCAAGATAGCGTGGGAGTTCCCCCCACGAAGCGGCGCAGATGGGGCGGGTCAGGCGCGGAAGTTTGAAGTGAATTCAGAGCCCGTGGGGCCCTGCGACTGTAAAAACGAGAAGAGCGGCGTCATGGAAAACGAGACCGAGTTTCGATGCACTGCTGACGACTGCCGGCGAGGCGTCCCGAGAGAGATCTGCAAGCGTGAGATCACCCGGGACGAGGTAAAATCGATGTTCAATGGCAAAGAGAGCGAGCTTCTGGAGGGATTCATCTCCAAGGCGGGCAAACCGTTCTCGGCGAAGCTCTACTTCAAGAAGAACGGGCGCCACGGCTTCCGATTCCCCGAGAAATAGCCCGAGATGCGGTGGATCCATGCCATCTTCCTGAACGGACTCGCGCTCGTCATTCCGACTTGGATCCAACCCACATTCATCGGACACGCCCAGCCTTGGATCCTCGTCTGCGTCGGCGTTCTCGCCACCGTGTTTCAACCCCAGCATTCCCCCGCCGGCACCGCCTCCACCTCCGAAGACAAAGGGACGGCGAATCAGATCCTCTGGAGCATCTACGCGGTGCAGACGAGCGCGCTCATTGAAGCCACCTGGTTTCGCTATCCCGAGTCCATGCACTGGACCCCCTGGGTCCTCATCGGGCTCGGGCTCATGCTCTCGGGGCTCGCCGTCCGCACCTGGGCCGTGCGAACCCTCGGAGACCATTTCACATGGCATGTGGAGCTGCAGACCGACCAGGCGGTGATCACCCGGGGTCCCTATCGCTGGGTGCGCCATCCAAGCTATACCGGCGCCCTGATGACCTGGGGCTTCACGACCCTCTTCCTCCAGGCCTGGTTTGCCGCCGCCCTCGCTCTCGTGCTGCTGCCGCTCGCCTTCTGGCGACGCATCCATCATGAGGAGAAGCTCCTGCGTTCAGAGCTTCAGGGATACGACGAGTACGCGAGGAGCGTGAAGGCGCTCATCCCCGGGATTCTCTAGCTAGTTCACGCCCGCCGGACGTTCGTCTGGAGACGCTTCTCCCGCTTCCAGTAGATAATAGAAGACCGTGTTGGGACCGCAGTGCGTGAGAGCCTCCACGAGAGGCCGGGCGCGCTCCGGGTAGGGCTGGGCCCTCCGGGACACCAGCCAACGCTCCCAGGAGCCATGCTCCTCGGCGACAGCGCAGAACAGAGCCGCGTTCTTCACGGTCGCCTCGACCTTCTTGCGATGGCGGACGATGCCCGGGTCCTGAAGCGCCTGGTCGATCTCGGCAGCCGTCATCCCGGCGACACGTTGCGGATCGAATCCATGAAATACGGCCATAAACGCCGGCCATTTCCGGTCGACGATCGTCTTGTTGAAGCCCGAATGAAAGAGCTTGCGCACGAGCAGCGCGAGGTGTTCGTGGTCGGTCATCGGTCCTCGGCTCATGAGGGAATCGGCAGCTCAAAATGGAAGACGGAGCCCTTCCGCTCCCCTTCGCGCACCCCGACATGGCCCCCCATGCTGGTCACCAGATGTTTGACGATGGCGAGGCCGAGGCCTGTGCCACCCATGGCCCGGGAGCGCCCATCATCCACGCGATAAAACCGCTCAAAGAGCCGAGCGTGGTGTTCCGTTGGCACTCCATCCCCGTCGTCCACGATCTCAAATAGAACGCTGTCTCCCGCCTCTTTGACGCGTACCAGGATGTTTCCCTTTTCCGGGACATACTTCACGGCGTTCTCGATCAAATTGAACAGGATCTGCTCCAGCGCTGCGCTGTCCGCCCACACCCGCAGGTCCCCCTCGACCTCCTTGTGGAAAGTGATGCGCTTCTCCTCCGCTCGCAGCTTCAACATCTGGAGAACGCCCTCCAGCGCTGGACCCACCGACAATGCTTCTGGCTCCAGACCATGGGCTCCGGACTCGATTCGATTGAGATCCATCAGCTCGGAGATGATCCGCCCCAGTCGCTCCGCGTTGCGCGCGATGGACTCGAGGAATCGGACGCTCATCGCTGGGTCCTCCATGGCTCCGTCGAGGAGGTTCTCGGCCCCTCCCTGAATCGCGCTGACCGGCGTGCGGAGCTCGTGTGAGACGTTCGCGACGAAATCGCTTCGCATGCCCTCGAGCTGACGCAGACGGGTGATGTCGTGGCAGACCACCACCAGACCCATTCCTGGGGTCCGCGCCGAGACCTGAGCGAGCACATCGCGCTCCACGGAGCCATGAAGCTGAACCTCCAGCCCCTCGCCCCGATTCCTCCAATCTCCCGACTCGATGTAGTCGTTGAGTTCCGGGAGGCGCAGGAGGTCGATCAATGTCCGTCCCTCGCTGGAACGGGGAAGGTCGAACATCTCCTTCGCCGCTGCGTTGACGAGCGTGACCTTCAAGTCACCATCCACGGCGATGATCGCCTCCTTCATCGCCTCCAAAACGGAATTGACCCGCGCACGCTCTTCGGCCAGCTCGCCGACCGACCGCTCCACTTCGACGGAGAGATCGTCGAGAGTGAGCGCGAGAAGCTGAACCTCGTCCCGCTCCATCTCTGGGTCGTCGTTCCCCTCTCCACGACGTTTCAAGCGCGCCGTCTGGGCCAATCCCCTGAGCGTCCGTGAGAGCAGATGAGATGCCAGTCCGCTCATGAGCATCGCGACGATCAGGCCGACGAGGACGCCGTAGTGGATGACCCGACGCAACGCATCCATGACCTCATCCACCTCCTCAAGGGTCAACGAGACGCGGATCACGCCGTCCCCATCCGTGCGCTCGAACGGCACGGCCACGTAGAGGGTTTCATGAAGGGTGGTGTCCGAGAACCGTCGGGAAATGCCCAATCCCTCTTTCATCGCAGCGACCACCTCCGGTCGCTCCGCGTGGTTGCCCATGTCCGGCACCCGAGATGTCTCGATGGAGGAGTCCCCGAGCACGCTCCCATCCCGCCGAATGTAGGTCACGCGAGCTTGAATCGCCTCGGCGAAGCGATCAATGACCGGGTCGGAGCTCTCGACACTGTCGAGATTGGGAACCCGCTCGACAAACTCCTGCGCAGAATGGGCATGGGCGCTCAAGCGCGACTCGATGCGCTCGGTCATCCACCCGACGAGCTGCGTCTCAAAGAAGAACGTCCCCGCCAACCCCGTGACCAGGATCATCAGCACGGACGCCCCAAAGAGCTTCCCTCGTGCGCTCAGCCTCACGCGCCCTGCTCCTGGAGCTTGTCACTGAACCGATACCCCACGCCGCGAAGAGTCTCGATGTATCTCCCCGCGTCTCCAAGCTTCTCGCGCAGGCGCTTGATGTGGGTGTCGACCGTACGAGAGGTCACATGGACGTCGTAGCCCCATACATCATCCAGGAGCTTCTCGCGGGTCTGGACTCGCCCTTTCCTCTCCATCATCGTGGAGAGCAGTCGGAATTCGAGCGCCGTCAGGGCGACCTCCTGCTCGGAGACCCAGACCCGATGGCCCAGCCCATCCAGCGAGAGACAGCCAAACGTCACGGGCTCATCCGAGCGTGCGGTCTCCTGAGAGCCCCGGCGCAAAACAGCCCGTATCCGCAACATGAGTTCCCGGGGACTGTAGGGCTTGACCACGTAATCGTCTGCGCCCAGCTCGAATCCGACGATGCGATCGATCTCTTCCCCACGAGCGCTCACGATGATGACCGGGACATGACGCGTCGCCTCGTGGTTGCGAAGACGACGAAACACATCCATTCCGCTCATGTCCGGCAACATGAGATCGAGGAGCACGAGATCCGGAACCGGCTTCATGCCGGCCTGCTCCAACCCCTCCGTCCCATTCAACGCGGCGCGCGTATGAAATCCCTCCTGCTGGAGGCGGTACACGACCGACTCCAGCAGGTCCGCCTCGTCTTCAATCACCAGAATGAGCCCACTCACGGCGACTACTCCTCGATCCCTTCGACATCCTGATTCCAGAATGCATCCCGCGACCTCATTCACTTGGATCTTGTATCAATCCCGAGGTTCCATTGTCGAGGCGGTTCAGCCCTGTCCACCCGCGCCCATCCGTGCCCATCCGTGCCCATCCGTGCCAGTACCCAGAGCAGGGCTGGTAGAGCGTTTGCACAACAATCCCCAAGCTCTTCAAGAGACTGACACACAAATGTAACAAAACGGGATTAAAGGATGATGGTGATGTCGGGAATCAGAAACCCTGAGCCCGACCCGTCAAACCAACCCGCGACCCACTCGTGCGGGAACACATGGAGCTGGAAGCCATGAGTCGTTTGTTCATCTACACCGTCTTGACCGCGAGTCTCCTCGTCCTCGGATGTGGCGGAGGAAAGAGATCAACTGCTGGTGGAAGCGGCTCGAAGCGTATCGTCATCCAGAACAAGGGGTCCGACACCCTCGTCAACGTCGCTCAGGCGTGGGCCGAGAACTACGCCAAGGTCGAGCCCAGTGTGGCCATCGCCGTGAGCGGCGGTGGTTCAGGAACCGGAATCTCCTCGTTGATCAACGGCACGGTGGACCTCGCCAACACAAGTCGAAAGATGAAAGACAGGGAGATCGCCCTCGCACAGAAGAACGGGGTCACTCCTGTGAAGCATATCGTGGGCCAAGACGCCCTCGCCGTGTTCATCCACAAGAACAACCCCCTGAACGAGATCAACATCGCTCAGCTCGCGGCGGTGTACGGAGAGGGCGGGACCATTGAGAAATGGAGTCAACTCGGAGTCACCGTGCCGGGATGCCCGAGCGATGAGGTCATCCGGGTGAGCCGCCAGAACAACTCCGGAACCTACGCGTACTTCAAGAAGGCCGTGCTCGGCAAAATGGGCGAGTACAAGCTGGGCTCTCGGGACATGCACGGCTCGAAGGATGTGGTCGAACTGGTCGCGAAGACCCCCTGCGCCATCGGCTACAGCGGGCTCGCCTACGCCAACGATCACGTGAAGATGCCGTGCGTCAGGAAGGGCGACGCGGAAACCTGCGTTCATCCTTCATCGAAGACGGCCAGTGACAACTCGTATCCCATCTCACGACCCCTCCTGATGTACACGAGCGGAGCGCCTCAAGGGGTGATCAAGTCCTATCTCGACTGGATCATGAGCGACACAGGACAATGCATCATCGGAAAGAAGGGCTACGCGCCGATCCGGGAAGTGGTCTGCAAATAGAGTGCAAACGCCCCAGGGGCAGAGGTGAACATGTCACGTTACGAAGAACGACTCTCGGAAGATCTCGGTGAGATCCGCACCGAGCTGCGGACAGTCACGGAAGACATCAACGATGCGCTCAACATGGCCATTGAGGCCCTCCGAAAAAACGACACCGATCTCCTCAACGAAGTGGTTATCGGGGATCTCAAAATCAACCGGAAGATCTCTCATATCGATGACATCTGCCATCAATTCGTCGTTCGGCACCTCCCCGCAGCCGGACATCTGCGCTTCATCTCGTCCACTCTCCGCATGACCATCGGCCTGGAGCGGGCGGGCGATTACGCCGTCACCATCAGCCGCGTCGTGTTGCAGCTGGAAAAGAAATTGGACAAGTCCATCGTCGATGACATCTCGAAAGTGGCCGAGGCGTCCCACAACATGCTCCGCGACGCCATGCGGGCCTTCCTCGAGAGTGATTTGGAGCTGGCCCAGAACACGCGGCTCGTGAGTCGGCGCATCGCCGCTGCCTATGACGGCCTCTTCCATACCCTCATCGAAGAGACTCCCCGACGACCGCGAAAGGAGATGGCTGCGCTGGTGACCATCTTCGCGAAGCTGGACCGGTTCAGCGATCAGGCCAAGAACGTCTGCGACGCGACAGTCTTCTCCGTGACGGGAGAAGAAAAGACCCAGAAGCGCTATCGCGTGATCTTCATCGACAAACACAACGATCTGCTCTCCCACCTCGCGGAATGTATTGCCTGGAAGGGATTCTCGAACGAGGGCATCTTCGCGAGCGCTGGTTGGGCTCCAAGCAAGGACCTCCATCCCAATACACAACCGATCGTGGAGAAGTTCGGGCTCGAACTGCGTCGTGCGCAGACCACCCTGCTGAGCGGACTGAATGAAACGCCCGTGGAATACAACGTCGTCGTCTTCATCAACCCAGATGAGGACCTGAACTGGCCCGAGATTTCGTATCACACCATCTTGCAGAAATGGCAGGTGCCCACTCCCCTCAACAGCGACGACGCGGGACACGACGAATCCGTCACCCTGACCGTCCATCAACTGACTTCGCGCATCAATGACCTCATGGAGAGACTCTGTGGAAAGCGCCCCTCCTGAGGTCCTGGAAGACAAGCCCTCCGGCGCCGGGCCACAACCCGTGCACGCCGACGACGGGAGAGATCTGCATTGGTTCGTCGACAAGGCGGTCGCTGCGATCGTGTTCGTCGGCGGAGTCTCCGCCATCGTGTTCATCATCGGGATTTTCGTCTTCATCACCAGCGAGGGATTTGAGTTCATCGGCGGCGCCATGGACTGGAAAGAGTTCTTTCTGGAGCCCGCCTGGCGCCCGACCTCGGACTCCAAACCCACGTACGGGGCCTTCGCCCTCATCGTCGGTACCGCCAGCGTGACGGGACTCGCCGTCCTGACCGCGATTCCCTTCTCCCTCGGCTCCGCGATCTACATCTCGGAATTTGCAGAGGGGCGCTACCGGGAGATCTTGAAGATCATGATCGAGCTGCTCGCAGCCATCCCCTCCGTGGTCTGGGGATTCATCGGTCTGACCATCATGAACCCTCTGATCATCGAGACGTTCGACGTCCCGATCGGCCTGAACGTCCTGAACGCGGGGATCATTCTCGGCCTGATGGCCGCTCCCATCATGACCACGATCGCAGAAGACGCGCTCAAAGCGGTCCCCGATCATTATCGGGAGGCCGCGGAAGCTCTGGGCGCGACGCGCTGGCAAGTGACGTGGCGAGTCGTCCTTCCTGCCGCCAAGAAAGGCCTGATGGCGGCCGTCCTCCTGGGTGTCGGCCGCGGATTTGGGGAGACCATGGCGGTTCTGATGGCCAGCGGACACTCCATCAACATCCCCGATGGCGTCTTCGACTCGGTCCGAGCGCTGACGGCCACCATCGCCGCTGAGCTCGGAGAGACCGCCGTGGGTTCGGATCACTATCAAGCGCTGTTTACGCTCGGGATTTTGCTCTTTGTGATCACCTTCATCATCAATCTGAGCGCGGATCTCGTCATCCGCGGAATCCGGAAGACGTAGCCATGTTCGAGGCCAGCCCACTCAATCGACGGAACAAGCGCATAGAACGCGGAATGAGTGCGCTCTATCTGATCATGGCCTTGATCCTCATCGTTCCGGTGCTGGTGATCCTGTCCATCCTGATCATCAAGGGCGGACCCGCCGTCAGTTGGGCCTTCCTGACCGAGGATCCGACGAACGGAATGACCGCAGGCGGGATCTTTCCCGCCCTGATCGGGACCATCGCCCTCGTCATCGTCGCGCTCATCGCCTCGGTGCCCGTGGGAGTCGCGGCGGCCATCTATCTGAGCGAGTACGCCCCGGACAACTGGCTCACGCGCCTGATCAACCTCGCCATCATCAACCTCGCAGGAGTCCCGTCCATCGTGCATGCGCTCTTTGGGGTCGGCGCATTCGTCCTCTTTTTCGAGTTTGGAACCAGTATCCTCGCCGCGAGCCTGACCCTCGCCGTGATGACGCTCCCCGTCGTGATCGTCGCCACCCGCGAGTCCCTTCAGGCAGTGCCCCAGGCCTTTCGAGAGGCCTGCTGGAACATGGGCGCGACCCGATGGCAGACGATCCAGCGCGTAGTGCTCCCGAACGCGATCAGCGGGATCCTGACGGGGATCATCCTGGAAGTCTCCCGAACCGCTGGAGAGACCGCTCCCATCATGTTCACGGGGGCCGCCTTCTTCCTGCCATTCCTCCCCGAGGGGGTCTTCGATCAGACCATGGCGCTCTCCCTGCATCTCTTCGTGATCGCCACCCAGGTCCCCGATGTACCCCCGGATTTGCCATTCGGGGTAGCACTCGTGCTCATCGGAATCGTGCTCGCCATGAACTCGATATCGATTGCATTCCGCGTCTATCTGCGAGGAAAAAAGAAATGGTAGGGCCCTATCCCACGTACAAACCTCCCGGGAAGGAACCCAGCCCCGGGGAGAGCATTGCACCCAAGGTGAAGGTGCGGCAGCTTTCGGTTCACTACGATCGCTTCACGGCGCTCTCTGGAGTGGATCTGGAGGTTCGACAAAACGAGATCTTCGGCATCATCGGGCCGGCCAACAGCGGCAAGACCTCGTTTCTTCGCGTGCTCAACCGCATGGACGACTTCATCGAGTCGATGCACTTCGAGGGTACCGTCGAATACGACGGTCGCGACATCCGCGACTGGAGGAACCTGTTCGCGCTTCGACGGCGCATTGGCGTGGTCTTCCCTCTCCCTGTCGGGCTGCCCTTGAGCATCTACGACAACGTGGCCCTCGCACCCCGTCTTCGAGGCGTGAAAAAGCGCGCCGTGCTGGATGAAATTGTCCACCGTTGCCTGCGGCGGGCCGCGCTCTGGGATGAGGTCAAGGACCGCTTGAAACAGCTGGGCAGTCTCCTCTCCGGAGGCCAGCAACAACGCCTCACCATCGCACGGGCGCTTTCGCAGGAGCCCGACCTGCTTCTGCTCGACGAGTTCTCCATCGCCGTGGACCCCGTCACGACGATGAAGATCGAGGATGTGCTCAAGGAGCTGAAGAAGGAGATGAGCATCGTCCTCGTCACGAATCTCACCCAGCAGGCCCGCCGTCTGGCCGATCGAACCGCGTTCTTTCTCAAGGGGAGATGCGTCGAAGTCGGTGACACTGAAGCGCTCTTCGCGGGCGACGTTCAGCACGAGACGACCCGGCAATATCTGGAGGGAGCTTTTGGCTGAGAACCCCCTATACGCCATCGAGACCGAGGACTTGAACCTCTGGTACGGCGATTTCCAGGCTCTCTTCGACGTGAACCTGAAAATCCGACCGGGAATGATCACGTCCATGATCGGCCCCTCCGGCTGCGGCAAATCGACGTTTCTTCGCAGCACCAACCGCATCGTGGAGCGCTTGGGATACGTTCGGACCACCGGGAGCATCGAAGTGCTCGGGCACGACATCTTCCAGCCCAACGTGGAGCTCGTGCAGGTCCGCAAACAGGTGGGCATGGTCTTCCAGCGACCCAATCCACTCCCTCTCTCCATCCGGGACAACGTCCTGTTCGGGCTGCGCATCCACACCAGCAAACAGGATGGACTCGACCGAGCAGGAGAGGAAGAGGTGCTCGAAGAGTCCCTGAAGACCGTGCTCCTCTGGGACAAGGTCAAGGACCGACTCGATGAGACCGCCGTGGGACTCTCACTCGAAGAGCAGCAAAAGCTCTGCATCGCACGCCTCCTCCCCGTCAAACCCACTGTCTTGCTGATGGATGAACCCTGCTCGGCGTTGGACCCCGAGGGAACTGCCGCCGTCGAGGACCTCCTCTGGAAGCTGCGCGGCGACTACACGATCCTGATCGTCACCCACAACATGGCCCAGGCCCGACGCGCCAGTGAAGAGTGCATCTTCATGCTGCATGGCCGGGTGGTGGAACACCGGGAGACGACGGAGATGTTCGTCAATCCCACCCACCGCGAGACCGCCGACTACATTGAGGGAAGGTATGGATGAGCCTGCTGGGGCATCCACACCATCCAATGAGGCATTGCGTTGCTTTCGCAACACAACTGCGAGCAATGTCCGACGAGAAAGCATCCGATGTTTTGGAGTTGAAAATGGGTGACCAACGAGACGAAACGACAGGGGTTGGAGGGATATTCGGAGTCACGCTAGCTCTCATGATGCTCTTGGCCGTCCCAGCGTCTGCGGACGCCACCTCAGGCTACAAGAAGGGATTCTTCCTCTCGGCTGAAGACGGGTCCAGCGCCCTGAAGATCAACGGGCGCGTCCAGGCCCGCTTCAACTACGAGGGATTGGAGGGCATCGACAACGGCGCGGACGACGAGTACCAGTTCTCGATCCCCCGCGCTCGACTCAAGATGAGCGGGCATCTCTGGTCAGAGGATCTGAAGTACGCGTTTCAGACGGATTTTGGGAAAGGCGGCGCCGCCCTGAAGGACTTCTACGTCGACTTCAAGCTGATGGAAGACTGGGTCCATCTCCGCACAGGACAGTGGAAGCGCCCCTTCTCCCGTCAGCAGATCAACTCCAGCAGCGCGCTCGAGTTCGTCGATCGTGCCCTGACGGACAAGGCGTTCGGAGCGGGCCGTGACATCGGTGTGGCGATTCACAGCAATTACACGCAAGACGGCTTCGAGTACACCGCCGGTATTTTCAACGGGACCGGCGACAAGGGCACGTTCAACGGAGAGACTGATGTCGATGGGAACGTGACGGGAAAGGTCTCGAACGTTCCCGATCAGTTCAAGCCTGTCGCAGCACTGCGCCTCGGATACAACCACGGGGGAATCAAGGGATACAGCGAAGCCGATCTCGAAGGCGGTGGGTTCCGCTTCGCCCTCGGTGGAAGCGCCCTCTACGACCTCGACCTCGATGATTCAGGCGATGGTTCCATGGTCGCGGAGTTCGATTACGCCGTGAAGGCCGAAGGATTCTCCAGCACCGGCGGCTACTACATGTCCATGGTCGAAAACGCAGATGGGGAGCTGGAAGGAGCCCTGACCGGCTTCCACGCCCAGGCGGGCTACGTGATCGCGGACAAGTATCAGCCCGTGGTTCGCTTCGCCATGCTCGACCCCGACGGCGACGACAACAACACCCAGAAGATCACCGCCGGACTGAACATTTATTTCAAGGGACACAACCTGAAATGGCAGACCGACGCGGGAATCGCGATGTACGAGGCCCCAGAGGGTGCCGTCGCGGAGAACGACATGGTCATCCGCTCGCAGCTTCAGCTGGCCTTCTAGTCAACCGGGGATGCTTCGGAGAGCGCGGCGGCTCAGTCCTCGTCCGAGAAGAAGACCTGCATCGGCTCGAAGTAGTGTTCGCGCCAGCCCTCCCGGTAATCCTCCACCTGGTCGTCCGGCAGTCCAGTCTGCGTCAGAAAGAGACGCGTTCCTCCCCCGATATCCTCCAAATGGAACGCAAGGCGAGAATCGGGAGAGCCTTCCGGAAACTCGGTCGTGCGCCACTTCATCACGATGTCCGTGACGGGATTGAGTTCTTCAATCGTGCCGGTGATGTACCCATCCCCCGCAGAGAACGTCGAACCCACCCGGGGCTCGATGTGCACCTCCTTGCCAGTGAAGAGCGCGTGGCTCTCCGAATCCAGCCAGCTCATGTAGACATCATCGGGGGTCGTGGAGAACACGACCGTCAACTGAAGCTCTCCCGTACACGTCATTCCATCACCTCTTCAGGGGGGCGCGTCAGCACACGCACGAGACACGCTGAGAATAGGAACACAAGGGAAACGTAATAACACCACAAGAGCACAGCCATCGCTCCGGCCATTCCGCCATAGATCAGGCTGAGAGTGGTCACGTTGCTGAGGTACAAGGTGTAGATGAGGCGTGCGACCTCATACATCACACAGAATGCGACGCCTCCGATGAGAATCCGTCCAAGCGGCAGCTCGATCCGAACGAACATCTTGAACATCGACGCATAAGCGAGGAGGAGGACCGCGTCCAGACCCAGACGCACGGGAACGGGCCAGGCGACCGGGCCCAGATGCATCGTGTCCTGCAGGGAATCCGCTCCGAGCATCGACATCACGCTGATCCCGGCGATGATGAAGATCGCGAGGAAGAAGATGACGACTCCCGAGTAGAACAAGCTCTTGAAAAGGCTCCTGCGTTCGATCTCGAAAATCGCAGCGAGGGCGCGATTGACCCCCTGCATCATCATGTTCGCGGAGATGTAGATCGCGGCCAATCCAATGACCCCCAGCGACGTACGATCGCGAACCATGCCGGACCATTCCCCCGTATGAATGTCGGAAGACTCCGGAATCAAGGAGGGAAGCACCTTCTCGAAAATCCCCATGACCTGCTCAGGGGTCCATTGCGGTCCAATCCACAGGGTCGACGCGATCGCGAGCGCCGACATCACGAGGGCACAGAAGGGGATGAAGCTGAGGATGGTGTAGAACGCGAGCTCGCCAGCATGCACATGGCACTGGGCGAAACGGAAGGTTCGGACGATGCCCAGAAAGAACGCGACGAGAGGGATCCTCGACACCCGCGCCCGATACGCTCCCAGCCGCTCTCGCATCTGAGTCAGGCTCATGCGCCCCCCCCCCTTGCCGTGTCCAACACGTTCGAGAATGCAATGATCTCGTGAAGGGGGCGCTTCAAGAAGCGAAGCTCAATTGCAACCAAGACACAACGTGTCGGCCAGCCCGGAACAGACACCGTCCCAGCTCGCTTCGCAGCAGAACTCATCGTCCGCGCACACGCAGGCTTCAATGGACTGGTCGGAGCAGCCTGGAGAGCCGTTGGGTACGCAGCAATTGCCTGAACAGGTCCCACATTGGTCGGCCTTCGCAGCGCATTGCGCATCCCAGTTCACGATGCAGCAGAAGAGATCGAGCTCGCATACGCACTCGGTCACCGTGGGGTCATCACACCCCGGAGTGGGTCCTTCCAGACAACAGTTTCCAGAGCATCCACCGCAATCATTGGCGCAATTGGCGCAGTGCTCATCGAAATCGCAAATGCCATCGCCGCAACAGGTGCCCGCGCAGTCGGCGCTGCAGGAGCAGCTGTCCTCGAAGGGCGCGCAGAAGCCATCTCCGCAGCAGGAATCGCAGTTATCAAACGCCGTCACCGCGCAACCCCCATCCCAGGCGAAGATGCAGCAGAATGGATCGATGCCGCAGACGCAGGCTTCGACCGCCGTGTCGTCACAGCCAGGCGTGAGATTCGGTGCGCAGCAATCTCCTCCACAGGAGCCGCATGCGTCCGCTGCGGCAGCACAGACCGCAGTCCATGGACCGGAACAGCACGCGGAATTGGCCGCACAGACGCAGGCAGCGACCACGGGATCTTCGCAGCCCGGACCCACGCCCGGCACACAACAGCTCCCCTCGCAGTCGCCACAATCGGCCGCGCAGATATGACATCCTTCCAGCGCGCCGCACACGGCATCGCCGCAGCAGTCTCCCGGACAATCCGCGATGCAATTGCACGCCGTTTCCCCGGTTCCGCACACGCCGTCGCCACAGCACGCGCTGCACGTGTCGCTCGCGTAGTCCACGCAGACCTGGTCCCAGATGGACGTACAGCAGAATTCGTCGAGGCCACACACACACGCCTCGATCGGAGCCGCCTCACATCCCGCCGTGTCGTTCACCTCGCAACAGGAGCCTGAGCACGTCCCGCAGTTCTTGGCTGCGTCGACGCATGCTGCAGTCCAGGGCCCTTCGCAGCACTCGGGTACCTGCTCGCAGACACAGGAGGTGACATCCGGATCAAGACAGCCCACATCCTCATTCGGAGTACAACAGCCGCCGAGACAACTTCCGCAATCGCCTGGACAGAGCCCACAGTTTTCCTCTTCGTCG
>Ga0114996_10005389_pt1 | contig 15055 bp, 18 predicted proteins | sample ArcticOcean_MG_C_4_FD_87039 | JGI IMG/M metagenome (GOLD analysis project Ga0114996, IMG submission 87039) | Marine microbial communities from western Arctic Ocean - ArcticOcean_MG_CB4_134 | ecosystem: Environmental > Aquatic > Marine > Oceanic | place: Arctic Ocean: Canada Basin | collected...
AACTTTACCGACAACTCCACGAAAAACTTCATACCAAGAAGAATCGCCATCACTAGGACGAGAGCCTCCAACAGCTGTCAAATTAACATCAAGAGTTACTTGACGACCAATCTGAAGCAATGGAGAGTAAGCCTCAGCATCGTCCTCATTCAGATCACTACCTTCGACAAGTGGTGATAAGGATTGGAGAACACCACTGCTGGTAGAATCACGGATAAGTTGTACTGACAACGAACCGATCGGCTCTATAGGATCAGGTTGATTTAAAGATAACGTTGTATAACGATTTTCGAGAGAAATAAAGGTACCTGAGCCATTCTCGATTTTCAGACGAGTATGAGTATCGTAAGCGCCCCCAGTATAAAGAGTTGTCGTGGGACTATCGAGGCCTGATCTCATTTTAGTCCCATCCTTCATCTTCCGTGAAGGTTACCGAACCACCTCTAGTTCTACGTGTTATTACAGCTGCTTCAAGTTTAGCCAGCAACTCCTCACCAGTTTCGTCGCCTTGATTAACAATTGTTACGCTATCGACATTAAAGGTACTGGCGCCTTCTGTTTCATCGTTGTCCGCTAGCATCCACAGGCGGCGCTGCTCCGCTAACCTCTGCTCCTCTAACCTCTGGTCAGCCGCCTGCTTGTCCGCTAACCTTTGCGCTTCAGCGCGCCGTGCTGCATGGTATCCTGAAGAGTTTGTAGATGCGTCAGTACTACCTTCAACGCCGCCTGTACCAAAGCTCCCAAATAACTGCTCATAGTGTACGAGGTCCATTGCACGCGGAAAATCGGTTGTAACATTAAACAACATCTTATTCATACCTTCTAAAGCGCCAACTGTTTTTAGAATCATATCAATAAGCTGATCTTTATCTGCAAAGGAGTCTAGTAATTCAAGTGTCATGTCACCATCAGTAATCATAGTAAACATGTCACGCAGACCCGCTAGGAGAGTAGCGCGCGCTTCTTTGGAGTTCATGTCTAGATAAAAGAGCCCTAGTTGCTTCATTAGCTCAGGCGCAAAGTCCTTCATAATACTCTGCGTATCAAGAAGCTGCTGTTTTGGTGTCTCTTCTATACCAAAGATTTTATTATAATTGGACTGTAGTCGAAGCTGGTCCTGAAGACTACCACTAAACTTAGTTAGATCTCTAATAGCATACCCAAGGGCTTCTGCAAGGTCACTCAAAGCACCCGCAACAATTACACCTTGATCATCTAAGAGTTTTATACCTGTCAGCTTTGCAGCCTCCATTAGTAAAGCTCTTTCTACCGGATCTAACGCATTCAAGTTACGCGGTTGCGCCCAACGGCCTGAAGGAGGATTTAATTGGTTCTGCATAGTCGTGGTTAACAGAGCATCCTTTAGGCCACGATTTGGGTCACCACCGAAAGCTCGCATCTCTCTCAAGCGCACATTATTCTGTTCCGTAATTAGAGCATTTTTCTCTAACTGTAGACGCAACGCCTCAGTCGCCTGGCGTTGTTTTTCAGAGGCACCTAGGAAGCCTCCTATGGCTCCAGCAATCCCACCAACAACCGCTCCCCAAGGACCAGCCATCTGAGCTCCCATAGCAGCGCCGCCAGCGGCACCTCCTAATGTACCTAATCCTACATTCTCCGTCGTGGAACCAATCATCTGCCCGACCATGAAACCAGCGATAGCAGGCCCCATATACTTAGCGATCTGTTTTCCTAGTTCACCACCATTAGCAACTTCAACTTCGTATGTCAGGCCCAGCTCTGCTGTTGAGCCAGGATCTGCTGGATCATACGCTTTTTGGGGAGTTCCCCAAGGGTCAACCCAATCGAACGGCTGGGTAACTCCGCCAGTAGTCGCCTGCATCATATGCAATCGCGCTTCATTGGCTGCGTCTAAGGCGGCTTGTTTTATAGCTTCTTGTTGATCCGTTACTCCGAATATATTTTCAAGACTTGCGGTAAATGAGCCTTGAAAAGTCTGCATCATTTTAGCTGCCGCCATCTCGGACAGTAATCTAACGAATAGTTTCTTTATTGCATCAAAAAAGTCACTGAACTTAGAAATACCATTTTCAAATATCTTTTCAAACGTATCAGCAAACGATCGCTGAATATTTTTCAAGAACTGATCAATAAGTTTTCGCTGATCGTCTAGAGCATCTTGTTGTGCGTCTATAGCCTTTACAACTTCTAAAGATACAATAGCAAGTTCTTCTTCAAGGTCTATAGCCTCTTCCATCTGGGCTAGAAGTTGACCCGTTAAATCACGCCGAGCTTCGATACGCTGGTTAATAGCGTCAAAAGCAATTTCTTGCCTTTCTGCCGCCTCATCTACTAAGCCTGCAAGCACAACAGTTTGATGAGCTTCCCTAATTATATCTTCGATTCGTTGTCTTGTTCGTTTAGCGGCAGCAGCTTCAATTGATTGTTCATCACCAAAAGGTAGACTTAAATCTTCATTAGCATTCATCCACTCTTCAGTTGCATCCGTAATCTGCTTTAAAAGAATTTTATACGCTACAAGACCAACTGAAGCAGCTATTACGGCAATAACAATTCCTTGTACACCGCGAGCACTGGTAGACAGTAAGTGCATAGCGGCCGCGGCCTTACCTATATGTCGCGAAAGTGTAACCCAATTTTGAAGAGCACGATAACCAAGATATATAGCTTGAAGAGCATTCAAAGTAAACATAACAGTTCTATGCGCAACTAGAACACCTAACAATGCTCCCGCAACAGCAGCAACCCTATCCATATTATCAGCTACTGTTCTCAGAGATTTACCAAAAGTTGCTGAAACACCGGCTGCTTGATTAAGGATACCAAACATCATCGTGAAGGCATTATTTAGAACTTCAATAGATTGCCCTATAGTCCAAGGCATCTTTTCGACTTCTGCCATAAACTCAGCATTTTTAGCAATAAGCGCATCAATTAGTTCTTGAACAGTAAGCAATCCTTGAGGCGCCAATGCTTGAAGTTCACCGATAGTTACACCCATTTCATCGGCAAGAGCTCTAGCCACAAGGGGCATGGCTTCCATTACGGTACGGAACTCATCTCCGTCTAGTTTACCCTTACTCATAGCTTGGGCTAACTGTCTGATGGACTGTGCCGCTTCAACTCCGGTTGATCCAGAGATAAGCATAGCGGCATTTACACTCTCAGTCATTAACAGCAGCTCTTCTGAGGAACGACCGAGCTGATCAGCATTGAGGGCAACACGAGTGTACAGAACTGCTGTTGCCGCCAGTGTGTTACGAGTTTTTTGTGAGATATCGTACAAACGCATCTGAATCGTACGCATTTGGGCCGAACTGTCTGCTGTAACATTGATACGGGCGCTAATCAATGTCCAAGTGTCGGCATACTGAACAAGCTGACGTGTACCGAAAAGTGCGCCCAACGCGCCAAGACTAGCGCTTAGGTTCTTTGTAGTACGTTCAAACTTCTCTGTAGCACGACCAGCATTAGTGGCTGAATGGGTAAACTTGCCCATACTACGAATGGCGCCTTTTGCGTCAAGCCGAAGACCAAGGGCAGCTAGTATGCCCATAGCTATGCCTTCTTCTTCTTAGGCCAAGCAGTAAATTCTCGATTCTCTGCCACGGGCTCTTCGTGCTCTTCTTCAACATCGCCAGTAAGCAATGCTGCATCTAGTACCATTAAAGCTTCTATATGGTAAGGCTCAATAAATTGAATATCCATCACCCTTATCCATGTTTCAACAGTAGCGTAGGATAACGGAGCAACGGTAGACATCCCAACTCCGCTGCGTCCATGAAGCTGATAAACCCATTCAACCAAATATTCAAGTTCTTCTGGATACTCTGGTAATTCGAGAAGTTTACGTGCGCGGATAGCTCCGGGAGTATCCCCAGTAGCCGCCTTACGCAAATGACCTTCAGTTGTACCATGTTCTTCTTTTTTATTAAGTCGACGCTCGACACGAAGGTAATCCGCTAGGAGCTCGACTCGTTCTCGAAAAAACGCGTGTGGTCATTCATCGCCTCCACAACCTGATCCAATACCCACGGACAAGCCTCGTAGATCATACGGACATTGTGGGCATCGCAACGAACGTCTTCACCATTGTCAGTAATACCTTGCCATGACAAAGTGCAATGAACAACCTTCTCGGTGCTGTCTTCATGGAGTCTGGCACCAGTGAGATCTTTTGGCTTTAATCGACGACGACGCTGTTTACCCTCTATATTGCGAAACCGCGTAGAGTGAGCACCAGCGACCGTGATGCCAACTTCTACCTCTTCACCCTCTGCATCTGTATAATACATAGGCACATCATTCAGATCACAGATATGAACAAAGGTACCAGCGTCCTCTGCTTTTCCAGCTTCTTGTTCTTTACTGATGTCAAAGCCTGACATGATTTTCATCCTTTGAGAGAAGATAAAACACCAATAAGAAAAGCTCCCACCTAGCCTCTCTCTGAACGGCTCCCGTAAACGCGTAGCAATTCGCCCTTTTAGTAATCACTATACAATCGTTGCTGTCTCAGTACTGGTATAAAGCTCAATAGCGTTGCTCGCCCCCGCTGGTGCATGAGCCGTAAACTGACGTGTCTCTACCTTTGCGGCATCTCCGCCACTGAATGGAGCATCTATATCAGTTAATTTAACTCGCGGTAGGATGATACCAAAGGTCAGCTTTGGCGCAGTTGTTGGATCTTGCAGCACAATTTTGATCTCAAATTCCGTTCCAGCGTCAAAATCAGTAGCCGCTTGAAGATCCTCACGAATTGCCGTAATATCCCCAGACACACGAAGCATGTTCATAAAGATATCAGGAGTGATAGCGCTACCGATAGTAGCCTGACCTGCTGCATCAACTGCGACCGAAAGATTCAAACCAGTGATCTTAGTGACAACTCCACCCTTATACGTCAAGACCGAATCGTCCGCGATCAATGGAATACCTGTGGTCAATGTCGGACTAGTGAAGTAGGGTGAAGCTCCAGTAGCTAATTCGTTTCGATCCTGACCTTGAAATGTCCAGTTTACCGAAGACATCTCATTTGGCTGGAAGGAAAAGTCTGCCTGAGTCAACCGGCATCCTACAAACTGTTCAGATTGGTCGATATCCACATCGTACTGATCGATGGTGTAAGACCTATAGATTGGAGTAGCCGGAGTTTCAACTTTCGCCACCTTTGTTCCGACACTGGAACCACCGGCATCAATTGCAGTAACTTCAGCCAACGATCCAAGAGTACCGCGAACGAGATCTTCAAGTAAGAGATCGAACTCTCCCCCTGGATTGATTTCGGTGGTGTATGATCCATCAACAGAAGTAGAACCAAGTCTACCGATGTTCTGCAATTGGTCTGAACGTCTTTCAGCAGATTCGATATTGGACCTTGTTTTCTTCAAGCCTGAGCTATCCAAAGCTCGAAGTCGGTCTGCGCCGGTTGCTCCCGGCGGTGTTCCAAAAGTGACCTCCCGCTTCAACGCGACGAGGACATTAGTTGCTGACTGGTTAGCCATTTCTTTCTCCTAGATAGTGTTTTGCGTCCGCGCCCATAGTGGGATTGTGACAACAATTAGTGGATTTCCCTCAGCATAGAGCACTTGACCTCTTTCCGGCGACGGCGTTGAGCGTACACGCAAAACCGTACCATCAGATAAAGTAAGTGCTAATCGAGGTTGAAATACACCCAAGATGGCTCCAGCCATCTTGTAGAGAGCTTGCGCGCCTACATCCGGTAGGCCGAATATTTTATTAATATAGATAGGAGCATGACTCATAGTACCTAACGCGCCAAGTGTATCTTGACTATTCGGTCCAGAGATATATTCTTCCGTTATATGCCAACGTTCATTATTAGTCGACAGATTTTCATTCTCCCAGGCGCGTAGTTCAGGTATCTTCACAGATATGGATCGACCAGACGCAGCAGATTCTACTGGTCTGGCATTCTTTACAGTAACAGCTAATGCCGTTACCGATTGAATCACTGCGATAGTGTTATCCGTAAACCCCCCGGGAGTTACCTCCATACCCTTGGCCAAGCCGTCGGTGACAAAGCTACCCGTTGCCCGTGTAAAGCCATTTCCGGTGGCTGCGAGGGTAACCGTCCCCGTACTGGCGAACTCTACCGTAAGCAACCTATTACGTAAGGCAAGAAGAGTAAGATGTTCGTCTAACATAGCATTATCATCTATCAGGCAGGTCTAACTTAACCTGCTTAAGTTCATGTGCCACAATATACCTAAAATTCAAACGCGTGATCTTAACACTATGCCAGCCGCCTACTTTAGAGCGAAGTGTAGCGCCTCTAAAATTATGCTCAATAATAGAAGCATAATGAATGGGGGTCTCAATGGTTATAGTACCGCTGGCGGCAGTACCCGATATGCGCCACGAGTTAAGAAGCTTACGCGTCTTAACAGGTTGACCAGGAGCCCCTGTAATTTCGCTACCAAATTTAATAGATCTAAGAGCTTCCCGAGCAGAGCGAAGAAAAACCATCCTAAGGCGATCATCAGATAAATCAGCAAAATCTTTTAACTTACGAGCAAATATCTTGGCCGATCCCTGAAACCGAAGACTCATGTCGCTATCACCTTAGCCCCTATTCCATGACCTGATGGTCTGAATGGAAAAACAAATCTAACTGTGCGCACTTTATTGGCCCATTTGATTTGAGATTCCAAAACTGGTTCGTCATCAATCGTGTCTGGAATAAAGAATAATGTAACAGGGTTCTTTTCAGCTAAGTTATAATCTCTATACTCGATCGCATCACCGTCTAATTCTACAGCATGACCTTTAACCACAATTATACGATCATTAGTATACGTATCGGTGGTTTCATCGTAGTCAGAGAGCTGCCGCACAAACTCAACAGGGGTACCTAATTGTTGAATCCGGCGCAGACTGGCGCGATGGCGCATTACATAATGCATCTCACCAGTCGAACAAGTTAGTTGACTGGTAAGATGGGATGCCACTGGAAATGGCTAGATCGGCGCCTGTATCCGCTATGGCGTTCTGATAGTCACCAAAGTAGTCATCAGCGAGAATTTTAAGAGCATCTCGTTGATCTGCTTGGTATTCAGTTTCCCCCATAACTTCAACTTTGAAATCCTCTCGCGCAGGTCGCGCAAGGGTGAGCGTATACGCAGCTCTAAAGGCTAGGTAAAGAGCCCAAGCTTCTACCGCTGTATCACGTTTAGCAACTGTTTCGAATGTAAGACTGGCAACTTTAGCGACGCCTTGCGCTACATACGAGGTTAGACGATTAAGCAGCGCAGTACTGCCCTCATCTTCGCTTTCACCTGGAAAGAGATCGGGCTCTACTGGTCCTGTTGGAGCTAGCAGGTTAGCCGGTATAATAGCCATCAGAATTACGAATCGTCATTCCACGGAGTAGACCCTTCTTCCTTCTTCTTAGGAGTCTTCTTGTTTTTCTTCGAAGGAGCCTTGGTTACAGGAGGCTTATTAGCCGCCGGCCGTTGGCGCGTGGTCTGTTTCTTTACAGGAGCGTCTTCGACAACTACAGGCTCCCCTGCACCTGGACCACTGATGATACCGGCATCCCTAAGACGATCGCGTTGGCGGGCACTCAGCGTATCGGCAAGCATAGCCGCATGCTCGTCATTACCCGGAAGGTAAACCTCGTCGTCTAAACGAACTGCTGCATGGATTTTCATTAGTACCTCAACGAAAAGAATGAATGGCGGGGGGTCCGAAGACCCCCCGACCAATTCAACAATACACTAAAAGTCAAACTCCAGCATCGATCACGTACATCTTCTGCTCATCCGGATCGGGCATCGGATTAACTTGAGCTTCTACGGTCAACTCTCGGCCGGCATTGCCAGCTTCGTGATAGATCGTCACACCCCGTACATCCACCCCTGCTCCGGGCGTCTGTGCGCTGATGTCAAAAGCTCTTGTCACAGGCGCGAAAGCCGTACTACCGACTCTCTGTCCTGCCGGGATAACCGCAACTTTCTGCGCCGGCCACACCTTAACAGAAGATTTAGCGGTGCCACCGTCGTCAAACGTCTCGACAGTATTCTCGTTCGTGTAAAACCTGAAAGGAGAACCCAACTCGTCCTGAATACGCTGCTCCAGAACTGGCAGCATTACCTTCAGACCCGTCTGCGCACCGGGCATCGGGTTGGGGGCATCGACTTGAATCGCATTCCGAGTCGCAAGGCGTAGCATCACACCTTCGATCGGTCCTACGTTCTCGATAGCTGTTTGCAGCCACGTCAGAAGTAGGTCGTAAGCATTCGCACCTGCGTCATCCCACGCGGTCGCAGCAGTCTGGTACCTACCTGCCGCAAACCCATAGCTGACCGTGTATGTATCCCCGGTCTGTGGATTCGTGGTGATAACTTCGCCGTTTGCCCAAGCGTTCATTACATCTAGTTCCAACCGACGCCAATTGGCGAGAGCCAATTCCTCGGTCCGGGACGGAATCCGTGAACCAACAATTTCACGGAACAACGCCTGATTCCCTCGTACCTCGTTCTGGAGATCATTAATCTCCTTTTCTTCGATACGAAAGTATGACTCGATCGGTACCCACTCAATCTCCGAACGAGACGGAGTCTGAAGGGGTATGTATCGCCCGCGTGCGTTCCATTCACGCCTATCGGCGGTCACACGAACGTCTTGAGTGGAAAGGGACGCGATCTTGGTTTGGTCTACATCTCGGCGCGGCATAAAACCGTCCCAGAGCAAACGACCCTGATCCGTCGGGTCAACTGTCTGTGCTCGCACAGTAAGTGCGGTAGGCGACAAAAGCTCTTCCGCCTGAAGCCATGTAAAATCGGCCATGTGTCAGTTTCCTCCCTTGGGTTGTATAATCCGTTAACGGATCAGAGTGAAGTAAAGACGATACTATCGGACGAGTTATAAAGCTCCTCATCCGTCATAGTACGTCCAAGAGAATCCTCAAGAATATGGCGCTGGAGCATGCAAATAGGCGCGATGGCCACATCGATGTCCGTTGCCGCAGTCAAGAGGGCTGCGGTACTGCCAGTGGCGACCTTAACAGCTTCGACCACTGCACCATAACCACGACCCGCGTTCTGAGCCTGGCTAACGATAGTAGCGTCTACAAAAGCGACAGAGGTCTGATCCGACCCACTGGTGAGATCATCGGTAATGCCGACAAAATTACCAGAGTCCGCTTGGATAGCGATGTGACCAACTTCTGCGTTACCCACATCGGGTTTTGGCTTAGCAGCGAGTGCTAGCGCAGCTGTAGTGTAAGCCTGCGTTGCCGAAACCACTTTGGACGAAAACACACCCGCGGCAGTAACCTGAACCATAATGACTCCGTATAACGTCGCCGTAATGGTATGCGCAGCGGTCAAAGCCACTGTTGCGTCAGCCGCAACGGTGACCTGTCGCCCATCGATAATTACATCGAGGGTAGAGGCCGTAGAGTACTCTTCGACCGTACTACCGATGGCAAGGCCACCGGCTTCCAAAAGAATTCCGTCGCTGCTTGGCAGCAACCCTTCACGTGTCAGGATCACACCGGCCTTCAAAAAACCATGCGTATCGACCTCATCGGAACTCAACTCCGACACATCAACACGCACCGGCACGGTATGATCGATTGGACCAAGAAACGGATTGGGATGAACTACACCCGCTACCGTATTGGTCACTGATAGTGGCATCATCGACCTCCTAATAATGCTGTGGACATTTTAGCCGGCACGAACCATGCCCAGTCGATCTTCGACTGAGCGGCTGTCCGACTGCTTCTGGGCTGTCTTCTGTTTATTCTCGGCTTCCTGACGAATCTTGTCGTAGATGGTTCCACCTTTGTCGCCACCTCCGCCTCCGCCACTTGGAACAAAGTTCATCTTGCTCGGAAGCTTTTCGGGCTCTCCAAGCGAGGCTGCTCTCAGTCCATTTAAAACCGGAACCTTTTCTTTTGCATCTTCGAACGACATAGCTACTTGATTTTCACCAGCAAGGGTAAGATAAGGTATCCCTACCATCTCATCTCTGTCGTTCTTCTTTTTCCGTACCTCAAATTTTGCGCCACTGAGGTCTGGAATGGCGATGAGAGTATCCACCGCCTCTTGAGCGAGGCCAGCCGCTTGCGCAAAGCTGACAGCAGTTGTCCGAATTTCGAGCCCCTGCAACTTTGTCGATGCCTCTGAACCCGACTCCAATCGGGACTTCACATCTGCAGAATTGCCTAGTTCCTGGTAGGATCTAAACTCTAATCCATCTTCTTTAGAAATAAGCAATTGACCCTCCTCTGGAACAGCTTCGCGCAGACCATTAATCTCTTCTCGCTGCTTGCGATTATCCTTCTCGAGATCATTAATCTTCTTACCGACTGATTCGGGTGTACCAAATATCCGGTAACGCGCGAACTCCATTATTTCTGCGTCTGTGATCTCTGGCATTACTGTCACCTTGACAGGTTAGGTGCTGGCCTCCAGCCCCTCAATGAATAATTACCGATGATTACAACATAACAGTTAGTGCGGGAAAGCACAACCTCACCCCTCCTCAGCCTCATCGGCTTCCTCGGCTGACTCAGCCTCATCTTCAAGTTCTTGTCCGGGTATAAGTTGTTCGGGTATCTCAGGTACTTCAAGAACTTCGAGAATATCCTCAGGAACCCCTAGTAGGCGCATCACCTCTACAACGCTTTCTGCAGTGAATGTTTGACTAGCTGTTCCAGCCCGTTCAAGAATACCCATAATATGTGCCGTAGAGGAATCGATACGAGCTATCTCGGCACTTGTATCATCAATACCCAAACGAGTCATAACTGTAGCTTTTGACAATACGCCAGCTTCGTAAGCCTCTAGGTCTAAGCGCACTAGATCAGGACTTCTAGGCCCAGCGTTAATATTCTGCTCGACTGTAAGCCTTAAAAGATTCGTGAAGCGGCCTTCATTGCCTGATAGATTTTCCGCCAAAGCAAGAGCAGTAGTGAGAAGCTCCCTAAGCATACCTTCTTGAGAAGTCTTACGCTTTTCGAGATCCTTTTCAAATACAGCCCGCGCCTGTTCATAAGCGATACCGCTACTCTCAGCATTCGATACACCTCCAAGGTGCCCTTGAGCGCACATCCTTAGTATACGCCGGCGCACACTATCAGCCGCTAATAGGTAAGGACCAGGATCTACTGGATCAACAATTACCACACCGGGGTCGGTATGACCCTTCTGGTCCCCCCTTTCATCAGCAATAGGCAGACCAACTAACTCAGTTGTGGTACTAGCGCCAAGCGTCCTAGGCTGTGGAATAACCTGCCACTGTCTACCTTCATCGTCGCGTTCAATAAAAGCGCCGTCTTTAAGTGTATCCCCGTCCTCGTAAGGAATCCGCAGACCCTGCGGCTTCGCGTTAGTCGTATAACGCTCACGAAAGGCTGCCGTCTCCCCGATACGTGTCACTATCGTGGTTAACAGATTTAATTGACGTTGAGTACGTATAACAGGGTCTGTGATTAGGATGTTAGCCTTCATCTCAGCCATCAACAAACGCCCGCCAAGAGGTAGCTCCGCCACTACATCAGGTTTGTCTTCATTAGCGTATGTAATACGCACGATAGTTTCGGCGTCTGTATCGTTTACGCGTTCTGGATCGAGGTATACGAGTTCTGCACGAGGAAAATCAAGACGTTTACCATCAGCCGCGTGCTCAACTTCAACATCCAGAAAAATAGCTATTTTATCCATAGTGCTTTTATCTGTGATTATAGCGCCCCACTTCGGCTGAGGGGCCATCACATGGATAAAACGTAAAGCTTCTGCTATTGAACTCACTTGTCGAACAGTAATAGTATTATCAGGATTACGTATCAAGAAACGATGGGGTATCCAAAGACGTAGATCAGCCCACCCCGCCCATGCCGCAGTACGCTGATTTTCTTGAATGTGCTCTTGCATACGTTGTGTATGCCACCATTCCTCGAGAATCGGTAACAACTCGTCCAAGCTGGCTTTGACACTGTCGGCTGTCGCCGACGTTTCCAATACAGGCGTACCACCCAGCTGCGGGTTTGAGAACGCGTTTTCGATATTCGCCAGAACTTCGCCGATCGCGTCCTCAGGAGCGAATTGTTTCGCTATAGTCGTGTTAATTGTGGCATCTCCAGGACCTACCCACTCCTCGCCTTTCTGGAAGTGATTTTTATCTACCACATATCCTGACGTGATGGTATAATCGGTAGGAAGCACATCGGCCATTGCTTTTTGAGCGTCCTCGTACTTCCACTTAGCAAAAGGTGCGGTAGCTAGGAGATGAGGTACTTTTGCCGATTCGACAGGCTCAGTTTGAATAGCAACTTCAGGAGGCATAGCTGTGTCCTGCGTAAATGGTAGTTTGAGTCTTTCGTGCCCGAATTAAAGGGGCCAGAGCGTACCTAGCACTATCCATAAGATGATTATGTTTATCCACTATCTTTGGGAGTACCTCCCCAGTTTCACTATGCACCTTATAACTGTAGAGGCGACACTCTTCCTTAAAGTGCTTACAACTTGGATGAATAACAATCGATTCGAAGCCTCGCAAAAACGCGATGCCATCTTCGATTGATCCAGGCCATTTATAGACTGACGTAATACGCCTCGGACCATGCCTTTTAAGATAAGAGATTGTTTCAGGTCTTGCAGAATCAGCCCGAATGACACGATGGGTTATCGCCTTACCCATATCGCGCATCCATTGATTATATGTGAAATCAATATCTAATCTAACTTTCCAGGATTCTCTTCGAACATGAAGAATGCCTTGGGAAGCAATCTCCCCATGCCTTTTAGGAACACGCTTGATCCAAAGTTCAATACAAGTTGTAGGATCCTCAGCGAATCCAAAATCAGCTCCATTATACGGACCTAGCCAGAGCTTAGAATGAGGCTCCGGCTCAAATGATTCAACACGCCATTTACCATGCATAATCTGAGCTTCTGACGACCTTCGCGGCTCCCCACCCCATACATGATCTGCAGCTTCAGGATCAACACGGTAAAGATAATTCTTTTCATCTTCCAGTGTCGATGGGAACCAAGGATTATCTTCCCACCCAACTTTCTCGACAATAGCGTTAGGAGGCTCTTCAACCACAAATCTCTGGTAAGTGGGGTCTTCTTCAAGATCGGGATTAAACGAGATCCAAATCTCTGACCCTTCTTTACGAATAGTCGGAATAAGAATTTCCCAGGAATCTTTAGAAACAGATTCGGCTTCTTCCACCCAGCAAATATCAATCCCTTCAAGCGATTTAATTCTGTTTGTGTTGTATCGGAGTCCTTCAAAGATAATGGAGGTTCCGGTGCTGACGTGGACAATCTCTTTCTTTGTGACTTGCCAGCCAGGTAGCTCCATAAGCGCCATTTGGTCTTGAAAGAGCTTGTGGACTGAGTCGGCGATGGATTTTTGGTACTCGCGGCAACATAAGATACGCATATTCCGCTGTGAGCCCATAATAAGTATAGCTCTTGCGAAACTCCAAGACCGCGCAGCACCGCGCCCACCCCAATAGACTTTATATCGCTTTGGTATAAAGAGTCCGCGCGAATAGTACGGTAGTTGAGCATTTACTTCCATTAGCGTCTAAGCTCATCCAGTTCGTCGTGAATTTCTGCAAGCTCGGTAGTAATAAACTCCAGCATCATAAACTGCTCTGCGTCGGCTGGTAAACTGCCCAGTTCACCTCGCGGCCACAGCACTCGAAACTCGGAATTGGATTCGACCTGCACGTTCATCAGCTCGACGTTCCGTTCCAGTACACTCAGTCGCTCACCGACTCGAAAGTAACCCATGACCGCGATAGCTGTTGCAACGATCAGCGCCAGCAGGTTCCGCACTGGAATCGTCACCTCGCTGTTGTCATTGATGCGGGCTACCATTAGAAGACCTCGCCCTCCAACAGGACCAGACGCAAGGCGCTATGCACTACCTGTAGCGTCTGCCACTGCCGCGGGTAAGAGGACTTGGCCAGACTCTGCATCTAACTCGCTAAAGTCCTCTTTCTCTTTAAGTTGTTCATTAGTGGGGCCTAATTGCGCAGCCTCACCATTAGGAAGAACAAAGTTGACGTTAACAGACAACGGCACTCCGCCAGGTCCACCAACTTCTAAACTATCATGGAACATACTATGAACACGAGCAAGATCCCTAAGCGCAGCCACAGAGTCGTGAAACTCAATCTTGGGGTTCCCATTGCTATCAAATGCGAAGCTTTTAATAAAGCGGCTATTTTCGACTACGGCTTCGTTGTCTACCTGTAGAGCGCCTGTACGGGGATCCCGTTTGACGATGGCCCCCATCTCAGAGCGCGCGATCTCGGTAAACCTAAGGAGCACTTCAGTCGCGTCCATAGTGTGCTCATCCAAACGCTCTTGAATATACTCGCGCACATTGGGGTGGCGAAGAAGTTTAGAGGCGTTACCGGAGTTATTTGACTCGGGTATTACATAGCCGGCGTACTCGTAGGCAGCGCGCCCATTAAACCGCTTACCAGTATTTGCGCCGGTAAGCCATTCATCAGCGAACATCTTCTGTTTTGCGCGTAGTGTACCAACAGCTGTACTCATCTGTACCCCCTAACCAAAAATGGTATCAGAAGGCACGAATGTCAAGGGGTCTTCTTAATACTTAATTTTCGTGCGCTCTTTCTCTCGGGCAGCTATCCGCTCGTCCTCAGATGCCCGACCTGATCCAATCATTAATGTAGCTATGCCCAGTCCAAACGTACCTCCAACGATGCCCCCAACGATGATACCGGCGAGAAATGACATTATTGCCTCCTGATGTTTAAAGCTACTTCCAAAGCTTCCCGTCCCAGACATAGCCCCATTCAGCCATGTCTGTATGATCAGGGTCGTCGCAACGGCAACTCTCATCTGCCCGATAGTGCTCAGGCACCATAATGAAATGAGAACAGTTGCCGATACTGGACTGCCGGATGGTCCTAACGTGACGTACAGAAAGTACATCCCCCTCTAATTTACCCTCACTAAACTCTACCATTTGCCGCCTTCCCTATTTGATACTACCCGGCACGATCGCCCCTTCTTTGACCACAGCTTGCGCGTACCATTTATGCGGCTGT
>Ga0114996_10005392_pt1 | contig 15048 bp, 10 predicted proteins | sample ArcticOcean_MG_C_4_FD_87039 | JGI IMG/M metagenome (GOLD analysis project Ga0114996, IMG submission 87039) | Marine microbial communities from western Arctic Ocean - ArcticOcean_MG_CB4_134 | ecosystem: Environmental > Aquatic > Marine > Oceanic | place: Arctic Ocean: Canada Basin | collected...
ATGCGAGCGACGAAATGAAAGACACCATTCGCTCAACGATCAACTTCGCCGACGTCCTGCCAAAATGGAATTACACAATCAAGCCGCAAATCGGACACTAATTTTCCGAACGGTCCTTAGTTGATTCAGATCTGCAGGAAGCAATCGAACCGCATGAATGCGGTCACTACGAACCCTCATTTGGCGCTTCGTTATTCTGTCACTTCCTGGCTGGTGGAAAAGCTCTTTCGTCCCTGATTTGGTATTCTGTTGGGAATACTAAATCCCGGTCGAACAACAGAGGAGTTTTCCCGCCATGCAAACGATCCGCGTCGCCGCCGTTAGTGTCAACAGCCCGCTGGGGCAAGTCGATCGGGTTCTGGAAGGCATCGATGCCTGGTCAAGAAAGGCGGCCGATGAGGGGGCGGAGTTAGTTCTCTTTCCCGAACTGCAGGTGCATGGGCATTGCACGCCGAACACCTGGCAGTTGGCCGAGGCGGTTCCCGATGGGCCAAGCACACGGCGGATTGCTGAAATCGCCAAGACGTACGGGCTGTTTCTCTCGGTCGGCCTCAGCGAGAAAGAAAACGACATTGTCTACAACACGCAGATGATCGTCGGACCGGAAGGATACATCGGCAAGCAGCGAAAGATTCACTGCTCGCGCGACGAGGTGCTGTTCTACAAAGGGGGCCTCGATATTCCGGTGTTCGACATCGGGAAGTGCAAAGTCGGCACCATTATCTGTTACGACAACCAGTTCCCCGAACTTGCCCGGATTCTCGCTTTGCGGGGGGCCGATATTTTGCTGATGCCGCACGCGGCGCGTATCAACATGTGGGACGACACGCCCGAATCAGCAGCGGCTGCTCGGACTCACGCGCACGAATATTTCATTTCGTGTTACGCGATGCGCGCCCGCGAGAACGCCTGCTTTGCTGTCCTTACCAACCAAAGTGGCCGCGCCGGCTACGTCGATACTTATCCCAAAGATTCGCCCAACCAGCCGCATCATTCCGGCGCCGCCCTGGTGTTCGGTCCCAACGGCGACCTGCTGGCTTCGACGCAGCGAGAAGAGATTCGCGACGAGATGATCGTCCACGACCTCGAAGCAGAACGGCTATCCGCCGAACGCAGTCTGGCGAATTACACCTTGCGAACGCGTCGTCCCGAGTTGTACGCAGAACTCATTCGCGAGCAGACATCCTGTTGAGGCTTGCGCTTCCGCGTTCACATCGCAATACCAGCCCGCAGCGCAAGCAAGGTGTTTTCGTATTCCAGAAACCTTGCTTGCGCTGCGGGCTGGTTCTTGGTTCTTACCCCATCAACTCGTTCATCACGCGGCCTTCCGGGACCAGCATCACCGGGCGACCGGTGTTGGTTTGGTATTCGGTCGTGGGGTCGATGCCCAACGAGTTGTACAGCGTGGCGGCAATGTCGTCGGGTTTGATTTCGATCTCGCCGTCGGGGGCTGCACCATCCTTGTCGGTCCCGCCAATCACCTGCCCGCTCTTCACGCCACCGCCGGCCATCAGGCAGCAGTTGACGCGGGGGTAGTGGTCGCGGCCCGCGTTCTGGTTAATTTTCGGCGTCCGGCCGAACTCGCCCATCGTAATGACCAGCGTTCGCTTCAGCAGTCCCTTTTGCGACAGCATTTCGATCACCGCGGGTAGGCCGGTATCGAGGGGCGACAGCAATCGCTTGTGTCCTGTGAAGTTGTCGAGATGCGTGTCCCAGCCCTGATAAGTCACCATGACAAAGGGAACGCCGAACTCAATCAGCCGGCAACCCAGCAGCAGACTCTGGTTGAATTCATCGGGGCCGAACAGTTTTTGGAGACTCTCTTTTTCGGCGGTGACGTCAAAAGCCTTTCGTGAGCGTTCCGATGTGATCATCTCGTGTGCCTGCGCGCCGAACTTATCGAGCGCTTCGAGCAACTGGCTGTTCGACTGGATGTCGCGAAACGTGCCGTTGACTTTCGCGAGCAACTCTTGTCGGCGGTTGACCTTGTTCAGCGTCAGGCCGTCGGCAAGTGAAATTCCCCTTACGATAAACGGCTTGCCCGGCTGAGGGGCGGCATTCGTTTTGAATGGCGCATAGGCATCGCCCATGTAGCCGGGATTCCATTCGGTTTTGGGAATCGCCACATACGAGGGCATATCCGACTTGCCCGGCATTTCGCGGCTGATGACCGAACCGAAGGAGGGATACATAAGCGAGGCGATGGGGCGATTGCCGGTCGATATCCACGACTGCCCCTGTGGATGCGCGCCGGCCGAATGGCTGATGCCGCGAAGCAGAGTAAACTGGTCGGCGATGGCAGCGAACTTTGGCAAGTGTTCGCAAACCTGCACGCCGGGCAGTTTCGAGTCGATCGGCTTGAACGGGCCACGGTTTTCAGCCGGCCCTTCGGGTTTCATGTCGAGAGTATCGAGATGCGCGGGTCCGCCGGCCAGATTGATGAACAGTACCGCATCGGCGGTTGCTGTGCGCTCTTCAGCAGCATCGGCCAATCGCAGGTAATTCGACAGCGAAAGTCCGAGTCCGCCCAACATGCCGACCTGTAGTGCGTCGCGACGTGTGATGCGGTTGTGACGTTGTGAACTCATTCAGCTTATCCTTGTGGCGTTGTTGTTCGCATAGGGATGTTCGATGCATCAGGGGACTTACGTCCCCCGCTCGCCTCGGTGGTTAATGATTGGTGATGAATTCCTGGGTGTTTAGCAGTGCCCAGAGCAGGTCGCGGAGGCCGTCGATGGTGTCTGACGAGTCGGCAATGTGTTCGCGGCAGTCGGACAATTCCGTTTTGTTGGGTGGCCGGGAGAGCGTTCGCAGATAGGCCTGCGCAATCAGCTCGTCGATTTGCTCAGGCTGCGGTTTCGCTTTTTTCAGTTGGGCCAGCCAACCGTCTTTGCGGTCGAGGCGTTCGAGCATTTCCTGATCGTTACGAATGTAAAGCGCCTGTAGCAGTGTTGGCGCCGATTGCCTTTCACAGTCGCAATTAGTTGATCGCAACGGCTTGCCGAACACCAACAGCGAAAAATCGATCGACCGCGTTTGAGTCGACTTGGGGTGCTGTCCGATCTTGCGTTTCGCGATGACCGTGTGTGTTTTCGCGAGTTGTGCGTCGTTGACTGTGGCCTGAATGATGGCATCGACGGCAACTTCTGCCGGCAATCGCCGCAAGATTGCGTGGCTGTAGTTGCGATCATCGCCGCGGTTCGTTTCGTTTGGACGCCAACTCAGCTGATACGTGCGGCTGTTGGTGATGGTGCGGTGCAGCCATTTCATGTCGTAACCCCGCGCGATGAATTCATCGACCAGATAGTCGAGCAGGGCTTTGTTGCTGGGCGGGTTGGCGAGGTTCAAATCGTCCGGCGGATCGATAATGCCGACGTTGAAATAGTTCGCCCAGATGCGGTTGACGAACGACTTGGCGAAATAGCGGTTCGGCTCGGTCAGCATCCACTGCATTAACGGCTCGCGTGGATCTTCGAAATCGTTGAGATCAATTTCGCTGCCGCCCAGCAGTTTCGCCAGTTGCGGCTGTGTCGATGGCGGTACGACATAGACTTCTTTCCATGGAATCGGCCCGCCTTCCGCCGCAATTCGCATGTAGCTTTGCCGCCGCAACGCTGCCGTATCTAACTTCACTGGCACGCCGAGCATGTTGCGCATCTGCTCGTGTCGTGCAGCGGCTTCCGGCGAAACGCCCGCTTTGACGCGAGTGAAAAACTGCGTGAACTGCTCGAAGTCATTCTTCGACCATTGATCGAACGGGTGCTTGTGACACTCGGCACATTCGAGCCTCACCCCCATAAAAATGTAACCGAACGCCAGCGTCTTGTCGCGCGGCAGACGGAGATTGTCTTTGATCCAGAAGTGAGGCATTGGATTTCCGAGGGCCGCGAAGTCGGTGCCATCGGTGCGCCGCGTGAATTGGCTTTGTTCGGCGATGAAGTCCGCGTACGTCTGACCGCGGGGGCGACTGCGCGCCAAAATGATGCCGGCGACGATTTTGTCCCAACCGACATTTTTCTGGACCCGACGTTCGATCCACGCCCGCCACTGTGCGGCGACCGGCTGCGCCATTTCTGTGCCGCCTAAAAAGCCGGCGTTGCTGCCAGTCAGGTCGCATAACTTCGTCGTCCACCACATCACGTATGCCGGACGCTGGAGCAATTCGTCAATCTTCTTCGACCGCTTATTGGCCGAATCGTCGGCGAGGAATTCCTGAAGTTCCTTCAGCGTGGGAAGCGTGCCAACCAAATCGAGACTGACGCGGCGGAGAAACTCTTCGTCGGTGCAAAGGGCCGACGGTGTCACTCCCAGCTTCTTCAATTTGGCGACGACGTGTTTGTCAATTGGCGTGGGCGTGGGAACGGCGGGGTAGTTGTCGCCAACCTGCTCGCTGACCGGCAGCACCGCTTGAGTTGTTTCGATGCCATTATCGTAAAAGGTAATGATGTAGGCATCGCCTTGCCCGGTGGAAGTGACCAGACCGGTGGGGGAAACCTCAGCGACCGCGTCGTTCTTCGACTCGAATCGGGCCAGCGATGTCACGTTTTCACGAGTACCATCGGACCAGACGGCGATGACCCGTAGCTGGACTTCTTCTCCCTCGTTCTTGAAAACGAGCTCCGTCGGCGAAACGTCGAGACGCACGAACTGTGCTGATTTCTCGCCGACACTCTTGGCACCACCTTCAATCCAGCGCCGCAGCAGATTCTGCCGCCAGCTGCCGGGGGAAAATCGCACGCCGCCACCGTGTTCGTCTTCTGACGTCGGTTTGTTGAGAATCAAGCTCTCGTCGATTTGCTTCAGATCGACCCGTTCGAGCAGGTTCTTGTGGTCCATCTCAAAATCGTAGCCGAACATCGACAGGCGGAACTCGCCCTGCCCTTGAAATGAACCGTGACACGAACGGCCGTTGCAGCCAAGCCGCCCCAGCAGCGGAATCACGTGCCGTTGAAAATCCGGCACCAGTTTCGCGTCGGCCAGCCGTTGTTGAATCGGCGCGCGAATTTCGCCCTCAATCGGCGGCGTCTCGGTTGCATGCGTTGCCCCGACATTGGTGTTCGTTTTTGAGGTCGCGGCCAATTCCAACGAGACGTACACTCCGGTCTTCGGCAGGGCGCCGCGCAGTTTGACGATCCCTTCACGCGTGAAACCAGTTTCGTACAGTTCCACATGTTTCAGATGGGGGATGGCGGCGATGAAATCGACCGCGTCGTTGCCGACGACATTGCTGCTGAGACTCAGGCGTTCCAACTTCTCCAACGGTTTCAAGTGGGAAACGCCAGCCCCACTAATCTGGCAGTCCGAGAGATACAGGTGTTGAAGCTTCCCCAGGACGGCAAGATGTGCGAGGCCATCGTCGGTGATGTTGGTGCCGTCGAGAGACAGCGTTTCGAGATTCTTCAGACCGCTGAGTTGTTGCAGCCCGGCGTCGGTTATTTGGGTTCGCTCCAGCGAAAGCGTCGTCAGTTTTTCCAGCCCCGCCAAATGCTTCACGCCGGCGTCGCCGATGGCGGTGTCGGACAGATACAATCGTTCGAGTTTCGAGAGGTCTTTGAGTGCAGCCAGTCCAGCATCGGTGACAGCGGTGTTCGACAACAACAGCGTGTCGAGGTTGGTTAGGCCGGCGACATTTTCGATGCCGACGTCGGTCACCAGCGGACAAACGACAGCCAAATAATCGATCTTTGGGAAACCCTTGAGATGCTTCAGCGTTTCATCGGTGACCAAAGGCTTGCTGAATCGAATCAGTCGCACCGTGTCGTCTTTGTTGAACTGAATGTTCGTCGCCATTCCGCGGAGTTTTTTGGCAAGCTCTTTTTCTGTCGATGGTTCTTCTGCCGACGGCTTTTCATCGGCTCGACCCAGGTTGGCCGGTAAAGAGGAAAATGCCAAGAGAGTGACGACGACGAACAGCGAGGCGGGACGCAAAGGCATGAAACACCCTTATATCGCGACGGTGATAACGTGAACGGTCGTCACGTCGGGGAGAGAGACGCATCACCAGTCGATTATATCAACCAGCACGTGCGTCGTCACCACGGCATGCGAAGCTGTGTCGTGGGCGTGGGCTTCGTCTCGTCGCAGTCGTCAGGGAGTGGTCTTTTTTGCGGCCTGGCGAAAGACGAACAGCACGCGGACGGGAGCGACACCGCTTTTCTCCGCTTTCGCCGTCTTCTCGTACAACGCACGGTCTCGTGCGGGCCGCGAAGTGTTCGCAGTCGGCTTGCCGGCCTCATCCGCCCGACTCTCGATCACCTTCTGATTCTCTTGTTCGGCTGCCATTGGCAGGCGAGCCAAACGCACGCGCAATTGGTACGACGAGAACCCGTCATTCCCCGTGTCGGCGAACCGCTTTGTCGATTCGGTGCGTCTGCGCAGTTTGTCAACGTTTTCTTTTTCAACCGCGCGGGATCGCTGGATTGGTTTGGTTGCGACTGACTTGGTTGCGGTCGACTTCGGCAACGCCTTCTTGCCGCCCTTGGGAGACTTGGTTTGCCCCAACGCCTTGGACTTGCGGTACAACGGCTGCGGCGAATCGGCCGGGGCACCTTTGCCTGCAGGGCTTGTCTTGGCTAAAGCAGGTGATTTCTTACTTAACCGCTGTTCCGCGACATCGCTCTTCTGTTCGTCGCCGATCGTGGAATCCAATCGACGGAACAGCTGCCGCCGCGATCGCCCCAATTCTGCGACTTCGATCTGCAGTTCGTCCACCGGCGGTTTGGGGTGTAACTCGGCAAAGATTTTGTCGTGCAGCAAATCTTTCAACGCCGACGTAAACCGGTCGGGTGTTGTTTCGACATAGACGGCAAACAGCCGTTCGGTTTGTTTGGCAGTATCCCTGCTCTTTGATGCACTTTCTTCGGCGAGTTTGATTTTGTTGCCGAACTTCGGTTTTCTTTCGGTGGCCGATTTGTCGTCAGCTTCACCATCGCTCTCGATCATGTGCGCGGGAATATCGTTGCGGGCCAACAACACCTGCATCTGATTCAGGGCCTGTTTGACATCGACGACGGTGACCATGAAAGTCGTCACCTTCGTTCCCGATGTAATGAAAAACGGTAGGACATCGCCCTGCCTCGCGTTCTGCAAGACGTCGGCATTGAACGAAAACGCTTCCTTGGCAGCAACCGCAGGTGCCCCGCCGTTACCCGGTTGCTGTGGAACCGACTCGGCCTCGCGTCCGGCCAAACGCCCCGCGCTTTTCGACTCGGCCGGGGCGGGGGAAGCTGCTCCCCGCTTGAAACTCCGCGCCATCTCTGGTCGCGCGCCCGCCGGTGCATCGGCAGTTGGACTCTCGGCCGTTGGCGGGCCGCCTATTCCGAATGCCACCTGCTCGTTCAGTGAACTCTTGTCGAAAGCCATCGGCGGGGGGCTGGAGTCCGAAAACTCCCGGCGTTCATCCCCGAATCGGATCGTTTGATTGTCGGCGACGATGGTCCCGCCGGGGGGAACATCGGCGACGGACGACGCGGATGGACTGGATGTCATTGTCGGCAACATCTGCACCGTGACGAGTACCGCCGCGGCGGTCGCCGCGATGCCGCCAATCACCGTCATCCAGGATCTTGACCCAACTTTCGATGCAACGGGCGGAGCATTGTTTGTGGGCAGCAATGTGTCGCGTTCTGCCTGCCGCATGACAGCAGACAGCAACTCCGCTGGGGCCGGTTCGGTCGGCAACGATTTGACCAGTTCAGAAAGCTCAGCGACTCCGTCGATGTCGCGACGGGCATCGACCGATTCTTCCAGCATTCGCTCCGCGCGCTGCCGATCTTCCGGCGACAGTTCGCCGTCGAAGTAGGCCGACAGTAATTCGTGTTTGTTCGATTCGTTCGACATGGCATTTGGCCCGAGGTTGTTCACGTGATCGCTTGCGACGCTATTGAACTTCGGCTTTGAAAAGGATTCTGAGTTTCTCCCGCATCTCACTCCGCGCTCGATGAATTCGACTCCGCACCGTGCCGACGGGACAACCGACGATCTCGGCGATTTCTTCGTATTTCAAGCCTTCCATCTCCTTCAGCACCAACACCGTGCGGAACTCTTCGGAGAGTTGCCCGAGCGCCGTCTGGACCATTTGCTGTCGCTCCGACAGCTCAATGGCATGCGATGGTTGTGATTCAGGATGGAAATCGGCGGGTTCTTCGCCGGACTGTTCGCGGGCCAAATCGACCGATGCCGACATCCGCCGCGTTTTTCGTTTTTCACTAATCGCGGCATTCATGGCTATGCGAAACAACCACGAATAAAACGCCGAGTTACCGCGAAAGGTATGAAGTTTCTGAAATGCGTGAACAAACGCCTCTTGCGCGACATCGCGCGCATCGTCTGCCGAGCCGAGAACTTTCGCCAGGGTGTTGTACAAACGATCCTGGTGGCGCACGACCAACTGGCCGAACGCGTCGGTTTTTCCGGCCAAACAGGCTTCGATCAATTCTGTATCGTGGATATTCACTGCAGGTGAGACTACGACGCATGAGGTCTTGCGGAAGTTCCCCGTAATCCCGGAAAACCGCAGACCGGGCGAGAAACCGAGGTGCGCCCACATCGTCACCGCTGGACGGTCATCTGTCAAGATGTTGTGACAAGCGTGTTACACTGTGGACCGGGCACTTCGCCGCCCGCACCCATCAGTGGGCTGACGCCCACCGCTCGCCTTATTTCACGCTGGCGTAAATCGATTTGCCGGTTGAGTGCAGGTCGTCGCAGGCGGCGGCGAGGCGTTCGGCTGTTCCGATTTCGGCTTTCTTCAGATAGCTGCGCGGGTCGTACACTTTCTTATTGCCCACTTCGCCTTCGACTTTAAGCACGCCGTCGTAGTTCTTCATAATGTGATCGGCGATGGGCCGCGTGAAGGCGTATTGCGTGTCGGTGTCGATGTTCATCTTCACCACGCCGTAATCGAGCGTCCGTTGAATCTCCGACGTCGGCGTACCCGATCCGCCGTGGAACACGAGATCGAACTCAGCTGCGGCGCCGTGTTTCTCCATGACGGCCTGTTGGCCTTCCTGCAGGATTTCCGGGCGGAGTTTGACCGAGCCTGGTTTGTAGCTGCCATGCACGTTGCCGAAGGTGGCGGCGAACATGAAGCGGCCCAAATCGCTCAGCGACTCGTACACGCAAATCATGTCTTCGGTTGTGGTGTAGAGTTTTTCGGCCGGCTGATCGGAATTGTCGATGCCGTCCTCTTCGCCGCCGACAACACCCGCTTCCACTTCGAGAATGATTTCCTGAGCGGCGCACAGTTTCAGCACATCCTGCGAATGGGCCATGTTTTCCTTCAGCGGCAACTCCGATGCGTCGAGCATGTGCGACTGAAACAAGTTGGACAGTCCGGCTTCGCGGCGGCGGGCCGTTTCTGCAATGAGCGGCTTGAGGAAGCTGTCGATCTTGTCGGCCTGACAATGATCGGTGTGCAGCGCGACGAGAACGTCGTATTTTTCCGCCAGACGATGCGTCGCTTCGGCCAACACGATCGCGCCCAGCACCATATCTTTCTGGCAGAGGCCGGATGCGAAGATTCCTCCGCCGGTCGAGATCTGAATGATGCCGTCCGATTTCTGATCGGAAAACGCTTTCAATGCCCCGTTAATGGTGACCAATGAGGTGACGTTAATAGCGGGGTATGCATAATTGCCCTGTTGGGCGGCATCGAGCATTTGGGCGTACTGAGCGGGACTGGCAACTGGCATGGTAGGCTCACATCCGTCATCTGAAAAAAGGAAAATGGGCAATAGCTGCAACTCAACAAGTCGCAGACGTCGGCGATACGCCGCATCGCAGCGAAACTTGGCTTCACCATCTGATGTATCAGGTTCGCCGAATTCCTTCAAGTGGCAGCATCGAGAACCGTTTTGACTCATTTTTGGGAGAATTTCTGCGATGCGTTGCATCGCAGCTGGATTCCGGCAACACTGTTATCGAATCGTGAAACAACAGTATCTTGCCAGGGAGAAACATCATGCGGCTTTGTCGTTTTCATCATGCGGGAGCCGACCAGACCGGCTTTTACAACGACGACTCGGTCATTCCGCTTTCGCAGGCGGCAGCGGCCCACGGAGTCGAATTGCCGGAATCGGATTGCCTGCTTGGCCTGCTTCCCGGCGGAGCCTCGCGGGATGCGGTCATAAAGCTGCAGGGCGAATTGACCGACGACGAGAAAGCTTCGCTTTCGATTCCGCTGGCCGATGTGAAGTTGCTCGTCCCAGTGCCAAGCCCCAGCAAGTTGTTGCTGCTGGCCGGCAATTATTCCAAGCATATTGAGGAAGGCGGCGGGAAAGCCTCGGAACGAGAGCAGACCTTTCCGTACGTCTTCATGAAACCCCCGCTGACCACACTCACCGATCCCGGCGACCCGGTTCGCATTCCGGCGATCTCGCCCGATCACATCGACTGGGAATTAGAATTGGCAGTAATCATCGGTCGTGAATGCAAAGGAGTCTCCGAGGCCGACGCGCTGAACTACGTTGCCGGCTATACGGTGATCAACGACATTTCCGATCGGAAGTTCAAGCCGAATCCAGGACGGGATGAACGTGACAAGGATGGCTTTTTCGATTGGCTGCACGGAAAATGGCACGACACGTTTTGCCCGATGGGGCCGTGTGTTTTGCCAGCCGACGAGCAAGCCGACCCGCAGACTCTCGAACTCAAGCTGTGCGTCAACGGCGAGGTGGAGCAAGAAGGCTCAACTGCAGAGATGGTCTTTCCCGTTGCTGCGGTGGTTGAGTTCATTTCGAGTTTCATCACGCTGATGCCCGGCGACGTCATCTCAACCGGCACAACGGCCGGCGTGGGTGCAGCGAAGAACAAATTTCTCAAAGCGGGCGATCTGCTGGAAGCGCAAATCGAAAACATCGGCGTGCTGCGAAATCCGGTTGAGTAACTTTCCGAAGTTAGTGAGACGGAACAAAGCCCGCTTGCGGTTTCGCAGCGTCTGAATGTTTCATTCACCGCGATACCGCATGCGACATTCGCAAAAGAACAACGGCCCGGCTTCCTGAAAAAGGACGCCGGGCCGTTGTGATTGACCGTTGGTCGAATTGTTGCTTCCGAGTTCGTCTTTACTTCATCGGTTGACGGAACGGGAAGGCATCGACGATTGTCATTTGCACGGGCGGTTGTTTGCCGCGCGTTGCATTGTACGGAAATCCGTAGGCGTGGATTTTTCCCGAGCTGAGTTCGCCGACGTATATCACGCCGTTGGCCCAAGTGACTCGGCCCCGCGCCGGCAACTGGGAAACTCCCGTGACAATTGCGTAGTGCGGATCGCCCTTGGCCGGATCGACGTCGAAATCGGCAGCAACGTCGCGGAAGTAAAAGTTGGTGAATGTTCCGCTACGGCTGTTGAGCACGGCACCCTGCAAACGGCCGGTGATGTAATCCAGGACGAACACAGCGTCCTGCTTATCCGCCACACCGGCCAGGTTAATGTCGCGCGCGGCGACGGTAATCATCCCGAAGTTCTTTTCCCGGTCGGACGTGGCGGCCGACAGCGGCTGATGTGGCCAGAACGTAGACAGACACAAGCCGGCCAACAGGCCAAAAGCCAGCAAGGCGATGCGGTTGTCGGTGAGTCGATTCGACACGGCGAAGACCTCCGTTTGCGATGTGAAAAAGTGACGGGAAGTGGGCAACTGGCAGCACACCGGCAACCCGGCCCGCAACCGTTACTCTACCCAGTTGTCGTCAGCGAAACCAGCCTTCTTTGGACTCAAGCACGTGCTGGCGAACATACGATTCGCGGCGACTCCGGCTGACCGGCATTTCTTGCCGCTAAAATCATCCCTGTTCAACTGATGTGCGGCCAATCGCGACGTCGAAATCGCTGACGGCCGGGATCAGCATCGCCGCCGTTGCAAAGGCATAGGCAGCCGACAATGCCACGCAGACTCCCAGACTACTACCCAGCAGGAACTCAGTGATCGCGTAGAAAGTAAGAAAGGGCAGCACGGCCGACGCCAGCGTCAATGCAGGCGACGGATTCTTGTGAGTGAGTGCCGCCCACAACCCGATACTTCCCACGCCAATGAACGCGACAAAACTTTGAAACTGCAACAGAAAAGACGACCGCGCTTCAACCAGCAGCATCATGAATATGAAGATGCCAATGAACAGAAAGAACATGGTCCCCAGACTCACCACAATCGACGAGCGCGAGCTGTCGTAACTTAGCCCCGCATGCAACCCAAGCATCGAAGTGAACACGACCAGCACAACAAACGCGATTGCCACGTAGGTAAATTCTTCCGCCGTCAGACCGCCTGTCACCACAAAATAGCCCGCAAGCGCTAACGGAATCAGCAACAGTTCCTTCGTGTTGTATAGAATGCCCCCCAACTTGCCGTAGACGAACTCCCGCGCGGTGATATCGGTCACCAGCAACAGTTCCAACGTCTGCGCATCGCGTTCTGAGGTGAACGCTGTGACCGCTTGCGCGTTAATCAGGATCAGGCTGAGCAGGCCCAGACTAACAAAGGCAAAACCGGCAGGTGAAATCATCCCCAGAATCAACTCGTCCGACTTGCCCGCGCCAACCAGCCAGAAGACGGCGGCAGCAGCTATTGCAAGATATGCCAATTTCACGGCAAAAATCTTCCGCCCGTAGCCTCGCGTCCGAATCTCCCGCCAGATGACAGGGTTTCGCCAAATCGGGCGACTCGTTTTCGCCGGCGCTGCCGCGGCTTCCTTATCCTCTTTCGCTTTCGTGTTATCGAACACCATCGGTGTGGGATTCCACTTTCGCAGTCGAGCAATCGTTACGACGTTCAGTAACACCGCCACGGCCACCAATGCGGCCACAGAAGGGCCGGCCGATACGCGAACCACTTCACCAATCACGCTCAGACCGGACAACGGGGCCAGAATCTCCGACAGGGCGCGATACGGATTCAGCAAGCCGACCCAATAACCAACCGCTGACGAGTCGCCACTAAAGGCCACCACCGCCTCCACACATCCCAGGAAAAGCACCGTCCCCAAGACGGCAATCGCCAATGTCTGAAATGTCTTCTCTCTCCAAAAAGCGACCAACGATCCCCAGCTTCCGGCCGCCAATCCCGTCGCCGCACACACGGCAAGCGACCAGCCGACTTGGTCCAATCCCACGCCCCCCAGCATGTGTACCATCACAAAAACCGGTATCGATGTTGCCAACAGCACACCAACAACCAGCAGACTCGCCGACAGCTTTCCCAACACCAATTCCCGATCGCGCATATCGGTCATCAGCAAAAGAATCAACGTCCGCCCATCTTTCTCCTGCGCAACGCGACCGGCGGAAAACAGCAGCGCGAAGAAGAGCACAAGCGACAGCTGCACGAGCGAAAACACCTGAAAGACCAGGCTGCCGAAACGCGCCACATCTCCAATGTTCCGCACCTGTTGCCAACCAAAAGCAACCTGGCCGGCCGTGTACATCAGAATAAAAAACGCCGCAACGTAACCCGAGCGCATCAGGTAATGTCGAAACTGACGTGGCAGAATCAGCGATTCGCGGCTGAATAGCGGGCCGGCAAACAATGCAATCTCCAGTAGACTTGGCAGAACATCGACTGCGATCAGGAAAGGCAACGAAGCAATACTTCAGGAAGTCTTCATTATAGGCGACCGGCGATCACCGGCAATTCCGGTGGCACAGATTCTGAAACCCGGTGTGGAGGGGCCCTGCCGACAACGAATTTGCGGTAACACGTCATCTGCGTGCAGGTTTTGCGAAAAGTCGTTTCCCGTTCACCTGCCGTTTGCATAGAATCAGGCATCGGCGGCAGATTTTTTCGGGAAATATGAGACAGCACCAGATGAGCAACAGCGAATACCGGGCGGCAATCATTGGATTGGGGTTCATCGGCGGTGGCGATCAAATCGCCGGTGATCGAATCGGGCAGAATGTGCAGAATCTGGATGGAACTCATCTTGGCACTCTGACAAAACGCCCGCGGATCCGCCTCGTTGCCGGTTGCGATCTCGATCAGGGCTGCCGCGAGCGGTTCGGCCGACGGACGTCGGCCCGCAATTATTCGGATTGGGAAAAAATGCTCGACAAGGAGCAGCTCGACATCGTCAGCATCGCCACTCCAGCGACAACGCATGCCGAACTAACAATCGCCTGCGCCGAAAGAAACATCAAAGTTGTCTATTGCGAGAAACCGATTGCCACGACGGCGGAAGAAGCCGAGCGGATGATCGCGGCCTGTGAAAAATCGGGGACGCTGCTGGTCATCAATCACAACCGGCGGTTCAATCCCAAGTACCGCCATCTCCGCGCGCTCATCGCCGCTGGCGATTTAGGCGATCTCACCTCCGTCTACCTGCGCTGGGCGAGCGGCCGCATCGGCTGCGTGGGAACGCATTTGATCGATGCGGCACGAATGCTCACGGGGCGAGAAATCACAGCCGTCGCCGGGATGATCGATGAAACCGAAAAACCCGATTGCCGCGGCCCAGAGTTTCACGACCCCGGCGGATGGGGAATGTTTCAAATGGAGGGTGGCCTGAAAGGGCTGATCAACGCCGGCAACCGGGCAATGGGGCCGGCCCAAGTTGTCGTCGAAGGAACACTGGGGCGAGCGATCACAGGCGGCAACGCGGTCAACCTAGAATGGTTCGACGGCCGTCTGCAAGTTTGGCCGGCCGGCGAGCGATTAGTCACTTCGATGGACCGCGCACTTGGCGAAGTTGTTGCCTGGCTGGACGAACCGGGGCCGTTCAGCACACCGGCCGTTGGTGCCCTGCGAACGTTTGAAGTCGTCTCCGGCATGCACCTTTCTCACGCCGAAGGCGGCCGCTGGATCGAATTGCCGTTAACCGGTACCGCTCGACAAGCACGAGTGAAATGCGCATGAAATTCGTCCGTTTACGATCCCGTTAATGCATTCACCATGAAATCCCGCGGCCCTGCCGCTTCCACCAATTACTCGTTACCGACGAAATTGAAGCAGAAGATATCGGGCTGTTTTCGCGGTGAAAGCGGCGGGAAAATCTTCAGCCGAATCCGCGGTTACGTCTCGACGCTCCGCAAAAACGACCTGAAAATCCTGGACGGCATCC
>Ga0114996_10005393_pt1 | contig 15048 bp, 5 predicted proteins | sample ArcticOcean_MG_C_4_FD_87039 | JGI IMG/M metagenome (GOLD analysis project Ga0114996, IMG submission 87039) | Marine microbial communities from western Arctic Ocean - ArcticOcean_MG_CB4_134 | ecosystem: Environmental > Aquatic > Marine > Oceanic | place: Arctic Ocean: Canada Basin | collected...
AAATTGTGTGCTCGCGCTCGACGCTTATACGGGTGAGCGCATTTGGCACTTCCAGGCTGTCCATCACGATATATGGGATTACGACCTGCCAACTCCACCTACACTCATCAAACTGGTAAAGGACGGTAAAGAGATCGATGCGGTTGCCCAGCCAACCAAGCTGGGTCATTTATTCGTTTTGAATCGGGAAACTGGTGAACCAATATTCGGGGTCGAAGAACGACCGGTACCTGCGTCCACAATACCTGGTGAGATGACCTCGCCTACTCAGCCCTTTCCTCTGAAGCCGCTTCCCTATGCAGTCCAGGGTTTTACCCTGGACGATGTGACCGATCTCTCGGACGAATCCCGCTCGTATGTTCTCGAACTGCTGAAGGACTTTGAACTGGGTAGGGTATTTGCTCCGGCTGGATTTGAGAAACAAGTGATTATGCCGCAATTTAACGGAGGATCCGAGTGGCCTGGCGCCGGTTTCGATCCGGAGACGAATATCCTCTACATCAACAACAGCAATGAGGCTGAATGGTGGTCGATGGAGGAAGCGAACCGGGAGAAAGAAATCTCCCTTCCGGCTTTAGGAGAAAAAATATACCAGGCGATTTGCTCCAATTGCCATGGGCTCGACGATCCGGGCAAAGTTCCCGGTATGGAACTTCCCGCCTTAAGATCGGTGAAGGATCGCCTGACTCGTGAGGAAGTGCTCAAAATTATCAACGAGGGACGGGGTTCTATGCCCTCATTTGCACCTTTCAAGGATTTCGAAAAAGAAAGCATCCTGGCTTTCCTCTTCAATGACAATGAAGACGTTATTCTCGAAACCGAAAACCTCTCATTTGCCTGGTCTGGAAATATTCCTTACGTTGCCACCGGGCACCGCGATTTGCACGACCAGTTTGGTTATCCCATCAACAAACGTCCCTGGGGTCAGCTGCACGCCATCGACATGAACACCGGTGACTTTGTCTGGTCTGCCACCTTGGGAACCTACCGCGATCTTGAAGCCAAAGGTTATCCGGATACGGGTACATTCAACATTGGTGGGCCGATGGTGACTGCAGGAGGCCTGGTCTTCATTGGAGCCACTAAGGACGAGCGGTTCCGCGCCTTCGACAAGGCGACTGGCAAGGTGCTTTGGGAGTATCAACTGGATGCGGCGGGTTACGCCACTCCTGCAACCTATGCAATCAACGGTCGACAGTATGTTGTCATAGCTGGGGGTGGAGGCAGCAAACTCCAAACCCGGTCCGGAGACAGTTACTACTGTTTTGCGTTAGCAGAATAAACGGTGGAAACTGTTTTGGAAAAAGCGGATGATTGTCCACACTTCGCATCGCATATTCAAATGTAGGAGCAAATTTATTCGCGACTCGTATATCAAAAATAATCCAGGTCGCGAATAAATTTGCTCCTACATTTTCTTCCCAGACACTATTTTGGCTTCCAACAAAATCACGCCCTTTCCGAGATTCTTCCGCTTTTGTCCTTGAGAAAGGTCGCAATTTCCAGGGATACTCTTTCCAGGATTTACTATACCCCATTTCGCCCTATGTCTCCTAAATTGTTCGTTTGTTTCCTGAGTCTTTTGTCTTGGTGTCTTGCGTTCACCGCCTGCTCAAAACAAGAAGCCGGCTCAGCTCTGAACAATGTTGAGTGGCGCGCCTACAACGGTGACCTTGGTCGTACCAAGTATTCCAACCTTGATCAGGTAAATACGTCCAATGTTGGTGAACTTGAACTCGCCTGGCGATTTCGTGTGAATGATTTTGTGCCGGGAGGAAGGTCTGTCATCCAGTTTAATCCTATCATGGTAGATGGAATGCTTTACCTGGCCACACCCGGCCAAAAAATTGTGGCGGTTGATCCTGCCTCGGGTGCCAAGATCTGGGAATTCGATCCCTATGCCGGTTCGAAAGGTTCTGGCAGTACGCGTGGTCTTTTGTATTGGGAAAGCGGCGACGACAAACGTGTTTACCACGGCGCGGGAAATTTTTACTATGCCCTGGATGCGACTACTGGTGATTTAATTGAGGGCTTTGGCAAAGGTGGCCGTATAGATCTATCGGAAAACCTCGACCACGATGGCATTACCCGGCGATTTCAGGCAAGGGTTCCGGGAGTGGTCTATAAGGACCTGTTGATACTTGGCGGCAGTGTAGGGGAGGGACCCCATCAGGCAAACCCGGGTCATATTCGGGCATTCGATGTGTGGACCGGCGAACGAAAATGGATATTTCACACTGTTCCTCATCCTGGCGAATTTGGTTACGAAACCTGGTCGTCGGATTCCTATAAATATGTGGGAGGCGCTAATGCCTGGGGAGGCCTAACGTTGGACGAGGAGCGGGGTATTGTGTATATGGGTACCGGTTCAGCAACCTACGACCATTGGGGCGGCAATCGGATTGGGGACAACCTTTTCGCCAATTGTGTGTTGGCGCTGAATGCCGAGACGGGGGAACGTATCTGGCACTATCAGACCGTGCACCACGATCTTTGGGATTACGACCTTCCAACGTCACCGACGCTAGTTAAACTGGTTAAGGATGGAAAGGAAATCGATGCCTTGGCCCAGCCCAGCAAAATGGGACATCTGTTCATACTCGATCGTGAAACAGGTGAACCTATCTTTGGTGTCGAGGAACGCCCTGTACCTGCAACCGAAATTCCGGGAGATGTCAGTTCTCCGACGCAACCCTTTCCTATTAAACCAGTGGCCTACACTGATCAGGATTTTACTTTGGACGATGTCACTGATCTTTCACCTGAAGCACGTTCCTATGTACTGGATCAACTTAAGGAATTTAAACTGGGTCCCATTTTCACCCCGCCCGGTTTTGAAAAACTGGTGATGACTCCTCAGTTCAACGGTGGTTCTGAATGGCCGGGTGCGGCCTTTGATCCGGATGGAAACATTCTGTTCATCAATTCCAGTAATGAGGCGGAGTGGATTTCGATGAAGAAAGCGGAGCTTGAGAAGGAGATCCCTCTCCCTGAACTCGGACAAAATATTTACCAGGCCATATGCTCCAATTGCCATGGACTTGATAACGCCGGGAAAATTGCCGAGGTCGAACTACCTGCTTTGAGGACAGTAAAAGATCGGTTGACTCGCGAAGAAGTAAGGAAGGTTATCAACGAAGGCCGCGGGCAGATGCCGTCCTTCGGTGCATTTCTGAATTTGGAGAAGGAAAGCATTCTGGCGTTTCTCTTTGACGATAGTAAGGACGTGATCATTCAAACGGAAAATCTCTCATTCACCTGGACTGGAAATATTCCTTACCTGTCGACCGGTCATCACGATTTCCATGACCTGGAGGGTTATCCGGTCAACAAACGCCCGTGGGGTCAGCTACACGCGATCGAAATGGATACCGGTGACTTCAAATGGTCAGTTCCTTTGGGAACCTATCCAGCTTTGGAAGCAAAGGGATATCCGCCAACCGGAACATTCAATATTGGTGGTCCGATTGTCACGGCCGGAGGTTTAGTATTTATTGGAGCTACTTTGGACGAACGGTTCCGTGCCTTCGACAAGAATACGGGCGAGGAGCTTTGGTATTATCAAATGGATGGCTCGGGTTATGCCACTCCTTCGACCTTTATGTACGAAGGCGGACAATATGTGATCATCGCGGGTGGCGGCGGTGGTATTCATCAGACGCCGTCAAGTGATAGCTACTACTGTTTTGCTTTGCCGGATCAGTAAGGATAAATTTTAATCTACGAAAATCGCTAAATTGCGCTAAAACTGTAGAAGCGACTACGTTGTAAATGATCGCGGTATAAAGCCGCTCCTACAGTTAGAGAATCGTTCAAATTTCTACTTGAGAGAATACGTCCAGGATTGTCCCGAAATTATACATCTAAGCAATGCTTATGACTCGAACTGAAATTATAAGTCGTCTTTTATTTGGATTTACGGTTATTGTCGCAAATGTTGTTGCTCGGGCCGAGGAGCTACCCACTCAAACGGGAACGCAATGGGTTCCCTTTATGGCATGGAGTCTTGAAAACGATTCCTTCGAGGGAAATCCGTTCGATCTAATTGCGACCGTTACTTTTGTGCATGCCAGTTCTGGGGAGATACGACGCACGGAAATGTTTTATGCAGGAGATAGGGTGTGGCAGTTCCGATTCTGCGGAATCCGGCCCGGACGGTGGACTTTCTCAACCGCGAGTGCGGATCCGGATTTGGACGGTCATACAGGATTGGTCCAGGTCGATTGGAACAACCGCGACTATGGTTTCGTAGGTGCCAGCGGCAATAAGTGGATTCGACAGAAGGGCCGCGTCGGAAGGTCCAAGGCTTTTGTCCCTCAATACGTAATGTATCACCATCCCGCCGGATTCGCAGGCAAGCCAGAGCAAATCGATTCTGACATCCAAACCTTCATGGGCGAGCACGGCTTCAACGGTTTTCACGTTCCGATTTATTGCCGCTGGTTCGACATCGAACACGACCGGTCTAATGATATCGTATCGGAGGATCCTAATCCCGACATTCACATCTTTGAAGCACTGGAAATGTTGATTACTAAAGTTCATTCCGCCGGGGGTGTCGTCCATTTCTGGGCCTGGGGTGACGAGTCCCGCAAACAGACTCCCATCAAGTGGGGCATTAATGGTAAGGTGGATCAACGCCTTCAGCGCTACATTGCCGCACGGCTCGGACCTATCCCAGGTTGGACGATGGGCTACGGATTCGATCTGGATGAATGGGTCAATGAATCGCAGTTGAAAGCCTGGCGTGATACTATGCATGAGTACATGGCCTGGCCTCACATGTTGGGCGGACGTCATGGAGACCCCAATCAGGGGTTGGACCACTCGACGGCTGTGTCCTGGAATCGTCTTTTGGATTATTCAAGTTACGAACACCATAGACCATCGCCTGAAGTTTATAGCGCATCTCTTGAAGCCGTTCCGGGTAAACCGGTCTTTTCTGAAGATCGCTTTCGGATACGCCAGTCGGATCAATACCGGTTTAAAGACTACACGGAGGTAGAGACCCGTCGCGGGCTTTGGCACTCCACGATGGCCGGAGGAGTGGCCAATATCTGGGGAAAGCTGGATGGCGATTTGTCGATCAACATGGGATTCGGCGCCTCTTATCCCTACGAGAATCCCCATTGGATAAAAACATGGTCTACTTTTTTCGATAATCGATTCGCGGTGGAATCTGTTCCGGCCAATCCGCTAACGGACGGACTGGCCCTCGCACAACACCAGGCTGAGCGGCTCGTTTTCTACCGTGAGGAAACAGAGTCAATGGACATGGATCTATCTCAGATGTCGCGCGCGCTCCCGGCCATTGCGGTGGACACCACAAAACCCTACCGGGAAATAACTCTCGGAATGCTAAAACCGGAACAACAGACCTGGAAAGCTCCCTACCGGTCCGATTGGTCTCTGGCTGTTGGATACTTTGATAAACCCTACACAGACAGTCCGGTGATCAAAGACCTAGTTTTAGACTGGTCGTCCCACAAACGGTATGCGCAAGGGAGTGACAACTTTCAACTCACCTGGTCGGATGATGACCACCTCTACGGTGCCTGGGGCGATGGCGGAGGATTTAACGGCACCAACAGCCTCGGACGTGTCGGCTTGGGATTCGCCCGTATTGAAGGCGATTCAAATAACTACCGCGGATATAACGTCTGGGGTGGACACGAGGCGAAAAACCTGGCCACTTTCGATGGCAAGAGCTGGGGGACAATCAGCATTGGAGGAACACTGTATATGTGGGTTGTGCCGGACAAACCCGAAGGCAAAGGGTATCGCAACCACTACGAATATGTAGAGCTGGCTAGATCGACCGATAAGGGTGCAAGTTGGACGAAGGCGCCTTGGCGATTTGAGGAGGCCGAGGAATTGACCATCCCTACGTTTTTGAATTTCGGAAAAGATAATGTGGGAGTTCCGGAAGCGTTTGGCGATTATGTGTATTCGTATTTTATTGCGCCGCAAAGTCCATCGATGGAACAGGAAGGATCTGGCGGAGTTGGTTTGATTGTTCATAAACCGGGTAAAATTTTTATCAGCCGCGTTCGCTCAAAGGAATTGATGACTGGGAACTCCAGCCATGAGTTTTTTACCGGACTGGATGCAGATGGTCGACCTCACTGGGGATCGCTGGAAGAGAAACAACCGGTATTTCAGGACGCCAATGGAGTGAGCTGGTGTTTAAGCGCTTCCTATAATCCGCATTTAAAACGGGTAATCCTTGCCACCCAGCATACAACGACAACGAATGGTCTTCTCAGCTTCTTCGATGCGCCGACCCCGTGGGGACCGTGGACTACCGTCAAATATTATTCTCCGGAATCTCCTTTCGGGCATGTCCGACCGGGGAGCGATCTACCCTGGGAAAACAATGTTTTCTTTGCCGCATTTCCGACTAAGTGGTTCGATGGTGACCATTTCACGATGAACTTCACCGGCGGAGGTCAGGGAAAGGACAATGATTCGTTTAACACCGTCGAAGGCCGGTTTATTTTGCATTAAAACCTTCTTATCGTGGAAAATCTCTAGGTTGACGTGGAGGTGAGTTCATTCATTCTTCGGCTGACACTGATTATTCCACCTCTTTGCCAAATAGGATCTGCAATTCACGAGTTTTGTAATGAGAGCTTCCCATCTCTAACCTTCTGACTTTTTAACTTTGGTAATCTTATCCAGCAGCTAATCAGGCGATACGCATGAAATTTTTCCCAGTAATCTTTGGTCATATTATGCGCAACCGCACCCATCGTGGGAACCTTATGATCCTGGTTCGGCTGCTCGCGGTTTTGTTCGTTCTAATTTCCACTTACAGTTTTATTTTTCATGTATTGATGGCCAACGAGGGTCAGGACTACTCCATAGCTACCGGATTTTACTGGACGCTCACCGTTATGTCCACGCTGGGGTTTGGGGACATCACCTTCCACTCAGATATAGGGCGAATTTTCTCCATGATAGTGCTGGCCTCGGGAATGGTGTTCCTTTTGGTGCTGTTACCCTTTACGTTTATCGAGTTTTTCTATGCACCCTGGATGGAAGCTCGGAAGGCCGCCGCTACACCGCGTAGTTTGCCACCTGATACCAAAGGCCATGTGGTGCTTACCCACTGGGATAGTGTTACGGCCAACCTGATTAAAAAATTGCCATCCTATGGGTATGATTACGTTATAATTATACCCACACTGGAAGAGGCACGTGAACTCACTGAATTAGGAATTCGTGTTGTCCTGGGAGACTTAGATGATCCTCCCACCTATAAAGCTGTGTGTTTGGAAAATGCGACCGTTCTTGCGGCAACTGGATCGGATACCTCCAATACCAATACAGCTTTTACCGCACGGGAGATAGCCCCGGAGGTCAGGATCATTGCAACGGTCGCTCGCGAATCTGCCAAGGAGGTGCTGCAATTATCCGGTGTTGATCATGTCATCCACTTACCGGAAATGATGGGGCAATCCTTGGCCAGGCGGTGTAGTTCGGGCGAAAAAGTGGCTAACCTTTTGGGTCAGTTTGATGAGTTGGCTGTAGCAGAAGCTCCTGTCAACAGAACGGAGTTGGTTGGCAAAACTTTGGCGGAAAGCCAGTTGCGGGCTTTGACCGGTGTCGGTGCGATAGGTGTGTGGGAACGGGGCAGCTTTCAGCCTGCGTTGGCCCACACCCGTATGACAGAAAACACAGTTCTCGTTCTGGCAGGGACCATGCAACACCTGTCGGCTTTCAATCAGTTATTTTCAAGGCCTATAAGTTCTGCCCCGATTGTTATTATCGGCGGTGGCCGCGTGGGACGATCCGCTGGTCGCTCACTAGCCGCCCGCGGATTGGATTACCGAATCATCGAACGTCTTTCAGACCGTATTCGTGATCCGGACAAGTACATCTGTGGAGATGCCTTTAAGCGAGCAACTTTGGAGGAAGCAGGGATCGAAAAAGCGCCGGCGGTAATCCTGACCACGCACGATGATGACACGAATGTGTATCTCGCTATTTTTATTCGGCGGATTCGCCCCGATATTCAATTGATCGGTCGCGCGAATCTCGAGCGAAACATTTCAAACCTGCATCGTGCCGGTGCTGATTTCGTAATGTCCTATGCGGGTATGGGTGCGGGAGCCGTTCTCAACGTCCTACGTGACGATCGTCTTCTTATGGTGGCTGAGGGTCTTGGTTTATTTAAAGTAATGCTACCGGATGAATTCATAGGCAAATCGTTGCTCGAGTCCAATGTGCGCAACGACACCGGTTGCACCGTAGTAGGTGTTCGTCGCAAAGAATTTACGGTGGTAAATCCTCAACCGGATTCGGTGTTTCAGGACGGAGACGAACTGGTGATTATTGGAACCGTTGATGCTGAAAATCAATTCCTGGAAAGATATCCTCAACGAAAAACGACAAACGGAAAGTCCTGATGGTTTCCCGTTCTTGGCGATAGAACAAAGCTGAGTGTTTAGCCCGGTGAGATATTCGGGTTAGAGTTCTACCCGGACACCAGATGTCATGGTCCATGGCAGGTGACGAAAACCGGCCGGTCGATTGGGGCTTCCTTCGTAACGTTCGTAAGAAGGTTCGTTGGTGACGTTTCGCAAGTCTGCGAAGAGGCTGACGTGTTTTTTCAGTTCGTACGTCAGGCTAAGGTCAATCTCACTGGTAGGAAGGTAATAACCGTCCTCGTCGCTGTTTTCGGCGATACGGGTAGTTCTCAAGTCATCATAGGCGTAGCGGACCTGAGCGAAAATTTTATCTCCTTGATAAGTGAAGGTCAATTTTAACTCGTTGTCGGGAGTATAGGTGAGCGGAAGGATTTCGCCCGGTCGGGCAGGGTATTCCATTTCCGATTTTTGTGAGGTGTAGTTGGCATTCAATGACAATCCATCGGGAAGCATAAATCCCTCCAATGACTGCCGCCAGGTAACGGTAGCACCCTGGATTTCAGCTGAGGAGCTGTTTTCGAAACGGTCTAATTCGAATCCCTGGTAGATTCCGCTGGCTACGATCTGTCTGCGGCTAAATATGAAATCTTCCACTGAGCGGTCGAAAAATTCGACCGAAAGCATGGCGTGGGTGGGAAGTTCCACGTCGACCGATAAATCGTAATTGGTGTAGAGAGTTGGTTTAAGGTTCGGATTTCCTTCATCGATCTCCCTTTCTTCCAGATTCACTGTTTTGGAAGGAACCAGGTAGGTGTAGGAGGGCCGGGCAATAGTGTTGGTGTAAGAACCAATTAGGGTGATCGTGTCGCTCCATTTATAACGGAAATGTGCGTTGGGAAAGAGGTTGTCATAGGAGGAGTTACCGGGAGCGGGATTGGTTTCCTTATAGATTGTTTCACCCAATTCATTTTGTCCGAGGATCACCTCATTACCTAGAAAGTCGACATTGGTTTTTTCCTGGCGCACTCCCAGGGTGGATCGCCATTTGCCATTTTCAATGTTGAGCATGGCATAGTAGCCATCGACCTGTTCGTTCGCCGTGTAGCTGTTTGGGTCACTGTTTTCCCGGGAACGTCGTTCATTGAATTCGAATCCGGCTTTATTATTTTCAAAAAATTCCCTGGTCTTTTTACTATCAGGAATAGTGTCGTAACGATAACGTCCTTCCAGGATATCGGGAAGTTTTCGGTCCGACAAAACGTCCGACAAGGTGAAGGAGCCATCGTAGGCATCGTAAATGTTGTTGTTCGAAATGCGGTGATTTTCGCGAGACCTGGAACGCATTCCTGCTTTAAGAAACATATGCCGGTGCCCGAACGGATTGGTCCATTTAAGATTGAGGGCGCCGATGGCATCTGTCTCAGCGCCCAACCAATGACGATCGTTGAGGTCTTCAAACTCATAGGCGGATGCATCATTCAGCTCCCTGGCATTCGTTATTTGAGTGGTTGGGAATTTCAGCTCATCGAGCTTGTATCGTAGGTCGACATCACCCTGCACAAAGTCGGCCGACAAATAGTCAGTATATTCTGACTCTTCATCTTTATAGGTGTATTTGAAATCGATAAGCAGATCATCCGTTTCATACACACCACCTAAAGCGGCTTCCGCGTGATCGCTTTGGGTATCCCACTGCCAGAACGAATTTCGAATGTCTGCGCCTTTGACCTCGGCACCCTTGTCATCTACGGCTACATAGTCGCCTTGGTAGAATCGATATTTCAATATTTGGTAGCCCGATACATAATCCTGGCTCTCAACCGTTGCCCGCCAGAAGAAATTCAGCGAATCGTTGGCTTTATAATCTAATGCCAGGCTAATGTCTTGGTCTTTGAGGCTTCGTTCGTATTTGCCGAAACCGGTGTCTTTCAAAACAAACTCCTGTTTTCCTTCTACAGTTGCGGATTGCCAGTCCTGGTAAAGGGTTTCTGAAGAATAAGGTGAATCCCGGAAACCTATGGATGCGCTGGCCCCCCAGGTTTTTGCTTTATTGAGGGGCCCACTAGAGGTGATGCGTGTCCGATACCCTGTCGATTCGTCCAGCGAGTCGAAATAAATGGCGGCATCCAGCTTGGTAACGATCTTTTTCTGAGCGTAATTGGGCCGAGTTTTCAAACTGATTGATCCTCCTCGCGATTCAGCATCCTGGTCGGGAGTGACTGCCTTCATCACTTCAACTGATTCCACGGCGTCGGCAGATATGCTTGAAAGCGAAACGCCCGAGCTTTCTCCATCGATTTGGACGTTTGCAAACGTTAAATCCGGACGTCTTTTAACGGCTTCGGCTACCGAGGAATCTTTTACCAGGGCGATTTCATCTTTTTCGCTGACAATGGCATCGCTACTATCGTCTTCCGCTTCTGTTTCAGCCTCTGCCGCTTCAGCAGCAGCTTCTTCAGCCGCCGAAGTAGGTTGCGGCACAAGAAATAAAATGACTCCAATACCGATCACATGCCAGGTACGACGAACGGCCAGGTATAGGAAATATAATACGGTACAGGATGTAGTATCCGATTTTGGGAGCATAGAGGATAAGGGAAACAAGTTTAGGATTATCTCCACCTCTAAGCAAATATGTTCGTCCGGCAAACTAATAATTTACCTTCCTGGATTCGAAAATCCGGATCGTTTAAAAGATCAACAAAGATTTTACAGAGTTCGGCTCAGCGAGGCTAATCAGGGCAACGAATACGCTACATATAAATCAGCGACCCGACTCCCCCTGCCACCACCACAAGCAATAACCACGAATTGCTTTCCATCAACCGAGTAAGTGACGGGTGTAGCGTACCCTCCAGCAGGAAGCTTGTCTTTCCAAAGTTCATTCCCATTGGTCATATCATAAGCCCGTATGAACCCATCCAAAGTTGCACCTATAAACAGAACACCGGATGCGGTAGTGATAGGACCACCAAAATTTTCTGCCCCGGTGGGGGCCTTCCCCTCAGCGGTTAGTTCTTCGTATTCGCCAAAAGTTTTACTCCAGAGATATTCGCCTGTGCTCATGTCGATGGCGTTCAGGGTTCCCCAGGGAGGTTTGATGGCTGGGTAGCCGTTGGAGTCGCGCCACATGTTGTTCCCGGTATGAACAAAACGCACCTTCGGACCTTGATAATCCTGATCTTCATCTCCCGCCTGGGCTCCTTGTTCCGGCGCCCCCATGTATTTTATTAATTGGTAGATGTCCTTTCCGGCCAGGTGCCTGAAAGGAGGCATCGTTGTCCCCCCATTTATGATGGTGTTCACAATTTCGGCAGAAGTCTTTTGTTCGAAAATACCGTCCAGGGTTGGGACTACCTGGCCGAACGCCGTTCCGCCTTTGAAGTCTGGCCCATGGCAAACCATACAATTTACTTTGTAAACCGTCTCACCAATGGATCCACCCTCTGTTAGGTCGATCATAGTGAGCAGGGCCGAACTCTGATTAGCGTTAAAATAGAGGACGCCGTTGGGATCGGTTGCTCCGCCTCCCCATTCGGCGCCACCGATCATGCCGGGATGTACAATCGTATCGCGTTTCAGGTCGGGTTGTCGAAATGGAATGTGTGGAAGGAGCGTACTGTATTTCGTAAGAATTTCCTGGTTCGATTCGGGTGTGACATCATTGACTTGATCAATAGTGAAATGCTCGCGCACATAGGGAGCTGGTTTGGTGGGTCTCGGTTGTGTTGGCCAGGCCTCCTCATCTGGCATTTCCGATTTCGGGACAGGGACCTCCTCTATCGGAAATAGCGGTTCTCCTGTTACGCGGTTGAAAACGAAAACAAACCCCTGCTTTGTCAGTTGGGAGACAGCCGGTATCTCCTTACCGTTGCGTTTAATCGTAAAAAGGTTGGGGGGAGATGGCAGGTCATAATCGTGCAGATCGTGATGAATGATTTGGTAATGCCAGACTCGCTCTCCTGTCTTTGCGTTCAGGCAGAGCAGGGTGTTGGCAAACAGGTTTTGGCCCAGACGGTCGCCACCGTAATAGTCGAATGATGCGGATCCCGTTGGGCAATAGACGAGGCCTCGTTCCTCGTCGAGGGCGAGGCCGGCCCACGCGTTCGCTCCCCCCATGGATTTATAAGCTTCGGGAGGCCAGGTGTCGTAACCGAATTCTCCAGGGTGAGGAATGGTATTAAAACGCCACACTTGTTCCCCGGTTCTTACGTTGAACGCTCGAATGTGACCGGGCGCGGCTGGGATGGTTTCCGATACGTTACTTCCCATAATGAGTAAATCCTCGAAAACCACACCGGGGGTCTTGCTGCCATAACTCAGGGAGTCGATATTCCTGCCGAGCCCTTTCTTAAGGTCGATATATCCACCCTTGCCAAAGCTTGGGACGAGGCTGCCATTCCTAGGATCAACCGCTAGGAGGTAATTGGCAATCACTAGGAAGATTTGAGAGTTTTTACCATCTGTCCAATGGACCAGCCCTCGGCTAAAGCCTGAAGGACGCACCGGGATGGCTAAGGTTTTGTTTAGCTCGTCGTGCGGATTGAGTCGCCACAGTTGCTCTCCGGTAACTCCATTGAGAGCTAACAAATCGGATTGAGCACTGGTAGCATAAACAATTCCATCAATGACCAGAGGACTACACTCCATATTTGTTCGGCTGTTTTCGTCCACGCCCGCGGCGTCAAACGTCCAGGCGATCTTTAGCTGGGCTACATTATCGGGAGTGATTTGCTTAGCCTCTGAGTACTGGCTGCTGGAATTATCGCCCAGATAAACCGGCCAGTCGTGATTTTTGTCGCCGTCACTGCAGGCGGAAAAGAAGGCGACTGTCAAAGAGGGGAGGACAAGGAGTAATTTTCGAAAGGAGCTCAAAACTGGGGCGGCTGTTTGGGGTTGATGAAATTTGAGGTTATAGAGAATCCGCGACGGCAGATAAAATCAAATGTTTGATCCATAGTATTGCCAAAGTCAAGAAGCTGGGTTGGCGCCAATTTGGCGGAGGTTTTTTTTAACCACGAAGGAACTTAGACCAGCAAAGTCGCAACCAAAGATTAACCACTGATGGGCGCAGATATTGTAATAGTTTCTTAACCACGAATTGACACCAATGAACACGAATTATTGAACATGAGGTAACGGAAATAACGGAGTAACAGTCTTCAGGCGACAACGAAGCGAAGGACGAACTTTTTCTAAAAAACTCTGTTTCCTCAGTTACCTCCTGTTAAAATCTCGAAACTGCTTAATTGGAGAATAGAATAATAATCACCGGTCAATTGAGAGCTCCCGCATAAAAACTTTGCTTAAAAAACAAGATTCTTACGGATAGTAGTATGAAGTTTAAAATTATGGTTCTTAAAGGCTTTTTTTTTAACTACGAATCTCACTAATACCACGAATTTAAACTTTGAATGTTTAGCTATTAAAATCGTCTTGATACGCGTCAATTCAGGTGATTCGTAGTTAAAAATTCTCCAGTGGTGGTTTTCAATTGTTAAGCAAAAATCTGTTTGATAGTTCTTCTCTTTCATTTCACCAAAACTATGAGCTGAGAGCCTGGAATGCAGAAGTTAGAAAGACGAAATGCATGTTATCCGCTTATTCGCGCTCGTCCTGAGCCGAGTCGAAGGGTTTAATAACATTGATTAGAACAGGAGCAAACAGAGAGAACGGAGATTCTGTGGATTCTAATTGATCTGGTCTGTATAACAGCCAGGAGATGTTGTCCCTTTGGTGCTCGGAACCGTTTTCATTCTCAGTTTCCTTTGTTAGCTCCTGTTTAAATATCGTATTAAATATGTAGAGTGTATTCATATTCTGGATCAGTGTGTATCGGTGTTAATCAGTGGTCTTTTTTCAACCGTTCAAATTGAACGGCGTTGACTCTTTTTTTGTAAGCATGAAGCTGATAGGACCTTTTTCTTCTAACTATTTTCAAAAAAGTTATGCTGTTTTTCCGGAATTTGTTAATTTTCATAATCATCTCGATTCTTTTGCCACTCACCGGTTTTGCGGCTCACCATACTTTGGATGATCTGGTCGCACCCGGGGCCGAAGTGGAAATTGTGGCCGACGGGTTTGTTTTTACGGAAGGACCGGTTTGGGATGGTTCGGGTCTCCTGTTTTCTGATGTGCGGGTAAACAAGATCATGCGGCTGGGAGAGGACGGAAAGGTATCCCTCTATATCGATGACATTGGAACTAATGGCCTGTATTTTGACAACGATGGCTTTCTCATCGTTTGTGGGAATTTGAGAGACCGCATGCTGTATCGAATACCTGGAGACGGCACACGAATGGTTCTGGCTGACCGGGTGGATGGTAAACGCTTGAATGCCCCGAATGATTGCTGGGTCGATCCTGAAGGAGGCATCTATTTCAGCGATCCCCGTTATCGGACCCGCGAGGTTATGGAGTTGGATGTCGAAATCCTCTACTACCTGAGCGCAGACGGTGAACTCAGCTCTGCGGACGACGATTACACTCGCCCGAACGGATTGATTGGAACACCGGACGGGAAAATTTTATATGTGGCCGATTACGGGGCCAGCCTTATCAACCGGTATTCCATTGACAGCCCGGGAGTCTTAAAAAACAGGACACGATTTGCCGATTCCCTTTGCGACGGTATGACTTTGGATGAGCATAATAATTTATACGTTACCAAAGAGGT
>Ga0114996_10005395_pt1 | contig 15042 bp, 11 predicted proteins | sample ArcticOcean_MG_C_4_FD_87039 | JGI IMG/M metagenome (GOLD analysis project Ga0114996, IMG submission 87039) | Marine microbial communities from western Arctic Ocean - ArcticOcean_MG_CB4_134 | ecosystem: Environmental > Aquatic > Marine > Oceanic | place: Arctic Ocean: Canada Basin | collected...
ACTTAGTTAGCGCCGCAGTTAAAGTGGTTTTACCATGATCAACGTGACCAATAGTTCCCACATTAACGTGAGGTTTATTCCGTTCAAATTTTTCTTTTGCCATTACCGACTCCTAAAAAAATACTACGATCTTGATTCTATAACATCCTGAGCTACATTTGATGGTACTACAGCATAATGACTGAACTCCATTGTATATGTTGCTCTTCCTTGGCTCATGGAACGAACACTTGTTGCATAGCCAAACATTTCTGATAACGGTACTTCTGCTCTAACAATTTTACCTAAAGGTGCATCTTCTAATCCCTGAAGAATACCTCTTCTTCTATTCAAATCACCATTTACATCACCCATGTACTCTTCTGGTGTTGAAACTTCAACTTTCATTATGGGCTCAAGTAAAACTGGCTTAGCTTTTTTAGCGCCTTCTTTAAACGCCATAGAGCCAGCTATTTTAAATGCAATTTCACTTGAGTCTACATCATGGTATGAGCCATCATATAAGGTAACTTTACAATCTACAACTGGGTAACCTGCAATAACACCATTTGCCATTTGCTCTTGAATACCTTTATCTACTGCAGAAACATATTCTCGAGGAACAGCACCTCCGACAACTGAATTTACAAACTCATAGGGAGTGCCTGGCTCTTGTGGTTCTATCTTAATATACACATGTCCATACTGACCACGGCCGCCGCTTTGTCGGACAAACTTACCTTCTTGTTCAACTGGCGTCTGAATGGTCTCTCTATATGCAACCTGAGGCTTACCAACATTTGCATCCACCTTAAACTCCCTTTTCATACGATCAACAATAATCTCAAGATGAAGCTCGCCCATACCTGAGATAATTGTTTGATTAGACTCTTCGTCAGTGTGTACTCGAAAGGATGGATCTTCTTTTGCGAGTTTGCTTAAAGCTATACCCATTTTTTCCTGGTCAGGCTTTGTTTTTGGCTCAACAGCAACAGATATCACCGGCTCTGGAAAGTCTATGCGCTCGAGAGTAATAATATCTTTCAGATCACATAATGTATCACCTGTAGTAGCATCTTTAAGACCTACTGCTGCTGCAATATCACCCGCTAGAACCTCTTTGATTTCCTCTCTATCGTTGGCATGCATTTGAAGAATTCTACCAATCCTCTCTCGATTGCCTTTGATCGAATTAAAAATTGTATCGCCCGACTTTAATGTTCCAGAATAAACCCTAAAAAAAGTAAGGTTACCAACAAATGGGTCGGTTGCTATTTTAAAAGCAAGAGCCGCGAATGGGGCACTGTCATCGGGGGACCTAGTGCCCTCCTCTGCATTTTCTAAAATTCCTTTAATTGCAGGTCTGTCCAAAGGAGACGGCATGAGATGAACCACCGCATCGAGCATAGCTTGCACACCCTTATTCTTAAAAGCCGAGCCGCAAAGGATAGGCGTGATCTCACCTGCTATACACCTTTTTCTTAATCCTGAAATAATCTCATCGTTAGCAAGAGCGCCAGTCACAAGATATTTATCAAGCAAGGTGTCATCAGCCTCCGCTGCTGCTTCCAGCATTTTTTCTCTATACTCGGCAGCCTTGGCACTATAAGCATCGGGTATATCTAATTCCTCAAAATTCATTCCTTGATCCTCTTCATCCCAAAAAATATATTTCATTTTTATTAAGTCGATTACTCCAGTAAAGTGCTCTTCAGCACCAATAGGTATTTGGATTGCTATTGGATTCCCTTTAAGCCTTGTGGCAATTTGATCTAAAACCCTAAAAAAATCTGCGCCGGCACGATCCATTTTGTTAACAAACGCCATTCTCGGGACACCATATTTATTAGCCTGTCTCCATACGGTCTCAGATTGCGGCTCAACACCGCCTACAGCACAAAAAACTGCTACGGCGCCATCAAGCACTCTTAAGCTTCTTTCCACTTCAATAGTAAAATCTACGTGACCTGGTGTATCAATGATATTGATTCGATGCTCATCAAAGGACTGGTCCATTCCTTTCCAAAAACAAGTAGTTGCAGCAGAAGTAATTGTAATTCCACGCTCTTGCTCTTGCTCCATCCAATCCATAACGGCTGCACCATCATGCACTTCTCCAATTTTATGAGAAACACCGGTATAAAATAATACCCGTTCAGTTGTAGTGGTTTTACCTGCATCAATATGAGCCATGATGCCTATATTTCTATATCTTTCAATTGGAGTAGTACGTGCCACTTACAACTCCTTTTTACCAGCGGAAATGTGCAAAAGCTTTATTTGCTTCCGCCATCTTATGAGTTTCTTCACGTTTTTTTACTGCAGAACCGCGACTCTCTGATGCATCTAATAATTCACCAGCAACCCTTTCTGACATAGTTTTCTCATTTCGTTTACGTGAGGCATCTATAACCCACCTCATTGCTAAAGTCTCTCTTCTAATTGTTCTTACTTCTACGGGAACTTGATAGGTCGCTCCGCCAACCCTTCTAGATTTAACCTCAACTGCAGGCTTAACATTATCAAGACCGCTAGTAAGTATTGCAATAGCCTCATCTTCGCTCTTGCCTGATTTAGATGAAATAATATCAATCGCGCCATAGATAATTTTTTCTGCTACGGATTTTTTACCACTTTGCATGGTCATATTAATAAACTTAGATATTAAATCACTACTGAATTTAGGATCAGGGAGTATATCTCGTTTCGGTGCTCTATTTCTTCTAGACATGATTAATTATTTGCCCTTAGGTTTTTTTGCACCATATTTTGATCTCCCCTGTCTTCTAGCTGAAACACCAGAACAGTCCAAAATACCGCGAATTGTGTGATACCTAACACCAGGAAGATCCTTAACCCGTCCGCCTCTTATCAAAACAACCGAGTGCTCCTGTAAATTATGACCTTCACCACCAATATAGCTCGTTACCTCAAAACCAGTTGTAAGCCTAACCCTTGCCACCTTCCTCATCGCTGAGTTTGGTTTTTTTGGAGTAGTGGTATAAACCCTTGTACACACTCCTCTTTTTTGGGGTGAAGCCATTAAAGCAGGAACAGTAGTCTTGTAAGACTTCGGCTTCCTTGGTTTTCTAACTAACTGATTAACTGTTGCCATAAATTTTATTGCCTGAAAGCGAAGAATTGTATGTGTTTAACACCTGTACTGTCAACAAATAAAGCCTATAAAGATTAAAAGGACTCACTTCATAACACTGCAGAGCGCTCTGGTGCATCTTCAGTAACGGCATCCTTATTATCTTGCGTACTAATTATCTCCTGATGATCTTCTAATTCGCTCAGTTCTTGTGCTAATAAATCTTCACTTGTTTGTCCGATAACAGGTTCTTTGTAGCCTGTTCCTGCAGGTATTAATCTTCCAACAACTACATTCTCTTTAAGCCCTCTCAGAACATCTCTTGTTCCTCTGACAGCAGCCTCAGTTAAAACCCTAGTAGTCTCTTGAAATGATGCCGCTGATATAAATGATTCAGTTGCCAGTGAGGCTTTAGTAATTCCCAGTAACACTGGTTCATATGTTGCTACATTTTTACCATTACGAGAGAGCTCATCATTTTTATTTAATAATGCCGCCCTTTCAATTTGCTCTCCTGAAATAAAGCTTGTGTCTCCTACATCTTTCACAATTACTTTTCTCAGCATTTGACGAATAATAACCTCAATATGCTTATCATCTATTTTCACACCTTGGAGTCTATACACATCCTGAATTTCTTTAACCGTGTAAGCGGCTAATTGCTCAACACCTTGGAGCCGAAGAATATCATATGGATTTGGCTCACCATCAGCGATAACCTCGCCTCGCATAACAGTTTCACCCTCAAATACATTTAATATTCTCCACTTATGAATAAGAGTCTCATTGGCATTACCATCTGAATCGGTAATAACAAGTCGGCGCTTACCTTTAGTTTCCTTACCAAAGCTTATGGTGCCAGTATGCTCAGCAAGAATGGCATGATCCTTTGGAATTCTAGCCTCAAATAGATCAGCTACTCTCGGCAAACCACCGGTAATATCGCGCGTTTTCGAAAACTCTTGTGGGAGGCGAGCTAAAATATCACCGACAACCACTTTGTCACCATCACTTATATTGATAATGGCTCCTACAGGTAATTCATATATTGCTGGGATTTTAGTATTTGGGAAATTAACCACCTTGCCCTTTGGATCAACAAGTTTAATAATCGGTCGAGCACTGTTATCACCGCTAGAAGACGAGTTATCTAATACAACGTTATTACTAAGACCAGTAAACTCATCAACCTGTGTTGTGACAGTAATGCCATCTACAAAATTTTCAAACTCAATGGCTCCGCCAACTTCAGTAATAACAGGATGAGTATGAGGATCCCAAGTTGCCACCAATGCGCCAGCTTTTGCCTTGCTACCTCCGGTTACACCTAGGGTAGCGCCATAAGGCAGTTTATATCTTTCCCTCTCACGACCATTCTGATCAAGAATACAAAGCTCACCTGATCTAGACGTTACAATAATAGCCTTATTCTCTGCATGCTTCACAAATTTAATATTATTTAATTTGATAGTACCTGCAGTTTTTGTAGTGACATTATTAACAAGCGCTGAACTTGAAGCAGCACCACCAATATGGAAAGTTCTCATAGTTAGCTGTGTTCCTGGCTCACCAATCGATTGCGCAGCGATAACACCTACGGCCTCGCCATGCCTTATCAGACCTCCCCTACCGAGATCTCTTCCGTAACAGGATACACATACTCCATGCCTGTTAGCACAGGTAATGGGAGATCTAACTTCTATTTGGTCTACAGAATGCTCATCTAGCAATGCAACTGCCTCTTCATTTAAAAAAGCACCCTTTTCAAATAGGGCTTCACCATTCATTGGGGATAAAACATTAGTTAATAGCACTCTTCCAAGCACTCGATCCTTCAGAGGGACTACAACGTCACCCCCCTCAACAAGCGGGGTTAACACTAAGCCGTTCTCAGTTGCACAATCATCGCCATTAACAACTAGGTCTTGAGCAACATCAACAAGCCGTCTTGTTAAATAGCCTGAATTAGCAGTCTTCAAGGCTGTATCTGCAAGTCCTTTTCTTGCTCCGTGCGTAGATATAAAGTACTGCAATACATTAAGTCCTTCTTTAAAGTTAGCCGTAATTGGAGTCTCGATAATTGACCCATCAGGTTTTGCCATCAAGCCTCTCATTCCTGCTAATTGCCTAATCTGTGCGGCTGATCCCCTAGCTCCAGAATCCGCCATCATATAAATTGAATTAAATGACTCTTGATCAATCAATTTTCCATCTAGTCCTTTAACTTTTTCAGTGCCTAGCTTATCCATCATAGTGCTAGCAACTTTGTCAGTGGTTCCAGACCAAATATCTACAACTTTGTTATATCTCTCTCCTGATGTAACTAATCCAGACGCATATTGGTCTTGAATTTCTTTTACTTCATTTTCAGCATCTGAAACAATTGCATGCTTCTCTTCCGGGATTACCATATCGTCAACACCAAAAGACATTCCAGCACTAGTTGCATGGTGAAAGCCTGTATACATCAACTTATCAGCAAATATCACAGTCTCTTTAATTCCTAGCTGTCTATAGCAAGCATTAATAACATTTGAAATATTTTTCTTAGACATATTTCTATTAATCAAATCAAAAGACAAGTCTTTTGGCAGCACTTCGCTTAGAAGTGCTCTTCCAACGGTTGTCTGTATTAACCCCTTGTCTTTATTTGCCGGTCGCCCTACCAGCCTAACTCTAATTTCTGCGTGCAAATCAACAACATTTTCAGCATAGGCACGATTGACTTCTGCTGCGTCAGAAAAAATCATACCCGCACCCTTAGCATTAATTTTAGATCGCGTCATATAATATAGGCCAAGCACAACATCTTGTGAAGGCACAATAATTGGCTCACCATTTGCAGGGGCAAGTATATTATTACTAGACATCATGAGTGCCCTAGCCTCAAGCTGCGCCTCAAAACTTAGAGGAACATGAACAGCCATTTGGTCACCATCAAAGTCAGCATTAAATGCAGCACATACCAATGGATGTAACTGTATAGCCTTACCCTCAACAAGCATTGGCTCAAAAGCTTGTATGCCCAACCTGTGAAGGGTAGGAGCACGGTTTAAAAGAACAGGGTGCTCTCTAATTACATCTGCAAGAATGTCCCAAATCTCTGGTCCCTCACGTTCAACAAGCCTCTTAGCTGCCTTTATTGTTGTTGCGTCACCACGAAGTTGAAGCTGTGAAAATATATACGGCTTAAAAAGCTCTAATGCTAATTTTTTAGGTAGTCCACATTGATGGAGCTTCAAAGTTGGTCCAACCACAATCACAGATCTGCCAGAATAATCAACACGCTTGCCTAATAAATTCTGCCTAAAGCGTCCCTGCTTACCTTTAATCATGTCTGCAAGCGACTTTAACGGACGTTTATTTGATCCTGTAATAGCGCGCCCTCTTCGGCCATTATCAAGCAAAGCATCAACAGATTCTTGAAGCATGCGCTTTTCATTACGGACAATGATATCTGGTGCGTTCAATTCTAATAGGCGTTTTAACCTGTTATTCCTATTTATAACTCTTCTGTATAAATCATTTAAATCAGAAGTTGCGAATCGCCCACCATCAAGAGGAACTAATGGTCTCAAATCGGGCGGAAGCACAGGAAGCATTGTCATAATCATCCACTCGGGCTTATTTTTAGACCCTGTGAAAGCTTCAAGCAATTTAAGCCTTTTTCTTAATCGTTTAATCTTAGTCTCTGATCCTGTATTTTCTATATCTTCTTTAACTTGATTGATTTCTTCTTTAAGATCCATTTCTTTAATAAGATCTCGTATAGCTTCGGCCCCCATTCTTGCATCAAAATCATCACCGTAAAGCTCTAGATTTTCTAAGTATTGCTCATCAGTTAGAGTATCCCCTTTCTCTAAAGGTGTCATGCCTGGCTCAACAACAATAAGTGCTTCGTAATAAAGTACACGCTCTATTTCTTTAAGCGTCATATCTAACAAAAGACCTATTCTAGAAGGCAGTGATTTTAAAAACCAAATATGAGCAACGGGCGTGGCTAGTTCTATATGACCCATCCTCTCTCTACGAACCTTCGATATAGTGACTTCTACCCCACACTTTTCACACACAACACCTCGATGCTTTAATCTTTTATATTTACCGCATAAACATTCATAATCTTTGATGGGTCCAAATATTTTTGCACAAAACAGCCCATCTCTTTCTGGTTTAAATGTTCTATAGTTAAGGGTCTCGGGTTTCTTTACTTCGCCATATGACCAAGAGCGAATCATCTCTGGTGAAGCTAAGCCAATTTTAATTGCATCAAAATCTTGCGAATTAGATTGCTGTTTAAATAAATTTAATAAATCTTTCATCTAGTTAACCCTTATTTTATTTGGTTTCATCAAAATCAATGTTAATACCGAGTGATCTAATTTCTTTTGATAAAACATTAAACGACTCTGGAATACCACTTGTAACTTCTTGCGAACCGTCAACAATAGCCTTATACATTCTTGTTCGACCCTGAACATCGTCAGATTTTACGGTTAGCATTTCCTGTAAGGTATGAGCTGCACCATAAGCCTCAAGCGCCCATACTTCCATCTCACCAAATCGCTGCCCACCAAACTGTGCTTTACCACCTAATGGCTGCTGTGTAACCAAGCTATATGGTCCAGTTGATCTTGCATGCATCTTATCGTCAACTAAGTGATTAAGCTTAAGCATGTACATGTAACCAACAGTGATTGGGCGATCAAATTTTTCTCCTGTTCTACCATCGATTAAATATGTCTGACCAGACTCTGGTAGATCTGCCAACGCTAGCATTTTTTTAATTTCGAATTCTTTTGCGCCATCAAAAACTGGTGTAGCCATTGGAACTCCATCAGAAAGATTACCGGCTAACTCTAAAATTTCTTCGTCATCTAATGATGCAAGATCTTCCTTTTTCTCACCGCCCAAATCATATACTTTTTTAAGAAAAGATCTCAATTTATTCTGATTTCCTTCTGAAGCCATACCAGAGACCTTTACGCCTAATGCTTTCGCAGCCCAGCCCAGATGTGTCTCAAGGACTTGACCAACATTCATTCTTGAAGGAACACCTAGCGGATTTAGAGCTATGTCAATTGGTACACCATCCTCCGTGAAAGGCATATCCTCTTCAGGAACAATCATTGATATAACACCTTTGTTACCGTGTCGACCCGCCATTTTATCTCCTGGCTGCATTTTTCTTTTCACAGCTAGATAAACCTTAATCATCTTAAGCACACCCGGTGCAAGATCATCTCCTGACTTAATTTTCTTATGCTCTTCCTCAAAATGCTCATCAAAGTACTGATCAAGCGCCACTAATTGCTTATTGAGCTGCTCAAGAGAATCGCTTACTTTGTTATCTTTTAATTTGATGTTAATCCAGTCTTTTCTTTCAATTAAAGTAAGATCGGCTTTAATTATTTTTGCATCTTTTTTAATATCAAAATTCTTACCAGAAACCTGCTTACCAACTAGAAGTTTCTCTAACCTGAGATAGATATCATCAGTCATGATTCTCTTTTGATCATTGAGATCTTTCTTAATGTCCTCTAGCTGCTGATCTTCAATCTCAGTCGCACGAATATCTTTATCAACACCATCACGTGTAAAAACCCGAACATCAATTACTGTTCCATCCATACCTGAAGGCACTCTTAATGAAGTATCTTTTACATCGGATGCCTTTTCTCCAAATATTGCACGTAACAGCTTTTCCTCAGGAGAAAGTTGGCTTTCACCTTTGGGTGTTACTTTACCAACAAGTATATCGCTGGCCTGTACTTTGGCACCAATAAAGGCAATTCCTGATTCATCAAGCTTGCCTAAAGCAGACTCATTTACATTAGGTATATCAGGTGTAATTTCTTCTACACCTAGCTTAGTGTCACGTGCTACACATGTGAGCTCTTCGATATGAATTGAAGTAAACCGATCTTCCTTAACCACTCGCTCTGAGATCAAAATTGAATCTTCAAAGTTATACCCATTCCAAGGCATAAAAGCGACCAGCATATTTTGACCAATTGCTAATTCACCAAGCGATGTTGAAGACCCATCGGCGATAATATCGTTCTTTAGAATCTTATCTCCTTTTTTAACTAAAGGCCTCTGATTTATGCATGTATTCTGATTGGAGCGCATGTACTTGGTTAAATTATATATATCAACACCAGACTCACCTTCTTTAGTCTCACCATCATTAACGCGTATTACAATTCTTGAGGAATCTATGGAGTCAACGATACCCCCTCGCTCTGCTTTTACTAAAGTTCCTGAATCCCTTGCAACGGCCCTTTCCATACCCGTACCCACAAGTGGGGCTTGCGCCTTTAACGTTGGCACTGCCTGTCTTTGCATATTTGATCCCATTAATGCTCTATTGGCATCATCATGCTCTAAAAATGGAATTAAGGCTGCAGCAACTGAAACAATTTGTGTTGGTGATACATCCATATAATTAACATCTTTTGGATTTACAAATGTAAATTCATTTTTATGTCTAGCAGACACCAACTCATCAATTAATTGATCATTTTTACCAATCCTAGCGTTTGCTTGTGCGATTACATGTTGACCTTCCTCAATAGCCGAAAGATAAACTATTTCTTTAGTTACCTTACTTTTTTCAACTTTGAGATATGGAGTTTCTAGAAAACCATAATTATTAGTTCTTGCGTAAACTGATAATGAATTAATAAGACCGATATTCGGTCCTTCTGGAGTCTCAATAGGACAAACACGACCATAATGTGTTGGATGTACATCACGGACCTCAAAGCCAGCTCGCTCCCTTGTTAAACCGCCTGGTCCCAAGGCTGAAACCCTCCGCTTGTGAGTAACTTCTGACAACGGATTATTTTGATCCATAAATTGCGAAAGTTGGCTAGAACCAAAAAACTCTTTAATCGCAGCAGAAACTGGTTTTGCATTAATCATCTCTTGCGGCATTAGCCCTTCAGATTCAGCAAGCGTGAGTCTTTCACGGACAGCTCTTTCAACTCTTGCGAGACCAATCCTAAAAGCATTTTCAGCCATCTCACCAACAGATCTAATTCTTCGGTTTCCTAAATGATCTATATCGTCAATTTGATCTTTACCATCACGAATATCTATCAAGGCATTAATTACTTGAAGTATATCTTCTTTGGATAATATCCCCGGGCCTCCTTCGCCATCATTACCTAATCTCTTATTAAATTTCATCCTACCAACAGCCGAGAGATCATATCGATCAATATTGAAAAATAGGTTTCCAAATAAAAGTTCAGTCGCTTCTTTTGTAGGGGGCTCGCCTGGCCTCATCATACGATATATTTCAACGAGCGCTTCATGTTTATCGTTAGTAGTATCAGCTCTTAATGTCTTAGAAATATAAGCGCCGCGATCTAGCTCATTAATGTATAAAGTTTCCAACTCTTTAATACCTGCATTAATAATCTGTTCGGCTATTTCAACTGTAATTAAATCATTTGCATTTGCTATTAATTCACCAGAAGACAAATCGATTACATCAAGAGCAAGCGTTTGATTAAGTAAATGCTCGAATTTAAAATCTAAGTCCTTAGCCTTTAGCTTCTTTAATTCCATAATATGCCGAGCAGTTACTCTCCTTCCGCCACTTACGATGACTTTACGGCCCACTTTAATGTCTTCAGTTAAAACAAGACCCCTAAGTCTATCCGCCTCTAAAGTAAGCTTTACGCCTGATTTAGTAATGGCATATTTATTTGTCTTATAGAAACTATGTAGCATCTCTTCATCGCTTAACCCTAGCGCCTTAAGTATAATTGTGACATGCAGTTTTCTTCTACGATCTATTCTGGCAAAAATCAAGTCCTTAGGATCAAATTCAAAGTCAAGCCAAGAGCCTCTGTAGGGTATAATTCGAGCAGAGAAAAGTAATTTTCCAGATGAGTGTGTTTTACCTCGATCATGATCGAAAAAGACCCCGGGTGACCTATGTAGCTGTGACACTATAACGCGCTCAACGCCATTAATTACAAATGTTCCGTTTTGCGTCATAAGTGGGATTTCTCCCATATATACTTCCTGCTCTTTTATTTCCTTCACTCGCTTATCATTAGCAGGGGATTCCTTATCAAATATGACAAGACGTGTTAAGACTTTTAATGGAGATGAATATGTAATGCCCCTTGATTGACATTCCCTCACATTAAAAATTGGCTTGCCTAATAAAGTATAAGAAACATACTCAAGCATGGCATGTCCAGAATGGCTCTTAATAGGAAAGACGCTTAAAAAAGCACTCTCCAATCCTCTATCCTCTCTACTTCGAGGATGATCATTCTCCTGAAGAAAATCTTTATAGGAGTCTATCTGGGTAGATAAAAGGTATGGTACCTCCAAATTTTCTTTAAGTTTCCTAAAATTCTTTCTTATGCGTTTCTTTTCAGTAAAGGAATATGCCATATGAATATTTCTCAATTATTAATGTGTTAAAGAGTAATGCGGTGAATTGAGACCCTTTCGAATCTCAATATCTCTACTTAATTTCAGCAGAAGCTCCAGCCTCATCAAGCTGCTTCTTCAGCTCTTCAGCTTCATCCTTAGACACACCTTTTTTTAATGAACTAGGGGCCGCTTCAACTATGTCCTTAGCTTCCTTAAGTCCTAGGCCAATAGCAGTTCTAACAACTTTAATTACTGCAACTTTATTGCCACCGAAAGACTGTAATATCACGTCAAACTCTGTTTGCTCTTCAGCTTCAGGCGCATCTCCACCAGCCGCAGGACCAGCGGCTACTGCCACAGCTGCAGCTGCAGAAACGCCCCATTTTTCCTCTAAACTGTTAACAAGCTCTACAACTTCCATAACGGATTTATTGCTTAATTCTTCGATTAATTCTTCATTAGTTAGTGCCTTTTTTTTCGCCATTTTTTTCTCCTAAATATAATAATTTAAGCTCATTGAGCTTTTGCATGTAAAACTCTCACCATTTGTGATGGGACCTCATTTATGGTCCTAACAAATTGAGTTAGAGGTGCTTGTAAAATACTAAGCAATTCAGCTCTCGCCGCATCGAGGGTTGGTAAGGAAGCAATTTGACCAATATACTCAGGTCCATGTGCCTCACCACTCAGAGCAACAGCAACTGCAATTAATTTTTCATTTCCTTTAGAAAAATTTTGAACTAATCGAGCAGCCGCACCGGGATCATCTTTAGCAAGCGCTATAATTAATGGCCCCTGAAGTAAACCTTCAAGGCATTCCAAGCCGGTTCCCTTAAAAGCTCTTTTAGCTAGGGTGTTTTTAACAACCCTGAGATACACACCTTCTTGCCTTGCTTGTGACCGTAGCTCTGAAAGCTCAGCCACAGATAGTCCTCTGTACTCTGCGAGAACGCCTGACTCAGCTTCTAATGCAACTGAATTGACTTCAGCCACTAAAGCCTTTTTTCCATCTAAATTAAGAGCCATCTTTTCTCCCTGGTTAATAAAACTCGAATTACTTCGAGCGCTTAATCAAACAAACCGGCATCATGCCTTCTTGTTTATTTGATGCGTCAAAACCAGATATGATTTTTTCAACATCATCTGCGTAGGCTGCATATGCAATTAACAATATGACCTAAGGTCTTAGATGACACCATTATGGCGGCATTTTCTTCCATGAAATCTATTCACTAATGCTCGATTTATCAATGTTAAAGCCGGGGCCCATTGTTGACGAGACTGATACTTTCTTTAAATATACGCCCTTTGCACTTGAAGGCTGGACTTTCTCCAGCGCTACTATGAGTGCCTGAAGATTTTCCTTTAATTGTTCTGGGCTGAAACTAGTTTTTCCTATTGTACAATGAATGATACCCGCCTTATCTGCACGATATCTAACTTGACCACCTTTAGCATTTTCAACCGCCGTTTTTACATCAGTTGTTACAGTTCCAACTTTTGGATTAGGCATTAAACCTCTTGGGCCTAATATCTGTCCTAATTTTCCTACAACGCTCATTGCGTCAGGAGTAGCAATAACAACATCAAAGTTAATTTCACCTTTCTTTATTGAATCGGCTAAATCATCAAAACCAACCAAATCTGCACCAGCAGCCTTCGCCACTTCAGCATTTTCATCTCGAGCAAAAACAGCTACTCTTACTTGTTTGCCCGTACCATGAGGTAACACAGTTGCCCCTCGAACCCCTTGATCTGACTTGTTAGAGTCAATCCCGAGATTAATTGCAGCATCAACTGACTCATCAAATTTTACGTATGACAATTCTTTTACTTTAGAAAAGGCCTCTGCTAAAGATAAAACAGTTTCAGCTAAATTTAATTCATTTATTTTTTTTCTTTGTTTAGATAGAGCAGCCATATTAATCCTCCACTTCTAATCCCATGCTTCTCGCACTGCCAGCAATAATATTAACCGCAGCATCAACTTCATGAGCATTTAAATCTGGTTCCTTCATTTTTGCAATCTCTTCTAATTGAGCTCTTGTCACCTTCCCAACCTTTAGAGTATTAGGGGTACCACTTCCCTTTTTAATCCCTGCAAATTTTTTTAACAATACAGACGCGGGAGGAGTTTTTGTAATAAAAGTAAAGCTCTTATCGTTATAAACCGATATAACCACTGGAACTGGTGTGCCGGCCTCCATATTTTGAGTCTTGGCATTAAATGCCTTACAAAAATCCATAATATTTAGTCCATGCTGACCTAAGGCCGGGCCAACCGGAGGACTTGGGTTAGCTTTTCCTGCTGGTACTTGTAACTTAATATAATTTTCTAGTTTTCTTGCCATACAAAAATATTATCCTTTTTCAATTTGAGAAAAATCTAATTCTACTGGAGTTGATCTTCCAAGTATCTGAACTGATACGGTTACCTTATTTTTTTCATAATTAACGGTCTCAACAACGCCTGAAAAATCATTAAACGGTCCATCTGTAACTCTCACCAATTCGCCTGTTTCAAATAAAACTTTCGGTCTAGGACTGTCTGTCCCTTCTTTAACACGATTTAAAATAACATCTGCTTCTTTCTCGGTGATTGGTACAGGCCTATCAGTTGAACCCCCGATAAATCCAAGCACCTTAGGAACTTGCTTTACAAGATGCCACGTCGTGTCACTCATCTCCATCTGGACCAAGACATAGCCTGGGAAAAATTTGCGCTCCGTCCTTTTTTTCTCACCATTCTTAATTTCAACAACCTCTTCAGTTGGAACAATAATATCTCCAAATTTATCGTCTAAATTATTTAGCATAATTCTTTCTTTAAGGGAATCACGCACTTTGGCCTCATAGTTTGAGTAAGCATGAATAACGAACCATTCCAAGGCCATGACTACCCTCCTTGTCCCGTAAGCAACCTTGTTGCCCACAATAAAAACATATCAAGCAGCCAGAAAAATAAAGCCATAACAAAGGTAAAAGCAACCACAACTAAAGTCATCTGCGTGGTCTCCTGGCGCGTTGGCCATACAATTTTTCTTAGCTCGACGCGAGAAGTTAAAATAAACGACCAAAGGTTTTTACCTGTAGATGTTTGATATAAAATTATGACACCCAGACCGATTCCGCTAAGCAAAACTAAAATTCTTAGCAAGCCACTCATCAGGGGGTAGGTATTATAAAAAATTACCCCGGAAAAAACGATCGCAATGGATAGCAATAACAAAAGCTTGTCTAAAGCAGTTTTATAATTGTTACTTTTTACTTCCATATCTAAAAAACTCATATAAAGCGATTCCTTAACCTGGCAGGCCAGGAGGGACTTGAACCCCCAACCTGCGGTTTTGGAGACCGCTGCTCTACCAATTGAGCTACTGGCCTAAATAAAACTAAAGCAAGCCATTGGTCAAAACCATAGCTCGACTTATAACCAATCCGCTTACTCTATTATTTTCGATACAACTCCGGCACCTACAGTCCTACCACCCTCACGGATCGCAAAACGTAGACCGTCTTCCATTGCAATCGGTGCAATGAGCTCTACTTTCATTTGGATGTTATCA
>Ga0114996_10005400_pt1 | contig 15028 bp, 20 predicted proteins | sample ArcticOcean_MG_C_4_FD_87039 | JGI IMG/M metagenome (GOLD analysis project Ga0114996, IMG submission 87039) | Marine microbial communities from western Arctic Ocean - ArcticOcean_MG_CB4_134 | ecosystem: Environmental > Aquatic > Marine > Oceanic | place: Arctic Ocean: Canada Basin | collected...
ACATATATGGCCTTTCCAATGTTTATGAACAATAATATTAATTTTCTAGTTTTAGGTGGTTTGATGTTTATATTAATATTAAGCGCCATGTTACGTGTTATGCCGCCGATGTTCTGTGTTGGATGGTCTGACGTGGTAATGGGTTGGGGAACTGGTTTTATTCTAGGCGCCCTTTGGCTGTTTTTTATACGTTGGATAAATGCTAAATATCCAAGCAATAGCTTCACCTATTTCGGTAAATCAAAAAGTGATAGACAGCAATGTATTCTTGAAAAAAGTGCCTTCCGATGTAAAAAAACAAAAAAAGCAACTTGAAGACGATTTAAGGATGAAGATGAAACATTTGCCAATGTTGCCGGAACCATTTGAGGACACCATGGGCGACTCGGCGGCGCATATTTCTACTTGGCATGCGTCCAGCCAATAAGGTGGAATTATATTTTTTAGCATATGTTTGCACAAAATTGTGAAGCACCGCATTCATAGGCTTTTGACTATATAAAATTAAATTTTCTTCTGGAAATAAGGGAGTTCTTAACCGTCTATTCACTGTATTATGGAATGTATAAAACATTCGTTGTAGTTTAGCTTTCGTATTTACATCTGCAGGTTGAATATATTTTAAATAAGCTGTTGCATGTGCGCAACAATCCGGACAAGGTAAATGTCGACATATTTTCTTAAACATATTCAAACAACTAGGATAATGGCGCCTATAAAAGTTTTCATCGACTTGTTCAGCAAATGTATGAAATAAAGCCCAAGTGGCATTTCCCCATAGAGCTGACATTATATATAATAGATATAAAGAGTTATGAAAAACTATACATAAATATGAATTACATTACGGAAGGCAATATAAATTTTACAGGCGAACTTCTTAAAATGATCTGCAAAGAGGAAGTTGCGGGGGAAGATACCGCGACTGCACAGTGTTTAATAAGCAGCGAGCCGTTGTTAGATACCCATATTGTCTTACAATGTGGACATAAATTCAACTATATGAATATTCTGGAAGAAGTAAAACAACAAAGGCGCCCCTCTCATCTAGAAATCCAGCGCCTTAGTCGCTATCAAATAAAATGTCCCTACTGTAGGAAGATACAAAATGGCATTCTCCCTCTTCGTCTCGGTCAAGAAAAAATTCCCGGAGTCAATTGGCCACCTTCAAAAATGTATTTGAAGGATTTATGCAAAGCCATTTTTAAATCTGGTCTACGCAAAGGAACAGCTTGCAATAAACCGTGTGAAGAAAACTACTGTAAACGCCATAAGAACTATGAATCCAAGAAAACGACCGCCATGACCAACATAATATTATGTCAGACCGTTCTGCGCTATGGAAAACGTAAGGGTAATAAATGTCTACATCGGTGCCGACCAAATCATGCCACCTGTTTTCGTCATTTATCTAAAAAAGATAATAAATAATACTTAATAGATAATACAATGGACAAACAACAACTTCTTTATTCTGTAAAATCATGGATAGATATTGACGATACTATTAGAGATCTTCAACGAGAAATACGTGTAAAAAGAAAGGAAAAAAAGGAATTAACAGAGACCTTGGTATCAACAATGAAAAGTAATGATATAGACTGTTTTGAATTGGGTCAGGGTAATACACTTCTTTATACGCAGCATAAAATTAAAAAACCATTGTCCAAAAAACACCTTCTTACCTGTCTTACCAGCTATTTTAGTGGGAATACGGCAGATGCACAAAATCTTGGTAAGTATATTATGAACAGTCGTCAAACCAATGTAAAAGATAAGATTAAACGCAAACAACAAAAAAAAAATAAATAGATTATATAATATGAATACACATTCATCTTATAAAAGAAAAGTATCCCAACACCTTCAATATACATTGTCTGAGCCCATTGATATAAAGGCAGCCAAATCAATTGTGGTGCGCAACAGGAAAAAAGAACCGATCGGTATACCTGATCACATAACACTTAAAACTCCTCATGTCATTTTACAAAGTCAATGCAATAATTATCTATATCCTATCAAAACAGCTCTTAATACAGACTTTTCCAGTATCTACTCTGAACCCAAAAGAATTTGTCTAGCCGTTTACCGTGTTAACCATTGTCGCAATCGCAGCGATATTCTAATGCCATTTTTAGAATATCTACTGTATAAATATCCTGCTTCTAACAAATCCAGTTCCAATTTATTCATATTTCCATTTATAAAGGGGAAAAATGGCAATATTCTTCAACATGCGAACGCATTTTTTAAACATCTGACAGGATACTCTAGCAAACCGGAAGGTTTTCTGGAGCAAGATCAAAATATATATCTATTCTATAATATATCAGAGTTGGATAACTATAAGATAACGCGTGTAACATTGCAGACCCAAAAAAGTGAACTGTGGTGGTGTTTGATAGATGAAATCTGCAATCATAAAAAAATTATAAACTTCCCCATTCACCCTTCCGTATATAGACTATTTTATACGAATCCACCCCTTATTTACCTACATACACAAGAAAATAAATATATTGATATTCCCATCGTGGCCTTCTGGGGAAACTACTATAAATTTATACCCATCGTTGCCGCCTTAGGACAACAAGCCACGTCTCTTATTCCGCGATTAGGATCTTCTTATTACTACGGGAGCTTTAGAAAAGCTGTACGCCATGCCGGCTGGACACCTTTTTATACCAAACAAATATCATATAACAAAATAATTACAGATGATGATGGGAAATATACACAAGGAGGACTCATTCGGTTTGCCCTATTTGCAGGCAAAACAAAAATAATTCACAATGAACACGAATTGCATAACTATTTACAAAATAAAAACTCATGGTTTAAGAATTATCAATCTCTCTATATCGGAAAAGTCTGGCATGACTTTCATTACTACAGTATTAATCCCGAATATATCACTAAAAATCATAAGCAGCAGGTCCCGCTTTCTATTCACAACTTAGATATGAATTCTTTAAAGGCCAATTGGGACCCTTCCTACACGGGATACAAAATTACCTAATTTATAATATAAAATAAATATATATATGAGCCTTTTTTCTCTTCTCTCCACAATTGCCCTAATATTAACCGTCAATTCTTTCTTTCAGATCCTACCATGGCTCCTACCACGGATAGAAGCTGCAGATATTATACCATATCAAGTTTGGGGAAACGCACTACTAATTTTCTATTTAATATTGCCTAGAACAAACGGCAATGATTATTTAAAATCCCTATCTGGTGGTGGAAAGCCCGTTGCGACTTCTCGCCGTCGCAAACGATAGTTTCTATGAATCTCTTTAACTTCGTTTTAAGAAAATTGATAAAACCAATTAGATAGATAATAACAATCATAATCAATGGAAAAACGCTTGAACCATAAATATACCACTTGGCTCGGTAATTTTAAAGCCACCATACGAGAAAATATTATGGACCAGAATAAACTAACAAAAGAGATGAAAGTTGAACTTCTTGAGTTTATCTATAACTATCCAGCTTTCGTTATTACAAAAGAAGATTTACAAAAACGAAAACGTGTTAAAAATATTGTGCCATATCACGAACGCTGCTGCGCTCTTCGCGCAGATTCCCTGCAATGCACGCGCCGTCGTAAGGATAATAACACATTCTGTGGTACACATATGAAGGGAATACCTCACGGTGAAATTCATAAAAATTCCCCAAATGAAAAAACTCAAAAAATACAAATATGGGCCGAAGAGGTAGAGGGAATTATATCACATTTGGATAAATTTGGCAATGTATACGATCCCCAAGATGTATATCAAAACATTACGAATCCAAAAATTATTGCCAAATATACTAAAAAAGACGATGTGTATGTCTTTCAGCAGGTCTAATTATTCTTTCTTGGAGATTGGTAAATTTTTTTGCATATCTTTGACCATAAGCACTATCTGTTGCAGCATGGGTTTACAATTATAATACGTGCCGATATAGATACCTATACTAAAACCGCATAGAATTTGCCACATCTTATTATATATATATAACAAGATATAAAATTGAATCGATCGAGATAATAAAAGATTCTCATTATCTTGAATCTACCCACTGACCATGAGTCATATTGCAGAAGATACTATTCCCGAGGCGTTAATCAATCGAAGGATTTTCACTCGCTCACTATATGAAATCTTGGAGAAAGATGAAGCCGGCGCTGCAAAGTATTTCAATTCAACCTTGGAAAATCGTACAGATTCTACATTACTATATCGAATTCCAGACCATCAACGCTGGCCGCAATGGGCAAAGCAGAAACTGTGCAAGTTAGTAGATAGTGTATTTAAGAATTTTACTATACAATGTATCATTCTTTCCAAACATTATGATACTAGGGAATATTTTGATTTTGAAGACGGTCAAACGCGTCTGAGTATCCTACAAGATTACTACAATGATGGATTTACATATTGTGGACATCTCTTTTCTGAATTGACTGGCAAACAACAACACCGATTTGAAAATTATCAACTTACTATAGAAGAACTATCGGGTGCCAGTGATGGAGATATTCATGAAATGTTTGAGCGGTGTCAAGAAGGAAGCACGCTGAAAAATTGTGATAAGTTCTGGAATCGCAAAGAACTGGCATCCGTGAATTTTGCATGCCAACTTATTAGATCTGCGCCATGGCGCCATGAATATATGGGGACGCGCACTTTCTCCTCCAAAAAACGCCAGCGATTGCCCGATGTCGTAGGATTAGTTGTCGCGCTTGTCTGTGAGAATGGTCAAAACTATATTACCTCATCCTTTCGCAAATTGTATGCAAAACTTAATACCTCCATCGATACAGAAGCAATGCATAAAATACATACATTTCTTCAATTCTATTTTACAATTATTGATACTGCATATGATGTAATACCAATCATGGAGACACTTCATTATAATGAAGGAGGGGACATCAAGACAAAAAAGGAGCGCCGATTGAAATTTTGGCATATAGGAGAATATTTGGGCATGATTCTTTGGGACTACTTGCAATATACCGACGAGGCGATAATGGTAAAACAAGCGCGTTGGGTGCAAATTATCAATATAGATCGGCAAGTGCTAGATTTCATGCGAGGTAAAAAGACCATCTGGAATGGTCTTCCACGTTTAATCTCTGGATGCGATGCAACGACGGCAAATATAGCCAGTCGCGTTGAACGTATTCGCGCGTTTAGTGCATCAGAAGATATGGGCAATCGCGATACATATTGTGAAAACTCCGGCATTATATGGCAAGTAGACGATGATTCATCTGACAGCGATGATGACAGTAATAGTGGAAGTAGTTCCGCAACAACGGTGATGGAGCCTGCCCCTGCTGGAGACAATCTCGAGGCCGCCCAACTAGCCAGCGTAATAGCAGTCTCTACCATTGAAAGCACCCACGACGGCTTGATATGACCCGGAATCTATTGAATTATATTATATTTTCCTACAATTCCAACAAGAATGTGTTTTTTTATCCCAAACTGTTGGTTCTCTGTAATATATATCCAAAACACAATTCATAACTGTTTTTCATACTTTTCACAATACCAGTGTATACATTTGCAGATGGTGTTGGTTCTAATCCGAGATTTAATATTATGATTTTATTTATGATATTAGTCATATATAATTTTTTTAAATACAACCCCATTCTATATATTTCAATTTATTGTTTTTTTATAACTTTTATGATATTATAAATACTTTAATAATAGTTAAATTAAGTTAAAGAAATATATATATATAATTTACATATGACAGCAGTAGGAATAGATTTAGGCACGACATACAGTTGCGTAGGCGTTTGGCAAAATGATAAAGTAGAAATCATTGCCAATGACCAAGGCAATCGCACCACTCCCTCTTATGTTAGTTTTACAAAAAATGAAAGACTTGTAGGAGATGCTGCCAAATCAATGGCGGTATCCAATCCAGAGAATACAATTTTTGACTCTAAACGTTTGATTGGAAGAAAGTTTTCAGATCCCGCAGTTCAGAGCGATATCAAATATTTTTCTTATCGTGTATCTGAGGGATCAAAAGGCAAACCAACTATTCAGATTACATGCAAAGACGGTGAAAAAACATTTCACCCCGAAGAAGTTGCCGCCATGATTTTAACAAAAATGAAGAATATTGCTTCCGCATATCTAGGAGAAGAAGTGAAACAGGCTGTTATTACAGTTCCGGCTTATTTCAATGATGCGCAGCGACAATCTACAAAAGATGCGGGTGTCATTGCTGGTTTAGAAGTTCTTCGTATTATTAATGAACCAACAGCTGCGGCGATTGCTTATGGACTAGATAAAAAATCAGGAGAAAAAAACGTATTAATTTTTGATCTTGGAGGAGGAACCTTTGATGTATCATTATTGAATATTGATGATGGTATTTTTGAGGTCAAAGCTACCGCGGGAGACACGCATTTAGGAGGCGAAGACTTTGATACCCTATTAGTAGAGAGTTGTATGCAAGAAATAAAGCGAAAGCTTAAAAAAGATATTTCTGAAAATAAAAGAGCATTGCGTCGATTGCGAAATGCTTGTGAACGGGCCAAACGCACGCTCTCTAGTTCCACTGTGGCACATATGGAAATTGATTCGCTTGTAGATGGTATGGATTTTACAACCAAAATAACCAGAGCAAAGTTTGAGGCATTGTGCGATACTTTGTTCAGAAAAACGATGGAACCTGTGGCAAAAACACTGCGTGATGCCAAAATTTCAAAGGGACAGGTTGATGAAATTGTGTTGGTGGGAGGGTCTACACGGATTCCAAAGGTGCAGAGTTTATTAAAAGAGTTTTTTAATGGAAAGGATATTTGTAAGAGTATCAACCCCGACGAAGCCGTGGCTTTTGGGGCCGCGGTTCAAGCGGCTATATTAACAGGTTGTCAGGATGAAAAAATCAATGAACTTTTATTACTGGATGTCGCCCCTCTTAGCTTGGGAATTGAAACTGCGGGTGATATTATGACCGTGCTTATTCCTAGAAATACGACCATTCCTACAAAGAAAACTCAAACATTTTCTACCTATGCACATAATCAAACAAAGGTAGTGATCAAGATATACGAAGGCGAGCGAAGCCGCACACGCGATTGCAACTTACTGGGAACTTTTGAATTGGCTGGCATTCCGCCCGCACCTCGTGGAGTTCCTCAGATTGAAATTACCTATGATATCAATGCCAATGGTATTCTTAATGTTACAGCTGTAGAAAAGGCAGGTGGAAAAGAAAATAAAATTACTATCACCAATGAAGGCGGTCGATTGACGAAAGAAGAAATAGCAAGAATGGTGGCAGAAGGTGAAAAATACAAAGAAGAAGATGATAATTACAAACAATGTGTAGAAGCGAAAAACAAGGTTGAACAACATGCATATACACTGAAAAATACTCTGAATGATGAAAAACTAAAAGATAAACTAGACCCTGAAGACAAAAAACTTGTGGAAGAAAAATGTGATGAAGTTCTGCAATGGCTTGAGGCCAATCCAGAGGTGGACAAATCTGCGTATGAAGATAAAATGAAAGAATTGGAAACTGCTACCCAACCTATTATGCAAAAACTTTACCAAGGTGCCGCGGCTGGTGGAATGCCGGGAATGCCCGCGAATATGGCTGGTGGAATGCCGGGAATGCCCGCGAATATGGCTGGTGGAATGCCCAGCGAAGCCCCGACGCCCAAGTCGGATGGTCCGAATATTGAAGAGCTTGATTAATTGGATATTAAATATAATATATCATATAATAAATATGACCTTTCATACAGATTTACGAATATTGTTAACATCTCTTATTGGAGGAATCATTGCAGCTATTCCAGATGAAGAAATGCTTATTCTAAGAAAATTTACATATTTACGAGAGAGTCTGCCTTATAAAGCGCCCGAGTTATTATCTGGCATTTTAACAGATGTGCATGCCATGTTATATAGAAACGTGCCCATTCATTCCGATGATGCACAAAATCCCCTCTGGAAAAAAAATATACAACGCATGTGGAATCATGACATACAAGATTTTATCACAACGCATATGCCGCCACAAAATGACTCTCAATCGACAATTCCATAATTACCTGATCGTTTAACTCGGAATAAATCCATACAATGTTAATTCATAATCACTTCTCTCTAGTAAATCCACCACAAAATGTGGTGTATTTTCTGCAAACGCAATATTGGGTAGAATAATGCCGCGTGCTTTGAGCTTTTCCCGATAATCTGTTGTTTTTTGGCAGATGGTTCCATGCGAGGGCAACTGCATTTGGATACTTTTTTTCCCATTGGTTTTTGTTGTTAGAAAACGATCTTTTAAACGCTCTATATAGAATGGATATGCGCGATGATGTATTAAATGGGCCGATTTTCCGCTCGGCCACTCAAACCCTGGCCGATGATAACAGGCACCCAATAGATTGGATTCATGTTTGGTCAAACCAAGATATTCCGGCGGATGAAACGTGCAGATTTTTTTAATCTTGGTTTTATTGTATTCTGTTATGGGGGAAATAAAGGCTGACAAGGAGGGCGAAAGGGCGATTTCATGAGGCAATACATGATTAAAGAAGATTAGATGGATATGATCTTTACAATTAACAGTGACAATTCGCCTATACGCACCATAATGCTCATTCATCCAGTCTGGATCAATCTTGGTGAAGGATTTAGAACCCTTCTCTTTCCAATAAAGATACATTTGTAGGGCCTCCTCTGTTGGGATCTGCCAGTACACAAAACTGCGCACACCCGTAATGGCGGCAATACAACCAATCTCCGGATCTGGATTAAATTGCGTCACCCCATCTTGTGATGTTATGAAGATACGCTCGCCTTCAATATGTAAAGATCGCGCGTCTAGCTTTGACTTTTGGCAAAGCCGGAGACGATTAATATGGCGCTTGGTCTTACGTTGGTAGATTGTATCCAATATTTTTCCAACTTCTCTGTTTCCATTGATCAGAGAATGAATAGGCGTAAAATACTCATTAATAAATCCTTGTGCTGCCATTGGAACGCGTTGTTTTGGGACCTTTTTCGGTTCCAATTTTTGCGCAAAAGATGGCTCTGAAATCTTTTCCACAAACATATTATTTATATTTGCATAAAAGGATGTTTTTTCAACAGCAGCGTTTCTTTCTGATGTTGAAATATTCAAACGATACACCGCGGCACCCTCCCGTAAGATCATTTTCCGTGCACTTGCGATATCATGGATAATAATACTGCTAATATCGACCAAGGTGGGAACTGGGTTGCTCATATTGTGTATAGAGACACGATTTTATATAATAAATCAATTTTTAAAATAGTATAAATTAATATTCTATCCATTACATATAATGGATCCATCTAAACCTAATGAAATGAATGATGTTCTTGTAGATATATACCCCAACGGAACTTCCATATTTCGCGATATCTCCAAAAAAAGCCATTGCTATGCACAATGGCAAGCCGCATTGCACTGCTTTGAAAACAACTTGCGCGAAACGCGTTTAACACAACGTTGTAGTCGTTTCATGGAAGCATGGGATAACTGTTTAAAGCAACAATCGCCACTACCATCTTTAGAAAATACCAAATGAAATATAAAAAAAGATGCCTCTACGTTCAGCTTATCCTTTGGATTCGCTCCCACTGAGTTTCTTTTTCCCCCCTATGCATACTCGCATACTCGCATAACAGTTCCCGTCGCCACGGACAGCTATGATTATCTACTGCCAGCCTACTTCAATTTACTCTGTAGATTATTTATATCTTGATAAATCTGATCTAAACAATCATTCGCACGTTGAATAAACATGGGAACAACTGTTTTAAAAGTGGCCTCTCCGCTTTGCATATGTGTAAGTAACTCCAGTTTTTTGGCATCTACAGATGCATCACGCGCAGGTGCTCCCAACTGTTTGCATTTTTCGAAGACGTAGCTTACCAGCTTATAGAGATCATGAGGATCAAAGGCTTGGTTGCGAATCATCTGTTCAAACAACTGGATGTCCATGGTTTCTTCGATTTCTAGACGCAAAGGATGCTCTGTTCGTAACAAACGCATCAGTTTGATCTTTATTTCTTGGTATAAACGGGTAATCCACTCATAATCTGGCGGATCTCCAGCAATACGTTCTGCCAATAAGTCCATAAATGCCCGTTTAAAATTCTCTGATAACGCCTTATGCACTTCCCCATGTATAGTATCCATATACCCAATTATAACTAGCTGTACTTATATATATATATATAAATTGCATATTATTCTCATTCGCCCATAAAGTCACTCTACCACCGCTTCTCCCTCTTTCTTATCCTGAATACAAATAGAATGATGGTAGAGGACAATCGCCTCTTGTGGACCCTTAAAGTCTTCTACTATAACCCATTTATCTATCTCCGTATCCTTATAATGCTCAAAAAAGTGTTTAATTTTCGTTAATGTCCATTTGGGTAAATCTGCATAATGTGTAATATTTGCATAATTGGGATCTACAGTTGTCGCAGGCACGGCTATTATTTTCTCGTCCTTCCCTTTCTCATCGCTTGTCAATAAGACGCCAATAATCTTTACTGATATGATCGTGCCCGGATATAAAGCGTAATCACAGATAAGCAATACATCTAAAGGATCGCCGTCACCACTAATGGTATTGGGAAAATAACCATAATTACCCGGATATGCCATCGCCGTATGCAATATACGATCGCACCGAATGCTCTTAAGTTTCTTATCATATTCATATTTTACAAACGAATTAAGAGGGATTTCTACAATCATATCAAACTGTGAATACTGCATATGAAATATATATATATATAATATAAATATATGTAGTGTCCTCCCTTATAGGAAATCATGAATATATAATAAATAGATAATTTGTTATAAATAATATATTTATTAATATTTATCAATAATATGCTCTCCATCATGGATAATGTGGGGGCATACACATTCACCTTGCCATCCTGGCATATATCGCCCCAAACGTCCATCAGAACAGCGGCACATACCATCTGGAAAGGAAACTGCTGTGGGAGTTTGGATACAAAATTCTTTTGAGAAACCTTTCGATCGACAACGATCAAAATTTGAAAAAGGTTCAGGAGTTGTAAAGAAAGCATAAAAGGTTATGATGCCACTAAAGGCAATAAAGAATAGAAACAGTAGCTGGCTTCCTGTTAGGTTGATTCCGGATATAGTGATACAGCCCATTTACTATACTATCATACTTTAAAAATCGGCCGCATTGTCCTCCTCGTTTTGTTTTTCATATTCTTGTTTCCAAAAGCTATCCCATGTATCTGCTTCTTTGGCAATTTCTTGTTTCACATCTTCACGTATCGTAGGCGGCAGTTGTGTATCCGCCTCTATTGTTGAGACGGTCTCGCTGGTACCCGTATGTGTAATGGTAGTATTGTCCACCTTTTTATTATCAATCATAACATCTGCTGTTTCCGCATTTTGTAATGTCTGAGCCCGTGATATCTCGCCTTCTTCGTCACCCCTGCCCCTCCCGCGCCCACTCCCACCCTTACTTATCTCGTCGGGCGAGGTATTTGTTTCTGAACTCTGATAGCCAAAAAATGCTAGCACAATGCCAATTAATCCCAAACCTATGGTCAAGGCAGCCGTATTTTTATCCATTTATGCTATATTCAGAGATGAGTATCCCACTATTTAAACCCAATAAATCTAAAATTGAATAAATATATTGGCATTTGTGGTATCCAAGAATGGATCGGGGGTATATACAATGGAAAACATGTTGTAATAGCACTAGTTTCTTCGGTTACAAAATAGATATTCTCAAAAGTGCCGTGCAAAAATATTTGCGCCGACGAGAAAGAAAAAAAATGATATGGTGTATTGGAGAAATTTATTTATTTCATGTATTGGCACAAACAATACAAGAAAAAAAAGCAGCGAAAGCCATTATTACAAATCTGCTAAATCGTATCGTCATTATGCTAGACGAGGAATTATTATTTATTGAATGGGAAAAGTATTTGCATTGTAGAACATTGCTAGAAACGTTTGAAACCGGCAAGCGTAATGATTGTAAACCGTTGATTCAAATATGCAACATATTAGTAGATGCAGAATTATTACGTTTAACAGATGATATTGCTGGTTACTTTTGGCGAGGTATGAAACATTGGGATATTTCACCACCAAAGACAGTTTATACAGCATATAGCGTGAGCCCCTTTCAGCAGACTGCAGCCATGCAAAAAGCCTTGGCACTCCAAAAACCGAAAGATTCCAAAAAAGTCTTACTGTTAATGGCCAATTTTATAGAATATTTTGATCAGAAAAATTCCGAATGCTTTTATTGGGCGTTTCAACTCTTTGAACTTGGACAGAATAAAATAACTGGCGGAACCCGCTTCCATCGTAATGGTTGCGAATATATTATTTGGGAATATTTGTTACAAAAATGCGGAAAAAATCAATCCTTAACACAATGTATTAAGTATCGATTAAAAGAATTCTTTATAAGGGGGCGCGGTGAAAGACAAATCTTTCTTACGGCTGCAGTTATGTTGGTAATGCACAAAGCAGATATTGATTGGCAACTGACGAAACCAAGTCATACTACCGAGAACAAGGATCTAGCCAATCTCTACAAAAATCGCACCAAACTAATAATCGATGGATATGCTATTGATATGCATTGCAGTCAAGGGCGAAGAATGGGTAAGAATAAAGTAGATTTTATTATGAGTGGCGCCGTCGTGGTAGAAGAAAACAAACAATGGTTCGTCAAAAAATGGCGCGATGTGTACAATAATGGACATTTACATAGTATTCCAAATTAAAACTTCAACAGGTTGAAATTGGTTAGAATATAATTTCCTATATATATAAATGAGGGCAAATAGTTCTTATCATAAGTCTCAAACATTTGTGCCAATATTAAATAAAAGAGGGAATGTAAGTTTGAGAAGAAATCAAAAAATACCCTATACCATTATTCAAACATTTAAATATAGACGAGTTCCCATATCTATGCGGCATAACTTATCAAAATGGATAACAATGAACCCGGAATATGATTATGTATTCTTTGATGATAATGATATAAAACATTACATTTCAAATCATTCTTTCAAGGAATTTACATTCTCTAAAGATAAATTCATATATGCATATAATAAAATAATTCCCGGAGCTGGAAAAGCGGACTTATTCAGATATCTGATTATGTATGATAAAGGAGGGTGTTATATGGATATTGATACAACATGCCTTTGCCCCTTATCACATTTCATTGAACCAGATGATGAAGTTGTCTCGGGCATTGGTGAACGAGGGGATTTTCATCAATGGGGATTGATATATACACCAAAACATCCCTTTATGAAAATGGCATTAGAAATAGCAGTAAACAATATTATTTATGAACAATTTATTTATAATACAAGATCCTTGGAATACTTATGTGGCCCCCCTTGTCTAGATATCGCCATAAAAAGAATTCTTCATCTGGAGCAAACATATAGATTTACAAGCGGAAAATACTTGACACATAATATTACTTATACTCTACTAAAAGGTGACTTTTTTGATAATAACGTCGCATTTAAGTATAAAGATTATAAAAAAGATTTATCAAGTTTACACGTCAACTATTGGGCAAATCAACCAATCTTTCATCGGGCATCGCGCACCAAAAAATATAATTAAGAGGGCGATGGTGGGAATAAGAGTTTTTGTAGAGTAAAACAAGCGCCAAAAAAATTGAATCATTACTTAGATGCCACATCTCAGCACAAAAGACACCAATATGACACAACTTCTGCCATTAAAAGTTTCCAGAACCCTTTTGGGCGGCACTGTTTATTTCCATGATCCGACAACCGATCTCTTATACAAACTCAAAGATCCAGTAATGCAAAGTCGCTGTAACTTTTTCGGACTTTGGCGTGAAATAGAACTTGGAGAAGATGCATTGCTCCCACAAGGCACTCTAGAGCAACTTAAGCGGTATCGACCGGGGATGTATGTATTTGCACTGGATCGTAAAATTGAAGAAAATAGCACATAATCAGCGCCGATACTGAATATGTCAACACTTAGGATAAAAAAACCTAAACGTGTAAACATACAATTAGATACAATGCAGACACTCATTGAGGGCGATGTGTTAACACAATTGGCAAAACTGCCAGCGGCATCCTTTGATTGCATTGTTACATCTCCGCCTTATAACTTGGGAAAAAATTATGGTCCCAAGGTCAATGACAATAAATCACGTGAAGATTACCTTGCGTGGATACAGAAGGTCTTTATAGCCTGTAAAAGAGTATTGACCGATGAGGGATCCCTTTTCGTAAATATGGGATATAGCAATGTTAATCCGTGGATTGCTATGGATGTGGCACAAATATTGCGCCCTGTCTTTCATCTACAAAATCAAATCACATGGGTGAAAAATATCACTGTGGGAGATACATCTGCGGGCCACTTTAAACCGATCCGTTCAGCGCGCTTTATTACTCCTACCAATGAAATGATTTACCACTTCACCAAAAATGGGAAAGTGCCTATTCATCGGTTAGCAATAGGCGTGCCCTATGCAGATAAAAGTAATTTAAAAGAACGGAATAAGAAAAAACATAAAACAAATGCCATTAAAGCTGATAATCGTTGCCGTGGAAACAGTTGGTTTATTCGATACAAAACAGTGCAAAGCAAAAAAGATAAAGGCATGCACCCAGCCTCTTTTCCCGTAGAATTGGCAGAAATGTGTATTAAACTATGCATAGGTAATCGAAAAAATGTCAAGATACTAGATCCCTTTATAGGCTCGGGCTCTACCTTGGTAGCCACAAAACGATTGGGTTTGGCTGGAACGGGGATTGATATTAATGCAGATTTTCTTGCTTTTGCACAACAACGATTAATGGCATCTTAACGGCATCTTAACGGCATCTTAACGGCATCTTAACGGCATCTTAACGGCATCTTAACGGCATCTTAACGGCATCTTAACGGCATCTTAACGGCA
>Ga0114996_10005401_pt1 | contig 15028 bp, 19 predicted proteins | sample ArcticOcean_MG_C_4_FD_87039 | JGI IMG/M metagenome (GOLD analysis project Ga0114996, IMG submission 87039) | Marine microbial communities from western Arctic Ocean - ArcticOcean_MG_CB4_134 | ecosystem: Environmental > Aquatic > Marine > Oceanic | place: Arctic Ocean: Canada Basin | collected...
TTATCAAGAGTTTAATATTAGTTGTAAACTAAAATAGTTTAAAGCTTTATATTTTAAAATCTAATAGATGATTTAGTGTCCCAGACTTTTTCCAGGTTTTTAACAATCTTGAAATTTCATATACTGTTTTAGGAACAAACTTTTGAAAAACCTTTTTATAAGCGGCCCCTAAAGAAATTCCATTTTTTTTTGAAACATGTAAAAGATTTTTTTTATAGAGTAAATTTATTTTTCGTCTAGCAGTCTCCTTAGGCAAATCTAATACCAAACAAATACTAGAAATTGTTAACCTGTTTTTATTTTTTAGATCATATTGGAAAATCTCATAAATATCATTGTTCAACTCTATTAATTTACTAAATTCTGTTTCTATACTTTCGTAAGATCCATTAGAGAAAGATTTTTTTTTATTTAAAGAATATAAATGATGAGAAACAGTTACCTGTACAATCATAAATGATTCATAATCAATTCCCAGCTGCTCTTTAACTCGAACATAATAATCAATAACAAACATGCCAAAACGATACATGCCCTCCGCAAAAGGTTTTTGCTTTAGTAGCTTATCAACTGAATTTATTTTTAACTTATTTCTTATTTTGCTTATTTCTTTTTTTCTTAAATCTTCCATAATGTTTAGACCCGATTTGGTTCTTTAATTATTAATTGTACAAGTATATAAAATTACATTACTGGGTCAACCCATTTTAGGTTTTATATAGATTTAATATTTTTAGATTGATTTTCTTACTACAAAAACAAATATTATAGAAGTAATGAACATAATTAAAGCATAGGACGCTGTAGGCACCATATAAACTATTTCATCAAAAATTTGTGACGAAACATATATTGCTAGAGTACCATTTTGAAGTCCGCACTCTAAAGAAATACATCTTCTCTGAGCGATGCCAGATGCAAATAACTTAGCAACATAATATCCTACTAACATCATCACTACGTTAAGTGTTAGCGTTATAGTGCCAGCTCGAACAATGAAGCTTACAACTCTATCCCACTCTTCTATCCAAATTGCTGCAAATACAATAACAAATAAAATTATTGAGAATCTTTGAATTATCTGTGTTTTAGAAGTTATAAAGCTTGATGCAAATTTTCTAATTAACATCCCTAGAATAACTGGAATTGTAACAACAAAAACCATTTTTAAAGAAATGCTAACCATAGAAATTTCTTTCGAAATATAAGTAATTTGTAACAGTTCAGCAGATTTAAAAACTATAAAAGGTACAGTTATAATACTAATTAAACTTATAATCGCTGTTAGTGAAATTGAAAGAGCAACATCACCTTTTGCAAATTTAGTGAGTACATTTGATGTTACCCCACCTGGAGCTGCAGCAATAATCATAACTCCAAGTGCTAACTCTATTGGTGCATTTAAAATTTTAATAAGAACAAACGCTATAATTGGAAGTAAAATTAATTGACAAATCAACCCAACAAAAAAATCTTTAGGTTGTTTTAATACTCTAGTAAAGTCCTGAATTGTTAAGCCGAGTCCAAGACCTAACATTATTAGAGCTAAACAAATTGGGGCAATTTTTGTAACTATTTCCATATTGAAAGATTAGTATATAAGATGATAGTCGAAAATAAATGTTAAAAAAAATATATGATAAGTGTGTTAAATGGGCAGGATATAGACTTGCAAATCCCATTTTAGGACTTGTAGCCTTTTTGGAAAGTTTTATTTTTCCAATTCCAACTGATGCAATGCTTATTCCTATGGTTATTGCAAAAAGAAATAATTTTTTAAAAATTTCTTTAATTGCGGTAGTATTTTCAGTTATAGGCGCTGTTGTCGGTTATTTGATTGGATACATTTTTTTTAATGAGCTGGGGGTTAAAATTTTTGAAATTTTTGGCGCTGAAAATGCAAATATGTTTAAAGAAAAGCTAGCTTCAGAAAAAGGGCTTCTTTCAGGAATTTTAATACTATTTATTGCAGGCTTTACTCCTCTACCATTTAAAATAATTGCAATATCTAGTGGATTTGTTCATTTTAATATTTTCTTTTTTATAATTACTTGTCTCTTAGCAAGAGGCCTAAGATTTTTGCTAGTCGGATATCTAACTTATAAATATGGAGCAGCTATAGGTCCCTTTTTAGAAAAAAAGGGAGGCCAATGGACTATAATAATAAGTGCAATAATTATTGCGATAGTTATAGGAATTTATTTTATATTTAATTAAACAATGTTTAAAAAAGCAAATAATATACTTTTAATTTTTCTTCTTTTTGTTATTTCTGTATCCTTAATTGCTGCATTTATTATTCAATATGGATTAGGTCACCAACCTTGTAAACTTTGCATATATGAAAGAATTCCTTACATTCTTTCTATTTTTTTAATAATTGAATTAATATTTTTTAAAAAAAATGAAAAAACTACTTTATTGTTATTATCGTTAATATTTATTACTAGTGCAATTTTAGCTTTTTATCACTTCGGTATAGAACAAGGATTTTTTACAGAATCGTTTGTATGCGAAAGTGCAAGCTTTTCTGAATCTTTAACAAAAGATCAACTTTTAGAACAATTAAAACAAAAGACTATAAGCTGTAAGGATGTAAGTTTTAGAATTGCTGGTCTTTCACTTGCTACAATTAATAGCATTTTTTCTCTTCTGTTGAGTGCTATATTCACAAGATTATTTTTAAATTATGGAAAAAACTGACAAAAAAACTTTAGAAGAAATAATAAGAGTTGATCATGCTGGTGAGCGAGGAGCTATCAAAATTTATGAAGGTCAATTGCTAGCCTTAAAAACATTAAAACAAGATGAAAATTTAAAACTTACAATTGAAGAAATGAAAGAACATGAAAAAGAACATTTGGAATATTTTGAAAAAGAAATTCAAACAAGAAAGATAAAACCTACATATTTTCTTCCACTGTGGGATGTAATGGGTGTTGCTTTGGGATTTGGAACTGTATTACTTGGAAAAAAAGCTGCAATGTTGTGCACTGCCTCTGTTGAAGAGGTAATAGAAGACCATTACAAAAACCAACTTAAAAAATTAGGTAACGATGAAATAGATTTAAAATCTAAAATTGAAAAATTTAAAAATGATGAAATTGACCATAAAAATATTGCATACAAATCGGGGGCCACAAATAAAGGGCTCTATTCTATAATGCACAAAATAATTAAAACTAGTTCAAAAATTGCAATTACAATTTCTGAAAAAATTTAAATTTTTTAAGGAAGTAACTCAACATCCCAATAAAGATAATCCATCCAACTTTCATGTAAAAAATTTGGAGGAAAGTTTCTACCATTTTGATGTAAATCATCCACTGTTGGTATAAAGGGTTTTTTGTACAAGCTCATCCCAGAAGCTGAGTAAAGCCTTCCCCCTTTTTTAACATTGCAAGTAGAACATGCAGTTACAACATTTTCCCAATCTGTGACACCTCCTCTTGATTTTGGAAGCAAATGATCGAAAGTTAAATCTTTTTTATCACCACAATACTGGCAGGCGAACTTGTCTCTTAAAAATACATTAAATCTTGTAAAACTTGGATTCTCAGATGGTTTAATAAAATTTTTTAGAGCTATAACGCTCGGCAAGTTCATTTCAAACGAAGGGCTTCTAATTTTTCTTTTATAATTTGAAACAATGCTAACTCTTTCAAGAAAAACTGATTTTACAGCATCTTGCCAACACCAAAGTGAAAGTGGATAATAACTTAAGGGTCTAAAGTCAGCATTTAGAACTAATGCAGGACACCTTTCCAAAGGAACTTTTTCTGTTGCTGCTATAATCATACAAATAAGTTAGCGGATTAAAGTAAGATTTTCAAGAAATAGTTTGTTAAAATTTTATTTAATTTATAAAAGATTTTTTTTTAGAAAGTCTAAACCAAGACTTGTGCCTTCTATGGGTATTTTGTGTTCACAATTTTTAAAAAGTTTAGTTTTAACTTTAATTTTATGATTTAATAAGTATTCTTTGGATTCCAATAAGTGCGTTGGAGAAACTATAGTATCCCTGTCTCCATGCATTAAAAACAATTTGGGTTTAGAATTAATATTATCTGATAGATGCCTTTGATTGATAACTTTACCAGAGTAGCCAATAATACAACTTATTTTTTTTTTATTTTTTAATCCTGCTTGAATACTTATCATACAACCTTGGCTGAAACCTACTAGTGCCAAATTTTTAGGTTCTAATTGAAGGTTATTAAGAACTTGATCTATGAATATAATTAGTTTTTTTTCAGCTATTAAAGATTTTTCAAGTATTACTTCTTCTGCTTCTATTGATAAATCAAACCATTGAAACCCTAATGGATTGATTGAACAAACTTCCGGTGCGTTTGGACATAAAAAAATTGATTCTGGCAAAAATCTTTGCCAATGAATAGCTAGTGAGCTTATATCATTTCCATCTCCTCCATACCCATGGCATAATATGACTGCTTGTTTTGGCTTATTTTTAGATAAAGGTTTTACTATTGTTGCGTCTAAAATATAATTAGTCATATTTTAATAGCCATTTTAAAAATTTATTATCTTGAAAATCTATTTCTCCAATTATTCTGGCAAATTCATCTCCTTGTTTATTTATTAAGACTGTAGTTGGCACTCCTCTTAATTTAAATTCTTTTACAAAGTTTAAATCACGATCAAAAAATATCTTTAAATTTTTAATATCAAGATCAGAAAAAAACTTTTGTGTTTTTGCCTGATTAGGTTGCTCCATATTTACTGCAAAAACTTCTAAATTTTTAAAATTTCTGTCTTTACACAAAATATCTAGAGATGGCATTTCTTTTTTGCATGGAGCACACCAGGTCGCCCAAAAATTGATAATCACAAGCTTCCCCTTGTAGTCTTTTAAGTTGATTTTATTACCTGAAAAATCTTCAAATATAAGTGGTGAAATCGGCTTTGGAATTTCATTTATAGCTATATTATTAAGTGGAACATCTTCATTTGTTTGTGATATTGATGAAAAAATACTAAAACAAAAGAGTAAAATAAAAAACTTTATAATTTTTTGAGTTATAAACATAAAAAATAACAACTTAACATATGAAAAATAAAAATAAAGCTGTTTGGAGTACTAGATTTAATAGCCCCACTTCAAAGATTTTTGAAAAAATTGGTGCATCGATAGATATTGATAAAAGATTATTTGAGGAAGATATCTTTGGTTCCATTGTGCATACTCAAATGCTAATTAAACAAAAAATAATTAAAAAAGATATTGGTATAACAATAATAAATGGTTTAAAAAAAATTAGAGGAGAGATTAGAAAAAATAAATTTAAATTTAATAAAAAATATGAAGATATTCATCTAAATATAGAAAATAGACTTTTTCAAATCATAGGAGAAAATGCAGGTTATTTACATATAGCAAGATCTAGAAATGATCAGGTAATTACTGATTTTAAATTGTGGATAAAAAAAGCCTCCGCAGAAATTATTAAAAATTTAAATTATTTAATTCAAAGTTTTTTGAAAAAATCAGAATCTAATATTTATACTGTGATGCCAGGCTTCACCCATTTAAAAAATGCGCAGCCAATTTCATTCGCTCATTATTTATTAGCTTATGTTGAAATGTTTAAAAGAGATCAAAAAAGATTTGCTAGTAATATAAATTATATTGACGAATGTCCTTTGGGTGTGGGTGCATTAGCAGGAACTTCTTATAAAATAGATAGAGTGTATACATCAAAAAACCTTGGTTTTAAAAAACCAACTAACAATTCAATCGATACAGTTTCTGATAGAGATTTCGCCATTGATTTTTTATCTTCTTCTTCTATTTGTGCAATGCATATTTCGAGATTTGCTGAAGAAATAATTATTTGGAATTCTGATGTTTTTAAACTTATTAAACTAGATGACAGAATGTTAACTGGTTCTTCAATGATGCCCCAGAAAAAAAATCCTGATCCGGCTGAATTAATTAGAGGTAGAGCGGGAATAAACTTTGGATTATTGCAATCAATGCTAACTACTATGAAGGGTCTTCCTCTTTCATATTACAAGGATATGCAGGAAGATAAGGCCATTGTGTTTAATGGTTATGACACTCTTTTAGAATCGATTGTTATAATGAATGAGATTGTTAAAAGTTTAAAAGCAAACAAAGATAGAATGCTGTCATTATCTAACGAGGGCTATACTACAGCAACAGATTTTGCTGATTATCTTGTGCAAAACAATAACTTGTCGTTTAGAGAAGCATATAAAATTTCTGCTAAACTAGTAAACTACGCAGAAAAGAAAAAGAAGAAGTTAAATGAAATTAGTTTTGATGAAGTAAAAAAAATAAAAAAAAATTTAAATAAAAATGTGATGAAAGTGTTTAATGTCAAAAACTCAGTAAATTTAAAAACCTCTTATGGAGGAACTGCTACCAAAAATATAAAAAAAATGATATCGAAACTTAAAAGGGAATTAAAATGATTCGTATACTAATAATAATTATTACCATTTGCTTGTTTAGTGCTTCATGTGGAGTAAAAGATGAACCTGAATATCAATTAAAAATTAGTTATAATAAAAAAATAAATATAGTTTAAAAAATGAATTTTATAAGACTTAAGAAAAACGACCTTTTTGTTGAAAATATTCCAACAATTTCACTTACAAAAAAGTATAAAACTCCTTTTTATTGTTATTCTTACGGACAATTAAAAAATAATTTTAATACTTTTGTCAATGCATTTAGAGCATTTAAACCGTTAGTCTGCTTTTCGGTTAAATCAAATTCTAATATTACTTTGCTTAAAGAACTAAAAAAAATGGGATCAGGCGCTGACGTTGTGTCTGCTGGTGAGCTTTTAAAAGCAACAAAAGCAGGTATTGGTCCAAAAAAAATAGTTTTTTCTGGTGTAGGAAAAACAGAAGATGAAATCAAGCTTGCGATAAGAAAAAAAGTATTATTAATTAATATGGAATCAGTAAGTGAAGCTAATCTTATTAATAAAATTTCAAAAAAAATGCATAAAACTACTTCGGTGGGAATAAGACTAAATCCTAATATAACTGGGGAAACTCATAAAAAAATATCTACCGGTGGAAAGCATGATAAGTTTGGTTTAAGTTACAAAGATTGTATAAATTTTTGTAAAAAAATTAATAGTTTAAAAAATTTAAAACTTGATGGGGTTAGTGTCCATATAGGAAGTCAAATAACTAATATTAAACCATTTAAACAGGTTATTGATGTGTTAAATAAATTAATTATCGAAAGTAAAATTAATTTTAAATTTATTGATTTGGGTGGAGGTATGGGAATCTCTTACTCTAGTAATGAAAAAAAACTTAACCTTAATCAATACGCTCAAATAGTAAATAACTTTTTAAAAAATAAAAAAGCTAGAATTATCTTTGAACCAGGCAGATTTATTGTAGGTGATGCCGCCATTCTAATTTCAAAAGTTATTTATATTAAAAAAAGCAATAATAAAATTTTTATTATTCTAGATGCCGGAATGAACGATTTAATGAGACCAGCTTTATACAATGCTCAGCATAAAATTATTCCCTTAAAAAAAAATCGTAAAAAAATTATTGGTAATATCGAATTTGTTGGTCCAATTTGTGAAAGTTCTGATAAATTTTTAAATCAAAAAGAATTTACAAAAGTTAAAGAAGGAGATTTTGTAGCCATAAGTCATGTAGGTGCTTATGGCATGTCTTTAACATCAAATTATAATACTAGACCAATAATTGCTGAAATCATGATAAATGCCTCTAAACATAAATTAATTAAGAAGAGACAAAGTTTAGAAAGTTTAATTAATAATTAATTTAAAATTTAACTAATATGTCGCTTATAAGATCAATACTCTTTAATCTATTTTTGTACACTGGAATAATTGTTGTATTTATAATTGCACTTCCCTCATTGTTGTTACCTCCAAAATTAGCCCTTCTTTTTGGAAAATTCTTAGGTTACTACGTAATTTTTATTGTTAGGTTTTTTTTAAATACCACAGTAGAAATTAAAGGAATAAACAATATACCTAAAACAAAAAAATATTTTATAGCGTCAGCTCATCAATCTATGTTTGAAACGTTTGCTCTTCAAGCAGTGCTTGATTATCCTGTTTTTATTTTAAAAAAAGAACTTTTGAAAATTCCAATATTTGGACTTTATTTAAAAAAAATTAAATCAATAGAGATAACGAGAGACAAAACAACAAAGGATAATCTTGGTTTTTTTGAAAAAGTTGCAGTTATAATTAAAAATGAAAATAGACCTCTTTTAATATTTCCTCAAGGTACAAGAATAAAAACAGAAGAAAAAGTGCCTTTTAAAAAAGGAGTTGGGAGGATTTATGAAGCATTGAATATTGAGTGTGTTCCAATTGCATTAAATTCTGGAAAAGTTTGGCCAAAAGAAGGAATAATTAAACATGCTGGTAAAATAACTATATCTATATTGGAACCAATAAAAACGGGCTTAAACAGGGATGAATTTATTAAAAATTTAGAAAATAAAATTTATGAAGAAATAAAAAATATTTCTTAATTTTTATTTTCTACCAAAATCAGGTTTTGTTACGTCTTGACCTGCTTCAATTATATCTTTCCTAATTTTTTTTGTTTTTATAAAAATTTTTTCTAATTTTTTGCCATCTTCGGTGACAATAGCTTTTTTTAAATCCTCTAAATTTTCAATAAATTTATCAATCATATTTGAAGTGTTTTTTTTATTTTGTATAAAAATATCTCTCCACATAATTGGGTTAGAAGCTGCAATTCTTGTAAAGTCCCTTAAACCACCTGCGCTGTATTTTACGATAGCATATTTTTTTTCATCCTGAACATTGAGAGATGTATTTACAATATTATAAGCAATTAAATGTGGTATATGGCTTGTGATAGATAAAATATAGTCATGCTGACTTGCTTCCATGATATCAACTTTGCTACCTATTTTTTCCCAGAAATTTTGAAGAAAGCTAATATCTTTTTCTTTTGCTTTTTTACTTGGAGTTAAAATGCACCATCTATTTATAAAAAGTTCAGAAAAACCTGCTTCAGGACCACTTTGTTCCGTTCCGGCAATTGGGTGGGATGGAATCCAAGAAACATTATCTGGGATATTCTCTTCAACTAAGTTAATTATATTTTCCTTCACCGAGCCAACGTCAGTCAGTATAGCCCCTTTGTTTAAAGAATTTTTAATTTTTAAAATAATCTCTTGGTAACTACTTAAGGGTGTAGCAATTATAATCAAATCAGACCCCTCTACCATTTTTTTTGTATCTGGACTTGAGTCTTCTACTATTTTTAACTCAACTACTTTTTTATTTACGGCATCTGATCTATTAGATGAAACTATTTTTTCTGCTAAATTATTTTTTTTTATTGCTCTAGCCAAGGAAGAGCCAATTAACCCACATCCAATTATACAAACTTTTTTAAACATCATTTGCAAATCTCTTTAATGGATTGAATAAAATGTTTGTTAGCATTCTCATCTCCAATAGTTAGTCTTAAAGAATTTGGTATATTGTATTGCTCCATTTTTCTTAAAATCAAATTTTTGTTAACTAATTTTTCAAAAGCCTCATCTGAATTTATTTTAGCTTTATCAAAGTTCATCAAAAAAAAATTTGTAGTAGGTTTATTTGTTGCTATTTTATTTTCCTCTAAAATAGAAAATATTTTTTTTGACCACAATGTATTATGGTCTATTGCCCTTTTTGTCCATTCATTATCCTTAATAGCTTCAATGCCTGCTGAAAGTGCTGATCTATTAACATTAAAAGGAGGTTTGATTTGATACATTCCTTCAATAATTTCTTTTGAAGAATAGCCCCAACCTAACCTCAAACCAGCAAGCCCATAAACTTTAGAAAATGTTCGTGTAATCAATACATTTGCATTGTCCTTAAAAAGATCTAGACCAGAACTAAAATCTTTTTTATTTATAAACTCAAAATAAGCATCATCAACAACTAAAAGTATATCGCTTCTAAGTTTTTCCCTTAAATTAAGCATTTCATTCTTAGACAAATAAGTGCCTGTAGGATTGTTGGGGTTAGCGATAAATACAATTTTTGTTTTATTTGAAACATTTTTTAATATTTCATCTATTGACGATTTGTAGTTATGCTCATTAGCTAGCAATACCTTAGCTCCATTAAGAGATGCATAAATTCTATGCATAATAAATCCAAATTCTGAAACAATAACTTCATCACCTAACTCTAAAAATAATTTACATGTTAAGTCAAATATTTGATCCGATCCTGCTCCGCAAATAATTTTATCAGATGAAATGTTAAACTTTTTAGATATGGCATTTCTTAATGAATCAGAGTCCGATTCTGGATATTTAAAAATCTTATTCTTGTCTCTTTCAAATGCTTTTACAGCTTTTGGGCTAGCTCCTAAAGCAGACTCATTTGCAGATAATTTAATTGGGTTATCATTTTTTTTAGATTTTGATAATCCTCCAATATATCTTTCTACGTTTATATTTCTTGGTTTTGGCAGTATCATAGTCATTTTTTCTATTAATATATAAGTTGTATTGGTAAATACTATATAAGGATCTTTGTGGCAAAATAAATACAACCTAAATTGACAAAAGATATACTTTTTAGTACAAGAAAACAGCGCTGATTTACTTAATTGCGAGCGCTTAAAAAAAACAGCTAAAAAGGTTAATGCCCGGTTTAGCTGGGCTTTTTTTTTGTTTGATATGAATAGTAATACAAAAAATATAAAAAAATTGATTATTAACCAATCGATAGAACTTGATTGTGGTAAAAAAATCAAAGATTTCCCGTTAGCTTACGAAACCTACGGCTCTTTAAATAAAAAAAAAAATAACGCTATACTTGCTTTTCATGCATTGACTGGTGATCAATTTGTAACAAATATTAATCCAATTACTAAAAGAGAAGGATGGTGGACGTTTGCTGTTGGGCCTGGAAAGGCAATAGATACAAATAAATACTTTGTAATTTGTGCAAATGTTTTAGGTGGATGTATGGGTAGTTTTGGACCAAAGGAAATAAATCCACAAACTAATAAAATATTTGGTACTACTTTTCCAGTAATCACTATAAGAGATATTGTGAAAGCTCAATCATATTTACTAGAGCATTTGGGTATTGAAAAATTGCTCGCCGTAGTCGGTGGCTCTATGGGAGGCATGCAGGTTTTACAATTTACTTCTCTATACCCGGACAAATCACATTGTGCTATTCCAATTGCATGTAGCGCAAGTCATTCTGCACAAAATATCGCATTTAACGAATTGGGCCGACAAGCAATTATGGCTGATCCAAATTGGAAAAATGAAAATTCAACGCCAGATAAAGGTTTAGCAATTGCAAGAATGGCTGCACACATCACTTACCTTTCTAAAAAAGGTTTACAAGAAAAATTTGGAAGAAAATTACAAGACAAAGGAAGTCTTAAATTTAGTTTTGAAGCCGATTTTCAAATAGAAAGTTATCTTCGTTATCAAGGGGCAGCTTTTGTAGATAGATTCGATGCGAACAGCTACTTATATATTACTAGGGCAATGGATTACTTTGATTTAGAAAAACAATTTAATGGCAATTTATCTCTTGCTTTTAAAAACGTAAAATCTAAATTTTGTGTAATTTCATTTTCATCAGATTGGCTTTATCCAACAAGCGAAAATAAAGAAATAGTAATAGCTTTAAATACTTGTGGTGCAAATGTTGGTTTTGTTGAGATTGATTCAGACAAAGGACATGACTCTTTTTTATTAAATGTTCCGGAGTTTTTAAAAACACTAAGTGAATTTCTCAACTCTACTTATGAGGAAATAAATAATGAAAAAAGAATTTAAAGTAATATCTCAAATAATAAAAAAAAATAAAAAAGTTTTAGACATTGGCTGTGGCGATGGAACACTAATGGAATATCTCAAAAACAATCAACAAAATGACGTGAGAGGCTTAGAGCCAAATAAGAATCTTGTTCAAAAATGTATTGCTAGGGGGCTTTCAGTTATTGAAGGTGATGCTGAAAAAGAATTAATTCAATTTCCAGAAAAATCGTTTGATTATGTTGTTTTGAGTCAAACGTTACAAGCATTTCTTTATCCTGAAGAAGTGCTGAATCAATTACTTAGAATAGGCAAACAAACAATTGTTTCTATTCCAAATTTTGGATACTGGAAAATTCGCTTACATTTACTATTTAAAGGAACAATGCCTATAACTAAAAATATACCATATGAGTGGTATAATACTCCCAATTTACACATGTGCACTATTCAAGATTTTGTTAACTTTTGTAATCAAAAAAATATTAAAATTGATCAATCCATGTGCTTAACTAATGAAAAAATTTCTAAAATTACAGCTAGCAATATGAGTTATAAAAATATTTTTTCACAACTAGGAATATTTCTTATACAATAATTAAATATGCAGATAACTCCAATACCTTGTTTAAATGATAATTATGCATATATCATCGAAGATGCTGATTCAAAAAATGTAGGTGTAGTTGATCCCTCAGAAGCTCAGCCAATTGTAAATTTTTTAAAAAAAAAAAAATTTAATCTAAATTATATATTAAATACACATCATCATTTTGATCACATTGGAGGAAATATAGAATTGAAAAAGCGGTATGATGCTAAAGTAGTGGGATATTATGGTGATAAAAATAGAATACCAGGTATTGATATTTCTTTAAAGGATAATGAAAAATTTAGTTTTGGAAATTCAATTATAAAAATAATGCATATTCCCGGTCACACATTAGGTCATATATGTTTTTTCTTAGAAAAAGAAAAAATAGCATTTACCGGTGACACTTTATTTTCTCTTGGATGTGGAAGAATATTTGAAGGTGACCATAAACAAATGCTAGCTTCCTTAAATAAAATTAAGAAACTGCCAAAAGATACTAAAATTTATTGCGGCCATGAATATACATATAAAAATGCAGAGTTTTGCATGAAGTATGACATTGGTAATAATGACCTAATAAAACGCTTTGACAAAATTAAAAAATTGAGATCTCAGAATTTACCTACTGTTCCTACTAGCTTAGATGATGAGCTAAAATCAAACATTTTTCTTAGATGCGATCAAAATGACCTTAAAACTAAATTAAATATGGAAAATAATGAAGATTATAAAGTTTTTAAGAAAGTAAGAGATTTAAAAGACATTTTTTAATTGCTCTTATAACTTGACAAGAGAAGTGATGAAGTTATATTGCCACTGTTTCCAAATATGAAATTAAAACTATGTCTTTCGCAATTATACAAACAGGTGGCAAACAATATAAAGTTTCTGCAAGTGAGATTCTTAAAATTGAAAGACTAAACGATCCAGAAGGAAAGACTGTTGAGTTCAAAAATGTTTTATTTTTAAGTGATGACAAGTCAACAGAAATAGGGAATCCAAACATCCAAGGAGCTAAAGTTGAGGCTACTGTTATAAAAAATACTAAGAATAGAACTGTTTTAGTTTTTAAAAAAAGAAGAAGAAAGAATTCAAGAAAAAAATATGGGCATAGACAACCTATATCACTTATAAGAATAACAAAAATTTTCTCTAAAGATGGAAAATTAGTTGCAGAAGCGGCTCCGCAAAAAAAAATAACAAAAGAAATAATAAGAGGCGACGCTGAAAGAAGAAAACAAATGCAAGAAGCAAAAAAAAGCATAACCGAACAAGATAAAAAAGTTAAGAAATCATTAAAAAAAATTGATGCAAAACCATCAAAAAACACAACTCCTAATTCAAAAAAAGAAAATAAAAAGAAACCTTTAACAACTAAAAAAAAGTGATATTATTAAGTTAGGGTATTAAAATCATGGCAACAAAAAAAGCAGGTGGATCATCAAGAAACGGACGTGACAGCGCTGGAAGACGTCTCGGTGTTAAAATGTTTGGTGGTCAGTTAGTTGCCCCTGGAAATATTATAGTAAGACAAAGAGGTACAAAAATACATCCCGGTACTCACGTAGGAATGGGCAAGGACCATTCTATTTTTTCTTTAATAAAAGGAAAAGTTAAATTTAAAACTTCCAAATTAAACAGAACATTTGTGTCTGTTGTCCCCAACTAATTCGTTACAATAATAAAATAAAATTTATTGTTGTTAAGTTATGAAATTTTTAGATCAAGCAAAAATATATGTAAAAGCGGGAAATGGTGGGTCCGGATCTGCCAGTTTCCGTAGGGAAAAATTTGTAGAATTTGGTGGTCCCGATGGTGGAGACGGTGGAGACGGTGGATCAGTAATTTTTGTTGCTGAGGAAAATCTAAATACACTTATTGACTTTAGGTATCAGCAACATTTTAAAGCTGAAAAAGGTCATGATGGAATGGGGAAAAAAAAAACTGGAAAGGCTGGAAATAATTTAATTTTAAAAGTTCCAGTAGGTACACAAATTTATGAAGAAGATAATAATACACTAATAGAAGATCTTAAAATCGTAGGGCAAAAAATTATTATAGCTAAAGGAGGTAAAAAAGGCTTAGGCAATGTAAGATTTAAGAGTTCCACAAATCGAGCGCCAAGAAAAAAAACTAAAGGTTCGGAAGGTGAAAACTATTTGATATACTTACAGCTCAAAGTCATAGCAGATGTAGGTATTATTGGTCTTCCTAACGCAGGAAAATCTAGTTTATTATCTGCGCTAACAAAAGCCAAACCAAAGATTGCTAACTATCCTTTTACAACATTAAATCCTAATCTTGGGGTAGCAGAATATAATGACAAAGAAATAACCATAGCCGATATCCCTGGTTTAGTTGAGGGCGCTCATGAGGGCGTAGGTTTAGGTGATAAATTTTTACGTCATATAGAAAGATGCAAAAGTTTAATTCACTTAGTCGATATAACAGATAAAAATATAATAAAAAATTATTATAAAATTAGAAAAGAGTTAGAAAAATATAGTAAAAATTTAATAAAAAAAAGAGAGATGATAGTATTTAATAAAATTGACATACTTAATAAAAATGAGATTAGTTTAAAAATTAATGTTTTTAAAAAAGAAATAAAA